>Ga0209391_10001122_pt1 | contig 13750 bp, 12 predicted proteins | sample PPLLak3March2015_FD_187246 | JGI IMG/M metagenome (GOLD analysis project Ga0209391, IMG submission 187246) | Freshwater sediment microbial communities from Prairie Pothole Lake near Jamestown, North Dakota, USA - PPLs Lake P7 Core (1) Depth... | ecosystem: Environmental > Aquatic > Freshwater >... | reverse complement strand
GCGGACCACCTCCGCCGCGCGTCGGGAGTAGATCAGCGTGTAGTCGATGCCGCTCACCGCGGTCGTGAGCAGCACCAGCGCGCCGAGCGCCGTGACCGCCGTCGCGCCCGGCCAGCCGTAGGCCGCCGTCGCCACGACCGCGAGGCAGAAAACGATCTGGCACAGCGTGTTCAGCTTGCTGGCCGCCGTCGGCGAACCGTGCACCGGACCGAACAGCTGCCGGTACGTGAGCGCTCCGAACACGATCACGAGGTCGCGAAGGATCACGAGCGCGGTGAGCCACCAGGGCGCGAGCCCGGCGACGCTCAGGCAGACGAACACCGTGATCAACAGCAGCTTGTCAGCAGCCGGATCGAGCACCTTGCCGAGCTCGCTGGTCCACCCGAAGCGCTTGGCGAGGAAGCCGTCGAGGGCATCGGTGAACGCCGCCAGCGCAAACAGCCCCATGACGGCCGGAAACCGCCCCTGCAGGATCCAGTGCGCGACGGGGTAGATCAGCAGCATCCTGAGGATGCACAGCAGGTTCGGCAGGTGCCGCAGGCTCATGGCTCGAAACTGAAGTCCGCGTCCGCGGCCGGCTCGGCGTCGCCAGCCACCGGCTTGAGCTTCCCATCCAGCGCGGCGATGCGGCCGAGCAATTCCCGGTCTCCGCGCACCGACACCCGCAGCCGCAGGACGTCGCCCTCGAGCGCCTCGACGGCCACGCCGCGGACCAGGCTGAGCGACTCGAGGTAGGCGAGCACGCCCGCATACCGGCGCACGCCGTCCATGCCCGCCACCCGCAGCACGAGGCTCGAGGTTCCGCGCGAGGATGGCGGTGCATAGCGGGCTGCCAGCGTGTCGGCCGCCAGGTGAATGCCGTCCGCAAGCGAGCCGCGCGCCTGCACGGTCTCGCCCGCGTGGCTGAACGACCAGTCGAACTGCGCTCCGCTCGGCGTACCCCTGAGCACGGCCTGTGCCGGGCCGATCGCAACGGCGCCGGCCTGCCAGGCGATCGGCAGGCCTCGCCACTGCGCGGCGTCGATCGCCGCGCTGCGGTCGTCCGCGGTGACATCCACCAGCGTGAGCGGCCGTTCCGCCGCCCAGAAGGTCAGCCCTGCCTGCTGCAGCAGGCGATCGACCGACGCGCCGTCGAGCCCGACCGTGAGCGTCCGGTCGGTGCCGCTCGTGTAACGCTGCACGTGACGGGCGGGATCGGCTGCCGTGACCTTCGCGTTGGCCGCGGCGTCACGTCGCCCCGACACGCGCACCGCCACCGCCTGGATCGCCTCGGCGAAGGCGGCCCCCCGCTCGGCCTCGCCCGAGCCACGCAGCGGCACCTTCACCTCGTACAGCGGCACTTCCGCCGCGTCGGCGCCGACCCCGGACAGCGCGGCACCGAGCACCAGCGCGGCCGCGAGGAGGTGCCCGTGCTGGCGGGCGAGGCTTGGGAGTCGGCGCATCGGTCGGGGAGCAGGCTCGGCGGGGACGCGCCGTGTAAAATAGCACAGCCTCGAATCCCACCCCTGGGCCAGCGGCCCGCGCGAGACCCAGATGCCAGACATCCGACCGACCACCTATCGCGACGCCGGCGTGGACATCGACGCGGGCGACGCGCTCGTCGAGCGCATCAAGCCCGCGGTAAAGCGCTCGATGCGGCCCGAAGTGCTTGGGGGGCTGGGCGGCTTCGGCGCGCTCGTGGAAGTGCCGCTCGATCGCTACCGGCGGCCGGTGATGGTGTCCGGCACCGACGGCGTCGGCACCAAGCTGCGGCTCGCCATCGAGACCGGCCGCCACGACACGATCGGCATCGACCTCGTGGCCATGTGCGCGAACGACGTGGTCGTGCAGGGCGCGGAGCCGCTGTTCTTCCTCGACTACTACGCCACCGGGCGCCTGCAGGTGGACGTCGCCGAGCGCGTCATCAAGGGAATCGTCGAGGGCTGCCTGCAGGCCGGCTGCGCGCTGGTCGGCGGCGAGACTGCCGAGATGCCCGGAATGTACGAAGGCGACGACTACGACCTCGCCGGCTTCTGCGTAGGCCTGGTGGAAAAGGACCGGATCATCGACGGCAGCCAGACCCGTGCGGGCGACGTGATCCTGGGCCTCGCCTCCTCCGGGCCGCACTCGAACGGCTACTCGCTCATCCGCCGGCTGCTCGCCGTGAGTGGTGCGACGCCGACCACCATGCTCGAGGACACCCCGCTCTACGACCTCCTGCTCACGCCCACGCGCATCTACGTGAAATCGGTGCTGGCGGTGCTGGCCGAGCTGCCCGTGCACGGCATCGCCCACATCACCGGCGGCGGGCCGTCGGGCAACATCCCGCGCACGCTGCCCGACGGGCTCGAGGCCGTCATCGAGGAGCGCGCCTGGCCTCGCCCCCCCGTGTTCGACTGGCTCGAGCGCACCGGACGCATCGAGCGCGACGAGATGCACCGCACCTTCAATTGCGGGCTCGGCATGACGCTGACCGTGGCCGCGGGCGATGCCGACCGGGCGCTCGCCATCCTGCGTCGATGCGGCGAGCAGGCGAGCGTAGTGGGCGAGGTCCGTGCCGGCACGCACGGCATCGTGATCGAGCGATGAGCGGCGCAGCCGGACGGCTGCCGATCGTCGTCCTGATCTCGGGCCACGGCAGCAACCTGCGCGCCATCGCCGAGCAGGCACGGGCCGGCACCTTGCCCGTCGAGATCCGCGCCGTGATCAGCGACCGTGCCGACGCGCCCGGCCTCGCCTGGGCCGCGGCGGCCGGCCTCGGGACGGCCGTCGTGTCTGCCCGCGCGTTCCCGCAACGCGCCGACTTCGACGCCGCACTCGCCGTCGAGATCGAGCGCCATGCGCCCGGCCTCGTGGTGCTGGCGGGATTCATGCGCGTGCTGGGCGCCGAATTCGTCGATCGCTACGCCGGCCGGCTGCTCAACATCCACCCCTCGCTGCTGCCGAAGCACCGCGGGCTGCACACCCATCGCCGGGCGCTCGAGGCCGGTGACCGCGTGCACGGTGCCAGCGTGCACTTCGTGACGCGCGAACTCGACGGCGGCCCGGTGGTCATACAGGCACGCGTCCCCGTTCGGGACGACGACGACGAGGCCCGACTGGCCGCCCGCGTGCTCGCACAGGAACATCGCATCTACCCGGAGTGCATCGGCTGGTTCGCCGCCGGCCGGCTCGCGTGCCGCGACGGGCGCGTGCTGCTCGACGGGCGCGAACTCGACGCGCCGCTGGTGCGGGAGGCTCACGATGAACTCGCCGCCTGACCGGCGCCGCTGGCGCTGCTGGCCCCGCGCGCTCGCGCTGCTCGCCGGCGCGGCGCTGCTCGCCTCGCCCGCCCCGCACGCGCTCGCAAAGGAGGCGGAATCCGCCGCGCTGCAGCCGTTCAAGGCTCGCTACCAGGCGACCTACCGCGGCATCAGCGGCGGCCAGATCGAGAACGGCCTGCGCCGCGGCCCCCAACCGGGACAGTGGCTGTACGAGACGCGCGCCTACCCCAACCTGCTCGGTCGCGTCGCAGTGAGCCCGCAGGCGCGTGAACGCGGCTTGATGGAAGTGACCGCCGCCGGGGTGCGCCCGCTGACCTTCGACTTCGACGACGGCAAATCGGATTCCGCCAAGGATGTCCGCTTCGCGTTCGACTGGCGCGCGGGCCGCGTCAAGGGGGAGGCGCAGGGGGAGCCTTTCGACCTCGCCGTGGCCCCCGGCACGCAGGACACGGCCTCGGTACAGGCGGCGATGATCGTCGAGCTGCTCGCCGGTCGCGAGCCCAAGGGCTTCACGATACTGACCGGCAGCCGGCTGCGCGATTACCGCTACTGGAGCGAGGGGCGCGCGACCGTAGTCACCCCGTTCGGGCAGTTCGAAACGGTGGTGTGGGCGAACCAGCGGGCCGGGTCGGACCGCGTCGTGAAGGTGTGGCACGCCCCCGCGCTCGGCTACGTTCCCGTGCAGGCCGTCCAGTTCCGCAAGGGCCAGCTCGAGACGCAGCTGCGACTGGTGAGCTTCGAGCAGTTCTAGCGCGGCGCCTCACGCCTTCGGCAGCGTGACGCCCTTCTGCCCCATGTACTTGCCGCCACGGTCGCGGTAAGAAACCTCGCAGACCTCGTCCGACTCGAAGAACAGCATCTGCGCGACGCCCTCGTTGGCGTAGATCTTCGCCGGCAGAGTCGTCGTGTTCGAGAACTCGAGCGTCACGTGCCCCTCCCACTCCGGCTCGAGCGGCGTCACGTTGACGATGATTCCGCAGCGCGCGTAGGTGGACTTGCCGAGGCAGACGGTGAGCACGTTGCGCGGGATGCGGAAGTACTCGACGGTGCGCGCCAGCGCGAATGAGTTCGGCGGGATGATGCAGACGTCGCCGCCGAAATCCACGAAGGAATCGGGATCGAAGTCCTTGGGGTCCACGATCGTCGAGTTGATGTTCGTGAAGATCTTGAACTCGGCGGCGCAGCGCACGTCGTAGCCGTAGCTCGAGGTGCCATAGGAGACGATCCGCTGGCCGTCCACGGTGCGCACCTGGCCGGGCTCGAACGGGTCGATCATGCCGTGGCCCTCGGCCATGCGGCGGATCCAGCGGTCGGACTTGATGCTCACGTTCAGGTGTCCTCGACGGTGATGCTCGGACCCGCCGCGCCGCCTGCGACCGAAAGGCGCGCGGCCGTGCGGCGCGCGGCTTCGAAATACGCCCGGCCTGCGGGGCTGTCGGGATCGGCCACGACCGTGGGCCGCCCGGCGTCGGTCTCCTCGCGGATGCGGATGTCGAGTGGCAGCTGGCCGAGCAGCGCCACGCCGTACTGCTCGGCCATGCGCGCCCCTCCCCCCGCGCCGAAGATCGGCTCCTCGTGGCCGCACTTCGAGCAGACGTGCGTGCTCATGTTCTCGATGACCCCGAGCACGGGGATGGCGACCTTCTGGAACATGCGCAGTCCCTTGCGGGCGTCGAGCAGCGCGATGTCCTGCGGCGTCGTGACGATCACCGCCCCGCTGACCGGCACGCGCTGGGACAGCGTGAGCTGGATGTCGCCCGTGCCGGGCGGCATGTCCACGATCAGGTAGTCGAGTTCGCCCCAGTTGGTGTCGGACAGCAGCTGGGTCAGCGCCTGCGTGACCATCGGGCCGCGCCAGACCATCGGCTGCTCCTCCTCGATGAGGAAGCCGATGGACATCACCTTCACGCCGTGCGCCTCGAGGGGCTCGATACGGCGGCCGTCGCGCGACACCGGACGCTCGCCCTGCAGCCCCATCATGCGCGGCTGGCTCGGCCCGTAGATGTCGGCGTCGAGCAGGCCGACGCGCGCGCCGTCGAGCGCCAGCGCCAGCGCCAGGTTGACCGCCGTGGTGGATTTGCCGACGCCGCCCTTGCCGGAGGCCACCGCGATCACGTTGCTGATGCCCGGTAGCGGCGCCAATCCGCCCTGGACCGCCTGCGGCGCGACCCGCCAGCCCACGCTCACGCGGACCGGACCGGCGCCGGGCTGCGCCGCGAGCAGGCGCTCGAGGCCGGCCGCAAGCTCGGGGCCGTAGCGCCGGGCCGGGAAGCCCAGTTCGACCTCGACCACGGTCGATCCGCCCTCGGACCGGACGGAAGTCACAGCTTTGGCCTCCGAAAGAGGCATCCCGAGGCATGGTTCGACATAATTCTCGACCACACGGCGGGCTTCGCGGACGCGATCGTCTGTCATGGATGGAAAACGCAACGAAGGTGGGAGAACGGCATGGGCCGAAGACGGCGGATTGTAGCGGAATTGGCCGGGGGCCTCGCGGCCACGACGCTGTCGGGTGCCGTGCCGGCACCGTGGCATACTTGCGAGTCGCCCGGATCCGCTGTCGCAGGCCCCGCGCGCTGACCCCGCCGGACCCGCCCGCGGAAGGAAGCCACCTCGCCCCCCATGAGTTTCATCACCAACCTGCGTGCCGAGCGACTCATCGCCGCCATCAGGGCGGCGGGCAGCCCGGATGCCCCGGAGGCGGTCCGGTCCTACGAGAAGCTCGCCGCGCTCGGCCCGTCGGCCATCCCGCGCATCATCGACGCGCTGGCGAGTGCGGACAACCAGGAAACCGCGGGCTTCGTCGCCGTGCTGAGCGCGCTGCTCGACAACAAGTCCTTGCCGGCGATCGTGGCGGGGCTGGTGGACGGCAACCAGCGCACCGTCGCCGCGGTCACCGCGGCGCTCGCGGCCGGCCGCGACTACAACCCGCACCTGCTGCTTGCCATGCTGGACGACCCCGCCGTTCCCAAGGGCCCGCTGGTATCGGTGATCGCGGCGCAGAAGTCGCGGCTGAACGCCCGCGAGATCCTCAAGCACGCTTACGGCCAGGAAGCCGCGGAAAAGGCCGCCCTGTTCCGCATGGTGTCCGAGATCGCGGACGCGAGCCTGCTGCCGGAGCTGCTGAGCCGGCTCGAGGGCAAGGACCCGGTCGCGCGCACGCACATCATCAGCATCCTCGCGCGCTTCGACCGGCCGGAGGTCGCCCGGGCGCTGCAGGCCCAGCTCAAGGACGGCAACAAGTTCATCCGCCAGGCCGTGCTGAACGCACTCGCCCGCCTCGGCGGCAGCGTGGACCCGGCACTGCTGTGCGAGGTGCTGCGCGACCCGGACGTCGAGACCCAGCAGAAAGCCATCGATGCGATCGTGCGGGTCAACCATCCGGACACGATCCAGCACCTCGCTGGGGTGCTGCGCGACGAGAACGAGAGCGCCCGCCGGGCGGCCGTCGAGGTGCTCAACGAGATCGGCACGCCGCAGCACGTGCGCTTCCTGCTGCAGTCGATCAAGGACGACGACTGGTGGGTGCGCAGCCGTGCGGCCGACGCGCTCGCGAAGATCGGCGGGCCGCGCGTCATCGACGCAGCGCTCGAGCTGATCCGTGACGAGGACGAGGACGTGCGCCGCGCCGCGATCGAGATCCTCAACCAGACCAAGGACGAACGCGCCATCCGGTTCCTCATCGAGGCGACGAAGGATCCGGACTGGTGGGTGCGCGAGCGGGCCGTGGACGCGCTCGCGGAAATCGGCAGCCCAACCGCGCTGCCGGCGCTGCTCGGCATGCTCGAGGCGGGCGACGAGCGATCGCTGCCCACCGTCGTGCGCGCCATCGGCAAGGTCGGCGGCCCCGCGCAGGTCAACCGCCTGCTGCCGCTGCTCGACCATCCGTCGAAGGAGGTGCGCGTGGAGGCGATCGGCGCCCTGACGCGCCTGGTGGACGACCGGACCTCCGAGGCCGTGCGCGCCCGGCTCGAGGAGCTCGGGGCCACCGCGCCGGACCCGACCGTGTGCCACGCGGCGTTGCGGGCGGCGGAGGACCTCGGCAGCCGGTTCGCCGCCGGCACGGCGCCGGTATTCGCCAGCACCGGCCGGACGCAGGCGGCGCCGGCGCGCTCGGCGGAGACGGCTCGCACGCTGCTGCTGGCGGAGCGTGCCGAGCTCGACGGCATGCTGCGCCAGTCGCGCGAGCAGCAGCGGCTCGACATCTCGACGCTGCAGGTCGGCGACGTGCTCGAGGGCCGCTACACCTACGTGCAGAAGATCGGCAAGGGCGCCTTCGGCACGGTGCTGCTGATGGAGGACAAGGTCGTCGACGAGCGGCTGGTGCTCAAGTTCCTCAACCCGAACGTCTCGCAGGACGAGGAGATGCTCAAGCGGTTCGTGCACGAGCTGCGCTACTCGCGCAAGATCACGCACCGCAACGTCATCCGCATCTACGACTTCCTGTTCATCCGCGGCAACTACGCCATCTCGATGGAGTACTTCCCCTCGCACACGCTCGGCCACGAGGTGAACGACAAGCCGCTGCCGATCGACAAGGCGGTCCGCTACGCCTCCGACATCGCCACCGGCATGTCGGTCGCGCACCAGTCGGGCATCATCCACCGCGACCTCAAGCCCGCCAACGTGCTGATCAACGACGAGGGCCTCGTCAAGGTCGTGGACTTCGGCGTCGCCGCCGCGCAGCACCAGGGCGACACGCAGCTCACCAAGACCGGCTACGTGATCGGCTCGCCGAAGTACATGGCACCCGAGCAGATCCTCGGCAAGAAGGTGGACGAGCGGGCCGACATCTACAGTCTCGGCGTGATCCTGTACGAGATGCTGACCGGCGAGCCGCCCTACCACCGCGGCGACCACATGGCGGTCATGTACCAGCACGTGCAGGGCAAGGCCCGGCCGCCGATCGAGGCGAACCCGGCGATCCCGCCCGGCCTGTCCGAGATCGTGGTCAAGGCGATGTCCGTGGACAAGGCGCGCCGCTTCCAGAGCATGGACGAGCTGCGCGCCGCCCTGGAGAAGTACCCGTGAGCCTGCCATGGCGCGCATAGACGCCTTCCTCAAGCTCGGCGCCTCGCAGGGCTGCTCCGACGTGCACCTCGCGGTCGGCGTGCCGCCGATGCTGCGCATGAACGGCGACCTCGTGCCGATCAAGTTTCGCGACCTCGGGGAGGCCGAGCTCGAGGGCTACGTCACCGAGATCCTGAGCCCGTCGCAGCAGGAGCAGTTCCGCCGCGGCCACGACATCGACTTCTCGTACGTCTCCGGGGACGGCGCGCGCTTCCGGGTCAACCTGTTCCGCAAAGACACGGGCGTCGGGGCGGTGTTCCGCACCATCCCGAGCGACGTCCCGACCCTCGACTCGCTCAACCTGCCGCCCATCGTCAAGCGCTTCTGCGACTTCCACCAGGGCATGGTGCTGGTCACGGGCTCGACCGGTACCGGCAAGTCAACGACGCTCGCGGCGATGATCGACCACCTGAACCGTACGCGGCGCCTCAACATCGTCAGCCTCGAGGATCCCATCGAGTTCGTGCACCGCAGCCGGCTGTCCCAGGTGATCCAGCGCGAGCTGCACACCCACCTGCCGTCGTTCTCGGAGGGCGTGCGCGCCGCGATGCGCGAGGACCCGGACGTGATCCTGGTGGGCGAGCTGCGCGACGCGGACACGGTGCGCTGGGCGATGACCGCGGCGGAGACCGGGCACCTCGTGCTCGGCACGCTGCACACGACCAGCGCCGTCAAGACCATCGACCGCATGGTGGACGCGCTGCCCGCGGAGGAGCGCGAGCAGACCAAGAGCTTCCTGTCGCAGGGGCTGATCGGCGTCGTGACCCAGGTGCTGGTGCGGACGCCCGACCTGCGCGCCCGGCGTGCCGTGTGCGAGGTGATGGTGATGAACCGCGCCATCGGCAAGCTGATCATGACCGACCAGACCCACATGCTCCCCTCCCAGCTGCAGACCGGGCGGGACGCGGGCATGCAGACCATGGACCAGGCGCTGCTCGCCGCCATCCAGGCGCGCGAGGTGGACCCCGAGGACGCCTTCAACTACGCGCTCGACAAGCGGCCGTTCACGCGCTTCGTGCCCGACGGCACCCTCATCCTGAAGGCCGACGTCACTCAGGGGCTCGCGCCGTGAGCACCGAGGGCAGCCAGATCGCGGCCTCCGAAACCGCCCCGCACCCGGTGCGGCGCATCGACGGCTTGCTGCGCGAGGTGCTCGCCCGGGGCGGCTCGGACCTGCACCTGGTCGCGGGCGACCCGCCCCGCGTCCGCGTCTACGGCGAGCTGCAGACGCTGCGCGAGGAGCCGCTCGGCCAGGACCTGACGCGCGAGATGCTCCTCGAGATCATGCCGCGGCAAGCGGTGGCCCGGCTCGAGGACAAGGACGGGGCAGACTTCGCCTACACCATCCCCGGCGTGTCGCGCTTCCGCGTCAACGTATTCCGCCACATCGGCGGACTGGGCGGCGTGTTCCGCGCGATCCCCTCGAAGGCGCTCACGCTCGACGAGCTCAACATGCCGGAGGCCGTGCGCAGCCTGTGCCGCATCAACAACGGCCTCATCCTGGTCACCGGCAAGACCGGTTCCGGCAAGTCCACGACGCTCGCGGCGATGATCGACGACATCAACGCGCGGGTGAAGGGCCACATCCTCACGATCGAGGATCCCATCGAGTTCGTGCACCCGCGTCGCAACTGCCTGGTGAGCCAGCGCGAGGTCGGTGCACACAGCCCGAGCTTCGCAGACGCCCTGCACTCCGCGCTGCGCGAGGATCCGGACGTCGTGCTGGTCGGCGAGCTGCGCGACCTCGAGACCATGGGCATCGCGGTCACGGCTGCGGAGATGGGCATCCTGGTGATGGGCACGCTGCACACCAACGGCGCGTCGGCCACGGTGGACCGCATCGTCAACGCCTTCCCCGCCGACAAGCAGGCGCACGTGCGCACCATGCTCTCCACCTCGCTGCGCGGCGTGATCTCGCAGCAGCTCATCCCGCGCGCCGACCGGCGCGGGCGCGTGGCGGCGCTCGAGATCCTCATCAACACCCCGGCGGTCTCCAACCTGATCCGCCAGGGCAAGCTCGACCAGCTCGAGAACACCATGCAGAGCGGCGCGCAGCACGGCATGCGCACCATGGATTCCGCCATCCAGGACCTGCTCGACAAGGGCGTGGTCACGGGCCGCGCGGCCTACGAGCGGTCGACCAACAAGCAGCGTTTCGAACACCTGAAGGACATGGGCTGAAGCCGGCCCGGCGCGGCGCCGGGTGCGGGCGCACGCCGTGGCATAATCGCGGGCCCTCGCCCGGACGGCCCGCCCCATGAGTCCCGCCCCACGCCGCACGATCCTCGTCACGAGCGCCCTGCCCTACGCCAATGGCGCGCCGCACTTAGGTCATGTCGTCGAGTACGTGCTGACCGACATCTGGGTGCGCTTCCAGCGCCTGCGCGGCCACGACTGCCTGTACGTGTGCGCGAGCGACGCGCACGGAACGCCGATCATGCTCAGGGCGCGCCAGGAGGGCATCACGCCGGAGGCGCTCATCGAGCGCGTGGGCGCCGAGCAGCGCCGGGACTTCGCCGGCTTCGACATCTCGTTCGACAACTTCCACACCACGCACTCCCCCGAGAACCGCGAGGTCACCGAGGGCATCTACCGTCGCCTCGTCGAGGGCGGGCACATCCGCCGCGAGACCATCCGCCAGGCCTACGACGAGCAGGCCGGGATGTTCCTGCCGGACCGCTACGTGCGCGGCACCTGCCCGCGCTGCGGCGCGCTCGACCAGTACGGCGACAGCTGCGAGAGCTGCGGCGCCACCTACACGCCGGCCGAGCTCGTCGACCCGGTCTCGGTGGTGAGCGGCACGCCGCCGGTGCAGCGCGACTCGGAGCACCTGTTCTTCCGCCTCGGCGACTTCGAGCCGATGCTGCGCGCGTGGACGGGCTCAGGCCGCCTGCAGCCGGCGGTCACCGCCAAGCTCGACGAGTGGTTCGAGGCTGGCCTGCGCGACTGGGACATCTCCCGCGATGCGCCCTATTTCGGCTTCGAGATCCCGGGGGAACCGGGCAAGTTCTTCTACGTGTGGCTGGACGCGCCGATCGGCTACCTCGGCAGCCTGCTCGATTACTGCCGGCGCACGGGCGCCGACTTCGACCGCTACTGGGCGAGCGGCTCGGACGCCGAGGTCTACCACTTCATCGGCAAGGACATCGTCTACTTCCACACGCTGTTCTGGCCCGCCGTGCTGCACGGCGCGGGCTACCGTCCGCCCACTGCGGTGTTCGCGCACGGGTTCCTGACCGTCAACGGCCAGAAGATGTCGAAGTCGCGCGGCACCTTCATCACCGCGCGCGCATGGCTCGACCACCTGCCCGCCGAATACCTGCGCTACTTCTACGCCTCGCGGCTCGGTCCCGGCGTCGAGGACCTCGACCTCAACCTCGACGACTTCGTGAGCAAGCTGAATTCCGACCTCGTGGGCAAGCTCGTCAACATCGCGAGCCGCTGCGCCGGGTTTATAACGCGCGGCTCGGTCCCGGCGTCGAGGACCTCGACCTCAACCTCGACGACTTCGTGAGCAAGCTGAATTCCGACCTCGTGGGCAAGCTCGTCAACATCGCGAGCCGCTGCGCCGGGTTTATCACGCGCGGCTCGGATGGCCGGCTCGCTGAGCGACTGCCGGATGCCGCGCTGCACGAGGCGTTCGTCGCGGCCGCGGACAGCATCGCCGAGGCCTATGAGGGCCGCGATCTCGCGCGCGTGGTTCGCGAGGCGATGGCTCTCGCCGACCGCGCCAACCTCTACATCGACCAGCACAAGCCCTGGCTGGCGGCCAAGGACCCCGCGCGCGCCGTCGAGGTGCAGGAGATCTGCACGCAGGGGCTCGAGCTGTTCCGGCTGCTGATGATCTACCTCAAGCCCATCGTGCCGCGGCTCGCCGCCGGCGCCGAGGCCTTTCTCGGGGTCGGGGAGCAGCAATGGAACGCGATCGGGACGTCCCTGGCCGGACGCACCATCGGCACCTACCAGCCGCTCGCGACCCGCGTGGATCCGGCAGCCACGAAGGCACTGCTCGAGGCGGCGGCCGAGAGCCTCAAGCCCGCAGGCCTCCCGACCGCTGCAGCGACGGCGGCCGCCCCTGCGGCGACCCCATCGCCTGCACCCGTCGCTGCGACCGAGGCAGTGGCGGCAGCCGCGCCGATCGGCATCGAGGAGTTCGCCCGCGTCGACCTGCGCGTCGCACGGATCGTCGAGGCCGCCGCGGTCGAGGGCGCCGACAAGCTGCTCAAGCTGGTCGTGGACCTCGGCACCGAACGCCGCACGGTCTTCGCGGGCATCCGCCAGGCGTACGCACCGGAGCAGCTGGTCGGCCGGCTGACCGTGGTGGTCGCCAACCTCGCGCCGCGCAAGATGCGATTCGGCACCTCGGAGGGCATGGTGCTGGCCGCGGGACCGGGCGGTGCCGATATCTTCCTGCTCGCCCCGGACGCGGGCGCCCAGCCGGGCATGAAAGTGAAGTAGTCTCTCGGGACATCCTCACGACGCGATCGGCTCCCGGCATGTCGGACCTGCTGCTGCTGGCGCTCGGCGCGAGCCTCGTCAACAACGTCGTCCTCACGAGCTTCCTCGGGCTGTGCCCGTTCGTCGGCGTGAGCCGGCGCTTCGAGGCGGCGGCGGGCATGGCGCTCGCGACGCTGTTCGTGCTGACGCTGGCCTCGGGCGCGAGCTACGTCGCCTGGCACTGGCTGCTCGAACCGCTCGGGCTCGGCTACCTGCGCACGCTGGTGTTCATCCTGCTGATCGCCGCCCTCGTGCAGCTCACCGAGCTGCTGGTGCGCGCTTCGAGCCCGCTGCTGCACGAATTGCTCGGCGTGTTCCTGCCGCTCATCACGACCAACTGCGCCGTACTCGGCGTGGCACTGATCAACCTCGACCGGCAGCACGGCCTGCTCGAGTCGCTGGTGTTCGGCGCCGCGGCCGGCGCAGGCTTCGGCATCGCGCTGCTCGCCTTCGCCGCGATTCGCGAGCGGCTCGAGACGGCCGATGTGCCCGAGGCGTTCCGCGGCGCGCCGCTCGCGCTGGTGACGGCCGGGCTGATGGCGCTCGCCTTCATGGGCTTCGGCGGCCTCGGCGCGCGATGAGCGCCGCGACCGTGCTGCCGGCGGTGGGCGTGGCGGCGGCCCTCGCGGTCGCGCTCGGCGCCGCGCTCGGCTGGCTGGCCGCGCGGCTGCGCCCCGACGCCGACTCGCTCATCGAACGCATCGATGCCCTGCTGCCGCAGACGCAGTGCGGCCAGTGCCGCTACCCGGGCTGCCGGCCCTACGCCGAGGCGATCGCGCGCGGCGAAGCCGGCACGGACCGCTGCCCGCCCGGCGGCGAGGCCACGGCGCGCGCGCTCGCCACGCTGCTCGGCCGCGAGCCGCGCCCGGTGGATCCCCTGTATGGCGAGACCCAGCCGCCGCGGATCGCCGTGATCGACGAGGCGCGCTGCATCGGTTGTG
>Ga0209391_10001121_pt1 | contig 13753 bp, 13 predicted proteins | sample PPLLak3March2015_FD_187246 | JGI IMG/M metagenome (GOLD analysis project Ga0209391, IMG submission 187246) | Freshwater sediment microbial communities from Prairie Pothole Lake near Jamestown, North Dakota, USA - PPLs Lake P7 Core (1) Depth... | ecosystem: Environmental > Aquatic > Freshwater >... | reverse complement strand
CAATACCAGGCACAGACTTCGCCATATATCAATGGATTTTTGAAAGGACTTGCGGATAAGAAAACGGCGGCGGGACTTACGGAACAGGCGGATTATATTAATGGGAAACTGAGGAAGTAGTTGGTAGTTGTTAGTTGGTAGTTGTTAGGAAAGGCAAAAAAACAACCACGCAAAAAAAGGTCACATAATTGGTGACCTTTTTTTTATTTGTTCGCATTATCCCAGGGAAAATGATTGTCTAAAATTATTCTTCCAAATCAAGCATTTCCCATAATCCGGAAAGATCAGGAATAAGTATGATTTCTATCCTTCTGTTCATTTCCCTGCCATCTGCAGTGGCATTAGAGGCCACCGGGTTGAACTTACCACGACCTGCGGCAGTGAGCCGGGCAGGATCTATCTTATAAGTGTCTTTTAATATACGCACAACAGCATTGGCCCTTTCAGTACTTAGCGACCAGTTATCCGCCTTACCTTTTATATGCGCGGTGTCCGTATTTCCAACAATGATAGCCTGGGTTTTAGGATATTCCTGCAGAATTTCGGCAATTACCGCCAGTCCTTCTTTACCTTTTGAGCCAACGGCTGAGCTGCCTGTTTTGAACAGGAATTTATCCGGCATGGAAACATTTACCATGCCATCTCCTAATGTTACTTCAGCACCCGCATCAACCAGTTTCTGCACGGCGGCCACTGCTTTATCCGCTACTTCATCTATGGCACTTGCTTCTGCCTCCAGTTCTTTCTCCAGCTTTTGTAAGTTGGCTTCAGCGGCTTCCTTTGCCAATTTATAATCCTGTGCCTGCTGATAGTTTTTGCTGCTAACATCTTTCAACTGACTGATCTGTTTATCCCGATCGGCCAACGAAGCATTACTGGCATTTAATTGATTATTTAATTCAGTAATCTGGTTATTGGCTGCAGTGAGTTTTTTATTTGTGCCGCAAGACATCATTAAGATACTTACAAAAGCAAAAAAACATGCGTTCAAAAAAATTTTCATGTGATTTATTTATACTCAAATATACATTTGAAATAAATCTCAAAGTGGTTTTTACCAGAGTACTGAAGAAATTTCGGAAAAAATAAAAAAGGAAATAAATCAGCTTAACAAAGAGATAATATGAGGAAAGAAAAGAATGAAAATAATAAGCAGGTACGGGCTGTTGACTCCCGACTCAAGACTCATGACTCAAGACTCCCAACTACCAACTTCCCCCCGCTCCGCCGCCACCAAAACCACCACCGCCGAAGCCTCCAAAGCCGCCGCCACCGCCACCGCCGCCCCAGCCGCTTCCACCACCGCCACCTGAAGGCGGAAACCAGATGGTGCTTGGACCACTCCAGTTACGATACCCTCTCCGGCTCATAAATGCACCGCCGCCGCCACGGTTTATGCGGGATAATATAAACAGGATGATCATAAAAATGATAATCATGCCCAGCAAATTACCGCCGGTTCCTTTTCGGCCCCTGTCAGCATAACCGGCAGGAGCTGCATACTCGCCAGCTGCGGCCAGGATAAGTGCATCAACGCCATAATCTATTCCCCGGTAATAATCATTGCCCCGGAAGTTTGGGAGCACTTCATTTTCAATGATTCGTTTTGCGGTAATATCCGGGATGGCGCCTTCCAATCCATAGCCGGTTGCAATAAAAACTTTGCGATCGTTTTTGGCCACCAGTAAAACGATTCCATTATTAAATTCTTTATTACCCACTCCCCACTTTCGGCCAAGCATATACGCCACTTCAGAGATATCATAATCGCCAGTGGTAGGAATGACAACAACAGCTATCTGGTTAGAAGTGGTATCATCATACGCAACAAGCTTTGCTTCCAGCGCATCCCGCTGATCAGGCGCCAGCGTGCCGGTAAGGTCCACCACGAGGCGTGGCGGAACCGGTTGCGGCGGGATGACTTTTTCAATCTGGCCAACGGTTACCGAAGCCAGGAAAAGCAATATGGGTAAAAGGAGTTTTTTCATTTATTGTCCGAAAACGATATTATCCGGCAGTTCATTTTTATCTTCCTGTTCGTAAGGGAAATGTTTAACCAATGCTTCGCCAATGTCATGTATAATCTCAATGATACCTTCAACGTAGTGTTCTGCATTAAACTCCGTAAGTATTTTTTGAACCTCTGCATTCCAGAATTCGGTCCCTACGATTTTATGAATACCCTCATCTCCAAAAATGGCCAGTTGATGGTCTTTCATGGCCACGTAAAGCACTACTCCGTTCCGGTCCTCCGTTTGTTCCATTTTCAATCCAAAGAATACTTCAGCGGCCCTGTCAACGGGGTCAACAAACCGGCATTTACTTTCGATGAAGACCCTTATTTCGCCACTGGTGCGTTTTTCGGCTTCACGAATAGCCGCAACAATGCGTTCCTCGTCCGCCGGGTTAAATAAATTCCTGGCTCCTTTACTGAATGAAAAGAATGACAAAGTAGGTGCTTTAGATTTTACTTGGCATTGAAATCAACCGTTGGCGCTTTATCTGCACCCGGATCGGCTGCGAAATAGCCCTTCTCTTTGAATCCAAAAATACCGGCAAAAATATTATTGGGGAAAGATTTAACGGTTGTGTTAAATGTTTGTACAGAACCATTGAAATCATTCCTTGCAACTTTGATGCGGTTTTCCGTTCCTTCCAATTGTGCCTGCAGGTCGCGGAAATTCTGATTTGCTTTAAGGTCCGGATATCTTTCAATGGTCACTAATAAACGACTTAACGCACCGGATAATTCACCCTGCGCCTGCTGAAACTTTGCAATATTTTCAGGAGTCAGGTTTGTTGGATCAATAGTAGTTGCGGTTGCTTTTGCCCTTGCATTAACAACAGCCTCGAGTGTTGACTTTTCAAAGTCAGCCGCACCCTTTACGGTGTTTACCAGGTTAGGGATCAGGTCAGATCTGCGCTGGTATTCACTTTGTACATTACCCCATTTGCCTTTTACATTCTGGTCCTGGGAAACCATAGTATTGTAACCACTGCAGCCGCAGCCACCGAGGAGTAAGATCAGACCTAAGACGATAATGATGCCAAGATTTTTTGAGTTCATGGAATTGATGGTTTAAATATTAGGTGTTTAAAGATATGTTAATTGGCGAAAAGGTTGCAAGAGTTAGAATTATGAATTACGAATTGCGGATTACGAATTAAAATACATTTACCCATTTTTAATAGCTGCGATGCCGGGTAATTCTTTCCCTTCAAAAACTTCCAGTAAAGCGCCGCCTCCGGTGGATACATAACTCACCTGGTCGTGGAAGCCAAACTGGTTAATTGCAGCAACACTATCGCCACCGCCGATCAATGAGAAAGCGCCGTTTTTGGTTGATTCCGCAATGGCCTGGGCGATGCATTTAGTGCCATGCTGGAATTTGGCCATTTCAAAAACCCCCATCGGGCCATTCCATAAAATGGTTTTGCTTCTTTTAATGACATTGGAAAATTGCTCGCAGGCGTTAACCCCAATATCAAGGCCCATCCAGCCATCCGGGATGGCAGCAGAGGGTGCAGTAGAGGTATTGGCGTTGGCATCAAATTTATCGGCAATGATGGAATCAGAAGGCAGGTGTATACAAACGCCTTTCTCCTCCGCTTTTTTGAGTATCTCCAGCGCAGTTTCAAGCCGGTCATCCTCACAAAGGGAACTGCCTATTTTACCCCCTTCTGCTTTGCAGAAAGTATAGGCCATTCCTCCACCGATGATGATATCGGTTGCCCGTTCCAGTAAGTTTTCGATGATCAGGATTTTATCAGACACTTTTGCCCCGCCAATAATGGCTACAAAAGGCTTTTCAAACTTATGCAGTACTTTTTCGGCACTGGATACTTCGCCTTCCATAAGAAGGCCGAACATTTTCTTTCCTTTGGGGAAAAATTCTGCAATAACAGCTGTTGATGCATGGGCGCGGTGTGCGGTACCAAATGCATCGTTTACATACACATCACCGAGTTTACTGAGTTTTTCCGCAAAGGCCCTGTCTCCTTTTTCCTCTTCTTTATAAAAGCGCAGGTTCTCCAGCAGCAGTACTTCACCACTGCGAAGCATACCCGAAGTAAGGGCAGCCTGCTCCCCGATGCAGTCATCGGCAAAAAGAACAGGGGTATTTCCACCCAGTATTTTTGCCAGGTGTGGTACCAGGTGTTTTAAAGAATACTTATTAGTTGGACCATCTTTTGGGCGACCTAAATGACTCATTAAAATAACAGAGCCACCGTCTGCGAGGATTTTTTTGATGGTGGGCAGCGCTGCCGTCATCCGGTTATCATCTGTTACTTCAAACTGTTCATTTAAAGGAACGTTGAAATCAACGCGGACGAGTGCTTTGATGCCTTTGAAGTTAAAATCGGTGAATACTGACATAAGTTTTATTTTACCGCTGAAACGCAGAGACGCGAGTTAAAAAGTCTTTTAAACATCTCCCCGACTCTGTGTCTCCGCGGTTAAATTTATTTAGACATCAACTGTGCAAAAAAGTGAACGGTACGAACGAGCTGGCTAACATAGCTCATTTCATTATCATACCAGCTAACTGTTTTTACCAGTTGGGTATCGCCTACTTTAAGCACTTTTGTTTGGGTTGCATCAAACAATGAACCATATAACATGCCCACTACATCACTGCTCACAATTTCATCTTCTGTATAACCGAAGCTTTCATTTGCGGCGGCTTTCATTGCTGCGTTGATTTCTTCAACGGTTACTGTTTTACCCAGCACTGTAGTCAGTTCAGTTAAAGAGCCCGTCAATACCGGAATACGTTGAGCGGTACCGTCCAGTTTACCTTTCAGGCTTGGCAGGACCAGTCCGATTGCTTTAGCAGCGCCTGTGCTGTTTGGCACAATATTCTGGGCTGCAGCCCTTGCACGACGAAGGTCGCCCTTGGCATGTGGTGAATCCTGGGTGTTTTGATCATTGGTATACGCATGCACGGTAGTCATCAAACCAGCGACAATGGTATATTTCTCTTCCAGTACCTGTGCCATAGGAGCCAGGCAATTGGTGGTACATGAAGCGCAACTGATGATGGTTTCGGTGCCATCCAGGATATTATGATTTACGTTGAAAACAATTGTTTTGAGGTCGCCTGTTGCCGGTGCGGAGATCACCACCTTTTTAGCGCCAGCTGTAAGGTGTGCAGCCGCTTTATCTTTATCTGTGAAGAAACCGGTGCATTCCAGGACAACATCCACCTGGTGGGCACCCCATGGAATCTGTGCAGGATCTTTCTGGGCGTATATTTTAATCTCATCACCCTCAACGATGATGGAATTTTCTGTTGCTTTTACATCCTTATCGAACCTTCCCTGCGCGGTATCATATTTTAAGAGATGTGCTAATACTTTAGGGCTTGTAAGGTCATTAATAGCCACTACGTCAATACCTTCCATGTTGAAAATCTGGCGATAAACCAGCCTGCCTATACGTCCGAATCCATTGATCGCAACTTTAACTGTACTCATAATAATTGTTGATTTAGTCTGAAAAATAGACTCCGAAGGTACATATTTGAGGGATATGGTCAGGTCAATTTATTAATAAATCTGTCAACAATTGAACTAAAGTGAATAACAGCAAAGGATATCTGGGCTTGAGTGAATAAAAACCCGCGGATAAATTCAATTCCGGATGGGAAAAAGAACCTTAAAAAAATTTGGCTGAATTTCTGGTTATCTTATCTTTGCACTCCTTTAGGAAAAAATGGCCCGTTGGTCAAGGGGTTAAGACATCTCCCTTTCACGGAGGAATCACGAGTTCGAATCTCGTACGGGCTACAAAACCGTCACAAAATTGTGGCGGTTTTTTTTTACCACAAGCGAATAAATGTGCTACAAGAATTTCGCCCCGCTGGGGCTCAAAGGCAACAACCACATTGTGCTACAAGAATGCCGCTCCTCCGGAGCTTGAATACAAAATACATGACCTATCTACAAGAATTTCGCTCCTACGGAGCTTAAATACAAAATACACATAATAGCACAAATTTCTTTGAGCTCCGTAGGAGCGGCATTCTTATAGCTTAATGATGTTCTTGCCTTTGAGCTCCGGAGGAGCGGCATTCTTTCATCTCCTATAGTTTCTCCACAAGCAGCCTGTCACAAACGGTATGACTCAGCATTTCTGCAGCCCGTTTGCCATAACTTACAATCATACTGCCATCAAATTTTTCAATGGCTTTAATTTTCATATTCAAACCTAAATGCAATTCACGCATATTTAAAAATTTCAGAAAATCATCGGTGGTATGAATCACTGCGGCCAGTTTAACCGTATCCCCTGCAGAGCAACTGCTCAGTTTTTCATACCTGATCCATTCGATTCTACCGGTCTTATCAGGAATGGGAGATCCATGCGGGTCTATTTTGGGAAAACCTAATATCGCATCCATCTTTTCAAAAAAAACAGGTGACTGCAAATGCTCAATCTGCTCTGCAATTTCATGCACTTCTTCCCATCCAAACCCCATTTTTTGCACTAAAAACATTTCTGTTAACCTGTGCTTTCGTATGATAAGCCCTGCTTCTTTTTTCCCTTTTTCAGTGAGCCTGAGTGGTTTGTAACTTTCATATAAAACCAACTTTTTCTCCGCTAATTTCTTCATCATACTGTTAACAGTAGGCATTTTAATGCCCAAATGCCTGCTCAGTTCGTTGGCGCTTACCTCCCCCTTTTCTGAAGACAAATTAAAAAGTGCTTTCAGGTAGTTTTCCTCCGTATAAGAATTCATTCGGTAAAGTTAATCAATAAGTTCAGTGCTGATAAAGCTCAACAACGGCAAATATTATATTTTTTGTTAGATTAGCCTAAGTTATTATTTTTGTATATCTTAGTTTGATAGATATATGAAGAAGTTTTTGATCATATTAATAAGTATTTCAATAACAATAGTCCTGTTACAGGCATGTTCGAAAATATATCCTGGCGCCCCTGCGGATAATGAAATTCTGGATGGACCCATTGAGGGATTGAATTTTGAGCAGCATAAAATTTTCTTAGCTGGTGACGTAGCTTTTAATGATGAAATATTTACAACCCAAACTGGCCTCGGATCCATTTTTGTTGCTACCAGTTGCGGGAGTTGCCATGCTGGGGATGGAAAGGGACATCCATTTACCACACTTACCAGGTTTGGTCAGACAGACAGTACCGGCAATAAATTTCTACACCTGGGCGGACCACAACTTCAAAACAGGGCAGTACCCGGATTTATACCGGAGCAAATACCCATTGGAGCTACTTCTGCCAGGTTTACACCTCCGGCTAATACAGGTTTAGGTTTTATCGAACTTGTTTCAGATTCAGATATCCTGTCCATGGCCGATCCCAATGATCTTGATGGTGATGGCATTTCCGGTGTTCCAAACTGGATTGCACTGCCTTCATTTATTTCTCCCAATACCAATTCAATCAGCCAAAATGGAAAATATATACACCGTTTTGGAAAAAAGGCTGCGGCATTTAACTTATTACACCAAACGGCCAATGCCTATAACCAGGATATGGGCATTACTTCTACATTTGAACCGACGGATGTTTATTCCGGACTGGATATAGACCCGGAAGTATCTGATCTAACTATACGCAATGTGGTTTTTTACCTGCAAACATTAAAGGAACCCCTGCCCCGTAATGAAGAAAAATCAGATTTCATCCAGGGTAAAAACCTCTTTGTAAATATCGGTTGTGAAAAATGCCACAAGCAAACACTAAAAACTGGGTATTCGGCCATAGCTCCCTTATCAGATAAACAATTTCATCCATACACAGATTTGCTACTGCATGATATGGGCAATGCACTGGATGATGGATATACAGAAGGTAGTGCTAAAACTTCTGAATGGAGAACGCCTCCTTTATGGGGTTTGGGCCTTTCCCCCAATTCGCAGGGAGGAAATTTTTTTCTGATGCACGATGGCAGAGCGAAGAGTATTGAAGAAGCGATTCAATTGCACGGAGGTGAATCTTTGTCAAGTAAAAATAAATTTAACCTACTCACGGCAGTCGAGAAAAAAGCTGTTCTCTTTTTTTTAAATTCTTTGTAAGATATGGACAGGAAAGATTTTATCAAGGTCTGTTATTTTTCCTGCATGGGTGGTGCCGGGATGTCCGCTTTATTACAAAGCTGTGGTATCAGCAGGCAGTATAGCAGTAAAATCGTTGGAGATGAACTCATCATTCCGGTTAGTGAATTTAAAAACAATAAGAAGAGCCAGGACCAATTCATAAAATATATGATTGTACAGAATGATATTTTACAATTCCCAATCTGTATTTACAGGTTATCAGAAATGGAATATACTGCCTTATGGATGCAGTGTACACACCAGGGGACGGAGTTACAGGTTTTTGGCGATAAGTTACAATGTCCTGCACATGGCAGTGAATTCACCAATAAGGGTAATGTGCAAAACGGACCGGCAGAAATGAAATTACGGACCTTCCCTATAAGCATTGATAAGGATCAGATAAGGATATCATTAAAAGCAAGATGAGAAAATATTATATCATATTAATTTGTATACTGTTTTACAGTCATTCTTCTGTTGCACAAATTGATCCGCTTTTATTGAAACGTGTATCCATAGATACCGTTAAGAAAACAATGAATATGGATGCCGTATACAATCGCCCATTTGTAACAGCAGGTAAATTGCCTGTTTCATTGGGTGGATATATGGAGGCCAATTGGCAAAAACTTACCACAAATGGCGTATCAGAGGGCCACCAGTTTCAGTTCAGGAGAATGACCCTGTTTGTTGCTTCCACGATTGGAAAGCGCCTTAAATTTTTAAGTGAGATCGAATTTGAAGATGGCGCAAAAGTAATATCCATTGAATTTGCAGCACTGGATATTGAATTTTATCCAATGTTGAATTTAAGGGGGGGCATCATATTAAATCCAATCGGCGCCTTCAATCAAAACCACGATGGACCAAAATGGGAATTTGTTGACAGGCCCATTTCAGCTACACAAATGCTTCCTGCAACATGGAGCAATGCCGGATTTGGACTCTATGGCAAACATTATGATGGGGATTGGATGTTTGGCTATGAAGCATATCTCACGGGCAATTTTGACAATTCAATCATTGATAATACTGAAAACAAAACATTTCTTCCGGCATCTAAAAATAACCCTACCCGCTTTGAGGATATCAACAGTGGCTTACCCCTGTTTACCGGAAAAGTTGCTGCCAGGAATAACAGGATTGGAGAAATAGGGATTTCATATATGGGTGGTGTGTATAATAAATTTCAGATCGATGGACTTCAGGTGGATGACAAACGAAGAGCAGATGTATTTGCATTGGATTTTAATAGCACTATTCAATCATTGCAAACATTTATTACCGGTGAGTGGGCCTGGATAAAAGTAAATGTACCTTCTACTTATTCGCAGCAGTATGGAAATAAACAGCAGGGTGGTTTTTTGGATATTGTCCAGCCTGTTCTGAAAAGGAATATGTTAGGCTGGAAGGATGCAACGCTGAACCTCGCCATTCGATTTGAATATGTAGACTGGAATGTTGGAAAATTCACTGATACAGGTGGAAATATTTCCGAAGACATCTGGAGCATTGTTCCGGCTATTAGTTTCAGACCAACGGCACAAACTGTATTTCGTTTAAATTACCGGTATATGCAGCAAAAAGATCTTCTGGGGAATCCACCTGCAAAAACCGGTGGGTTCCAATTTGGGCTTAGCACCTATTTTTAATTTTCGAAGTTCAAAAATAAACACTGGTGAAAGTTTAAACTTTATAGTGCAAACTTCTCCCCTTCCTTATTGATTTTGTAAAATTTATTTCCCTCAATTAACAGCGCCTCTGATTTTCCTTTGGCATGAGGTGTATCTGTATTAAAAAGTTTGCCATTATACCATGAACTAACGGTATCGGCTACCGGAGTATGGCCGGTTACCACATGGTCTATTCTGAATTTTTTCAGTGTGGAGTCCAGTATCTGTGGAATAGCTGTTCGATCTCCCGTGTAATAGCCCCTGTACCAGAAAGGGCCTGCATCAGAATACAATATATCAGTTTCAAGATTTGGATATGCAAAGGTTGTATCGGCATAAAAAGGCCGTGCCAGTGAATTCATTTCCGTAATGGGCAACTCGATATTATTCACCTGGCGGGAAACACCACCATGAACAAACATTACGCCGCCGATTCTTTCCATTACGTTTTTGGTACGCAGCCAACGGCCTAACTCTGAATTAGCTCCAAAGAGCGTATTATAGTCTACATTCATCAATGCCGCATTTTCCATGTACTTTGGATGTACATAACGCAGATCGGCCGACATATTCATGATCTCATGGTTGCCCAATATAAAATGTACATATCCGCCGGCTTTTTTGGCTTTATCCTCCAGGGCATAAATTAACCAGAGAACTTCAGTAACCTGGCTGCCGCGATCAAAAAAATCACCGGCCAGAACCAGGTGACCATCTCCGTAAGTCCATTCAAATTTTTCATCAATAACTTTTCCGGCCTGCAGCAATTTGCGAAAAGCATCAAAACTCCCTTCAATATCAGAGATCACAAACTGGCGGCTTACTTTCTTATATTCGCTCTTCTCATTGGTCAGTTTATCTTTTAATATTACCTGGAATGTTGTGCCGGGAATGTCTGTATTTACTGTCAATAAAATTTTCTTTCTGTCAGCCAAAACCATACTGTCCTGCTTCAACGTTTTATTTCCATTTTCACCCGCAAAAGATTTAACATACACTTTTTCCGCGGTGTAAAGAACATAAGGGCCGTCGTTTAATAATGAATAGTTTTCCATAATGATGGAATGCTTTTTTTGCTGTTCCGGTAATAAAAAACTCAACAGCAATACTGGTAATGCTAATAAGGCCCATTTTTTCATCTTAAAAAAATTAATAGGTAAGCTCAAAATCGTTGATAATAAATGTACTCCTTGTTTTTTGAATATCCATAAAATTTGTGCCGGGCTGTTACATGTACATGGCTCAAGACGGGATTCCCGAAATATAGGGTTGCAAGGAAACAGGTCAGTTCAAAATTTTCACATTTTAAATAAAATCAAAAGCTTATCATGTATTGAAGTTCACCTGATTTGATGCTTCATAAATGCCTGGTTTTCAGCTCCATTATTTTTTCAGGAGCAGCATTTTTTCCGGATCCCAGAACATAGGCGAATTTTGATAATAGCTATCATTACACAAGAGGGCTGGTGCTGCTGCCCTGTAACCAAAGACCGCATCCTCAGCCACTTTCCCATTTTTTCTGATGGCGGTAAAGAAATTATTCATGTGATCATACGGACCGCCTTTATAGCCTTTTTCCGCTTCAAAAGTAATGGATTCAGGTCCCTGCATTTTTTTGCGATCGGATATTTCCTGGCCGGCAGTTTTTAATTTTTCAATATAAAAGGGATCATCTGAATTCATGCTTTGATTGCGCTTCAGCGTTACACTATCCCAGGTTATATCCATGGCCCCTTCACTACCAACTAATTTCAGGTAGGTGGTACCACTGGTTCCATCCACAAAATTGCATCGCAGTGATAAGTTGAAAGCAGGATGTACAGCAGCTTTGGGATAATCAAATGTGCCTAATAAAACATCCGGCACTTCGCGGCCATCGTTCCAGTAACGCAACCCACCGGAGGCATATACTTTATTGGGACCATATGAATCTGTGATAAAATGCAGGCTTGAGAAAAGATGTACGAAAAGGTCGCCAGCCATGCCCGTTCCATAATCCGTATAATTTCTCCATCGGAAGAATCGCATTGCATCGAAGCTGCGTTTGTTGGTATTGCTTACATATGTGTCCCAATCTACCGTCTGTGCCGATGCATCCGCCGGAATGGGATATTGCCATACTGAAACAGGATCACGACGGGCCCAAAAGCCTTCGGCATAATTCAACTGACCAATGGCGCCGTCTTTCAATAATTCTTTTGCTTTTTCATTTCCCAAAGAAGAAACACCCTGGCTGCCGACCTGGAAAATCTTCCCGGTTTCTTTTTGTGCCTTGATGACCGCAGGTCCTTCGGCAACACTATGCACCATGGGTTTTTCGCAATAGACATGCTTACCGGCACGCATGGCATCAATACTAATCTGCTGGTGCCAATGATCAGGTGTGGCAACGATCACTGCATCGATATCTTTTCTGTTGAGTAATTCTTTATAACTTTTTGTAGTGAACAGATCAGCACCCCACCTGGATTTAGCTTCCTTGAGACGGCCATCATAGAGATCACAAACCGCAACGAGCTTAACCCCCGGAACCATGAGTGCCGTTTTGGTATCCTCCACACCCATTCCGCCTGCACCTATAAGTCCCAGGTTGATATTATCCAGGTTACTGAACCCGTTGTCTCTTTTCAAAATGGCGAAAGAGGGTGGCTGATTTTCAGATGCAGTTGCCAGTGCGGGTACTGCAAGTGCAGCAGCTGAGAAGGAAAACTGTTGCAGGAACTTTCTCCTGGAAGACGATTGTTTCTTATTCATGAAGGATTTTTATTTTTCGTATGGCCGCTAAAATATGTTTCAAAAATGGAATTTACATCATTCAATTTGTTTTTTGATGAGCAGGACACCGATTCTTTTTAATCGGGAGTTCCCGGATATTCCCATATTTATCTTAAAGCTTGAAATTAGATCGAAAAACACTTCTTTTTTGGGTTAATTTCATCAATGTAAATGGAAAAAGGAAAGGTAAAAAAATTGCTATGAGTGAAAGATTGACAAATCAAATTTTACAGAAACAACGGTTACTTGAAAAAGTGCCGCCCAATGAAGCTATTGCCGAATGGGCCAGCAGGTTGGTTTGCCTTTTATATCCTGAATTATCCGATTGTCAGTTTGATACGGAAGAAAAGATCAACGCTGCATTCCAAAAGCTCCAAATAGAACTTTCGGCGATGCTGAATGCCACTAAGGCTTGCTGCAATTGTAATAATGAAGAGATTGCCGCTGAATTCTTTTACCAGGTTCCGGAATTGTACCGGCTATTAAATACCGATGTGGATGCGATTTTATCAGGCGATCCTGCAGCAAAAAGTGAATTTGAAGTGATCCGGGCCTATCCCGGTTTTTATGCACTTTGCTTTTACAGGATAGCTCATCTTTTACTGACCTTGCAGGTTCCTTTGCTGCCCAGGATTTTGACCGAATATGCCCATTCCAAAACAGGCATCGACATTCATCCAGGTGCTGAGATTGGAGAATATTTTATGATTGATCATGGCACGGGTGTGGTGATAGGTGAAACCACCCGTATAGGCAAGCGGGTAAAAATATACCAGGGAGTTACGCTTGGGGCGCTTAGTGTGGATAAACAGATGGCATCTGTAAAAAGACATCCAACCATTGAGGATGATGTTATCCTGTACTCTAACGCTACCATACTTGGCGGAGAAACGGTTGTGGGCCATAACAGTGTTATTGGTGGCAACGTTTGGCTTACAAAGAGCGTACCGCCAGGTTCATTGGTCTACCATAATCCGGAGATAACCGTAGTCGAAGGCAAAACTTTAAAATATTCCTGATGGCTGGTATTGCAGATTTAATTGGCAACACTCCCCTTGTTGAAATATTACGGCTTAACGAAAACAAAGGCGTAAAAATTTATGCTAAACTGGAAGGTAAAAATCCCGGCGGAAGTGTAAAAGACAGGCCGGCATACAATATGATCAAATCAGCTATTGAACGTGGTGATCTTAAGCCCGGCATGAAACTGATTGAAGCTACCA
>Ga0209391_10001120_pt1 | contig 13754 bp, 8 predicted proteins | sample PPLLak3March2015_FD_187246 | JGI IMG/M metagenome (GOLD analysis project Ga0209391, IMG submission 187246) | Freshwater sediment microbial communities from Prairie Pothole Lake near Jamestown, North Dakota, USA - PPLs Lake P7 Core (1) Depth... | ecosystem: Environmental > Aquatic > Freshwater >... | reverse complement strand
CAGCGTTCCCGTCCCGTGTTGTGTTTGGGCAGGAAATTGCGGGTGAAGTCGTTGTAGCGTCCCACGCTGCCCACAATGGCGTCCAAGGGGATGTCCTGAACCCCGGAGGAGGAGCGACCCGTGATCTTTAACTGCCGGCTGACCGCTTCATAGGATAGCAGCTCGTTGGATCGCTGGCCGCTGACGCCACCCCATAGGTGCTCCAGCGCTGCCCGCCGGTGCAGGCGGTCGAAGTCATCCAGCGCTGACAAAAAGGCTGATCGTTGCGTTTCCATAGCGGGGACCGTCGATTGGCAGGATCTATGCCGATATCAACATATCGATGACAGGTTCTTCGGCGGCGACGACCTCACCGATGACCCAGGCGCGCGCCAGGCTGGACAGGACGACGTCGATGTGCTGCGGCGGCACAGCCAGCAGCAGCCCGCCGCTGGTCTCCGGCGCAAAGCACAGGGTCTGACGCGCCTCGTCGATCTGCCGATCGAAGCGCACGCGCGGGCCGAAATAGGCCCGGTTGTTATGCGCGCCGCCGGGGTAGATCCAGTCGTCGCCGAAGGCTTGCGCGCCTGGCAGCCAGGGCAGTTGGTCGAAGTAGAAGCGCAGACTCACCCCATCCCCTGCCAGCATCTCCGAGGCGTGGCCCAGCAGGCCGAAGCCGGTGATGTCGGTGGCGGCCTGCACGCCGGCCAGCAGCGCAGCCTCGGAAGCAGCTCGGTTGAGCTGCACCATGCTGGCCGTGGCCGCGGCCATCTGCTCGTCGTTGGTCAGGTCACGCTTGAAGGCAGTGGTAATCACGCCAGTGCCCAACGCCTTGGTTAGCACCAGCTTGTCGCCTGGCTGCGCGCCGCCCTTGGTCAGGATGCGCCGTGGATCGACCACCCCCAGCACCACCAGGCCGTACTTCGGCTCCTTATCCTGAATGGTGTGGCCGCCAGCGATGGCCGCGCCGGCTTTAATCACCGTTTCGGCTCCGCCGCGCAGCACCTCGCTGATCATCTCGGCCGGCAGGTCGTTAGGGAAGGCGGCGATGTTGAGCGCGAAGAGCGGCCGGCCGCCCATGGCGTAGACGTCGCTCAGGGAGTTGGCCGCGGCAATCGCGCCATACGTGTACGGATCGTCCACGATGGGCGTGAAGAAATCGACCGTGGCTACGAGAGCCTGGTTCTCGCTCAAGCGGTAGACGGCAGCGTCGTCCGCCCGGCCCAGGCCCACCAACAGGTCGGGATAGTCAGCTTGGCTGAACAGACTGGCAAGCGGGCGCAACACGTGCGCCAAGGCCTCTGGGGCCATTTTGGACGCTCAGCCAGCGCAAGCAGCCAGGGAGGTGAGACGGATTTGCTCGCGAGTCACGATGTCGCTTTCCTAAGATGGGGAACTCGGAGGAACCAGGGGACTACAAGGAACTGAAGGCGCTTGTGCCAGACAGCGTGTCAATCTTGAGTTCCTCCAAGTTCCCCTCAGTTCCTAGCGGATCAGCACGGCCCGGCAGGGCGCACCGTCGGCGCCGCCGATCTTGATCGGCAGGCAGACCAATTGGTATTCACCCGGCTCGATGGCGCTCAGGTCCAGGCCCTCCACGGCGACGACACCCGCGCCCAGCAGGATCTGGTGCGTGGGCACGCCGTCGTCGAATGAGCCTACGGACAGGTAGTCGATGCCCACCAATCTGATGCCGTGATCTACCAGCCATTGGGCGCCGTCGGCCGCGATGGCCGTGAACTGCTCTACGAAGGCGGTCTCGCTGCGCTGCCAGAAGTCCGAGTTGTCGGTGCGCAGCAGCAAGCGTTGAACGCCAGGTGGGATCGCCAGCGTCTCCAGCACGCCAGCGGTCACATGGCCCTGGCCGCGTGCGTCGACCACCAGCGCTGGGCCGATCAGCGCGTCCAGGGCCAGCGACTCGACGGTAGCCCCGCCGCGGATAAAGTGCGCCGGCGCGTCCAGGTGGGTGCCCGTGTGGGCGCTGATGTCCAGGCGGGTGATGGTGCAGATGTCGCCGCGTTCCAGGTGGGACGGCTGGGTCAACCGCACCGGCGGGTCGCCGGTCCAGACCGGCAACGTGGGGGTGATGGTCAGGGAAATGTCGTAGATGGTCATAGCATTTCGCTCCGGTTAGGGATTTCTAGCGCAGCCCGGCTGCGCGCAAGAGTTGATCGGCCCAGGCGGCGTCTTCGGCTTGTAGAGGCGGTTTGGGCTCCGCCAGGTAGTCGATGACACGCAGATAAGCGCCGCCCTGATAGGCGCGGCTGGCTGCAACCTGGAGATCGAGCAGCGCGTCAGGGTCTTGTCCCGTCAACGGCACGGCGATACATGGAAGCGGCTCTCGGAATTTGACGGGATAGAGCGTATAGTCCATCCATTCGCCCTGGCGCAGAGCACTCCGGTTCACAACCACCAGGTAATTGCACTTGAAGTTTTCGACCACAGCCACCAACTCAGGAAAAGGCAATAGTCTCAGCCCAGAGCGCAACAGATCGATCTCGATCAGATTGGCGTCGCTGCTCAAGACCTCAGTCTGCTTGACCTCGTAGGAGCGACGGTCCGGTCCAGGCTGCTTGTTGGAAGGACTGACGATTTCGATGACTGTGACTATTTTGTGGTCTTGCAGTGCATTGCGAATTTCCACTGTGTGATGTTGGATCGGATCTGTGCGCACTCGCAGGTCGATGCTCGGTGTAGGTTCGATGCGCGGCAGCTTAACGACCTGTACGCCTGTGTCTACCTCCCATACCGGCGCTGGTTCATGCAGTGTACGGCGTAGCACGGTCAGATCGGGCACGATGCGATGGAGTGATCCACCCTCCAAGATAACACCCAACTCTGGCCTTCTTTGCAGGTGTGCGTAGAAGGGTGCAGGCAGAATCTTATTGAGTTCGATACGGATTTCGTTGGCCAGCGCGTCATGAAAATCGGGCCAGGTCACTGGGTTCTCAAGATATGGGTCCATGCCTGGAAAGGGGGAGCCAAAAAAGTCGATTCTCTCAGCCATGTTCTTCCATCCTCCGGCCGCCAAGGTTAAGCCGTTTGATATTTACCATTGTGGTCTAGCTGCGCCCATACACTGGGATGGCCGCGCCGGTGATGTGTCTGGCAGCGTCCGAGGCCAGGAAGACGAAGGCGTCGGCGATGGCCGAGGGCGGCACCCACCGGCTCCAATCGGCGTTGGGCATGTCGGCGCGGTTCTGCGGTGTGTCGATGGTGCCGGGCAGCACGCAGTTGACGGTGATACCTTGCTGCTTGTATTCGGCGGCCATGCTCTCCACCAGGCGCACCACAACGCTCTTGGAGGCGTTGTAGGCGCTGTGTTTGGCTGTGCCGGCCAGGGCCGCGCGCGCAGCGGTGTGGACGATACGGCCAGCGCCTTGGCGCAGCATCTGCGGCAGCACGGCGCGGCTGAGGATGAAGGCCGTGCGTGCATTGAGAGTCATCATGAAGTCCCAGGTTTCCAGGGCCGTCTCGTGCGTCGCTGTGCCAGCCTTGTAGCCGCCGATGGTGTTGGCCAGCACGTCGATGCGGCCAAAGCGGGCAATCGCGGCATCGACCCACTGCTGCACCGAGTTGGGATCGGTGGCGTCGACCGCGCCGCACAGCATGTGCTGCGGCGCAGCGGCCAGATCGGGGAACAGGCCAGGCAGGCGATCAGCGGCGCGATCAGCCAGCGCCAACTGCGCCCCCGCCGCTTGAAAGCCGCGCGCCACTGCGGCGCCCAGATTGCCAGAGGCGCCGGCAACCAACACAACCCGGTCTGTCAAGGCTGTCGTCATCTGCGCTCCTTGTCGAAACCTGCCGCAACGCTGTTGTTGCTGGCAGTAGTCGGGGTGATCACAACTCCAGCCCGTAACACGCGACGCCCATCAGCGCGGCGTTGCGATGCAGAATCACATGCACCGGGAAGCGGATCAGCACCGTGGAAAAACGGCCCTTGTTGAGGAAGGACTGCATGAAATATTTGTGTTCCAGCCAGGGCAGGATGCGCCGCGGAATGCCGCCGCCCAGATAGATGCCGCCGGTGGACATCAGCTTCAGCCCCAGATTGCCAGCCTCGGCGCCCAGAATCGACACGAACAAGCGGAGCGCAGCCACAGCCAGCTCGCAGGGCTGTTCTTCGTGCTTGAGCGCAGCGTTGACGATCAGCGGCGTAGCATCGTTGCCTTCCAGCAGTTGTTTGGCCAGCCAGGGAGGCTCGGGCGCGTAACCGGTGTTCTTGAGAAAGAAGTACAGGTTACGAATGCCCAGACCCGAGCAAACCTTCTCGTAGCTGACGTGGTCGTAGAGCCGCAGCATATAGCGCAGCAGACTCATCTCCAGCTCGTCAGTTGGGGCGAAGTCGGCATGCCCACCTTCAGAGGCATGAGCGTGGTAGTGGCCGTTGTGCGCTGTCAGATAAGCCTCGCCCAGCCCTGTGCCAGGAGCGATTACTGCAATCGGTTCATGTAGTTCGGGGTCGCCGTCGTTGAGTGTGTGCAGCTCGTCAGGCGCCAGGAAGGGAACGGCGTAGGCAATGGCTTCTAAATCGTTGAGCAACGTGACGGTTGTGACCTGCAAGACTTCCTGCAGGCGGCTTGCGCGGATGATCCACGGCAGGTTGGTGATGGTCGCCTGGTTGCCGGTTACCGGGCCCGCCACGCCAAAGACAGCGCGCTCCACGGGCAAGTTGACTTCTGTCACGAAAGCCCGGACAATTGTCTCCAGATTTTGATACTGTGCGCTGGGGTAAATACGCTCGACGATAACCTCATGGGGACCCTTCTCGGCCGAGAAGATGGCCAAATGGGTTTTTGTGCCTCCGATGTCTCCGGCTAAGAGCATAGTGACCTCCTGGATTCTTAACTTGCGTCAACATGCCAGTCAGTGTTTGGCGGAGTCCGCCCGATCCAGCGTCTATGGCCGCTCTGATCGCACGGCAAGTATAGCATCATACCCCATTGATCCCCAATTCATCAGGCCAACCGAGATTATCAACGCGCAGCGGCCAGCTCCGCGCTTGCATGGAACTGGCCGCTGTTTTGGGCGTCAGGCAGAGACGTTCTCGGCTAACGTTTGGTGCTCACGCACCAAGGCACCAACTTCCCGCACTTGATCGAACGGATGCAGAGCTTGCAGGCGTAGGTGGTGCAACTTCGGGCGCAGATGGTACGGCACTGGTCGCAGACCGCCCACTGTATCGACGCCGGCGCGGACGATGCGCCGATGGTCCACCCTAAGCTGGCAACCGTGGCCGGCAACGGGAGCGCCGTGGCTGGCAGTGAAGGCTGCGATGGCTGACGTAGCGCCATGGTCGAGGCTGAAGAATTTGGCCCTACAGCGCTGACCTGAGTCAAGATGGTTAGTCCAATGGCTAGCATGAGGATCGCCGGCTTGGAGGTTTTCGTTGTGGGGTGCATTGTCTAACCTCTCTCAAGATTCTGTTGGACCGTCAAGAAACACGTGGGCGGTTGTCTTCGGTCGCAGGCCGCTCAAGCCCAGAGCATAGGTCTTGACAGATGGTTGATATACCCGCTATAGTGGCTGCCGCACAGTCATTCGATCTGCGGGGAAGCCTTCAACCCTATTCTATTCTCGATTCAGAGGATTTGCAAATGCCTGATTGCGCTGTTATGGGAAGTTAGCTGGCGCGCTGAAGCGCAGGAGACCATCGGTGTGCCCCAGCAGAAGCAGCGAGCCGTCACCTGAGGCGGCCGGTACAGCCATCAGATCAAAGGCTTGATCCCAGGGCCAGCCAGGGCGCCGGCCCAGAGAGTGTTTGACTCCGAGATCGCTGACCGCTACTACCTCGCCTGAGTCCAGCAACACGTAGAAAGCAGCGCGGTCGGCCGGATTTGCAGCGATGGCCAACGAGAGGACCTGCCTTGGGAAGGAGGTTAGCGGTTGCAGCGACTGCTCCGCTGTCCATCGATACAGCGTGCTTTGGCCGCTCGGCCCAAGCGCTGCCAGCAACAACTCGCCATCGCCCGTCATTGATTGTGCGATGTGCCGCACGCTGGGCAGTTGAACCATTTGCCGCCAGCCCCACGGAGACTGGAGCGAGGTAGCGTACAGGCCGTTGTCGGTGGCCGCGTAGGCGCTGCCGCTGCCGGCATCGATGTGGATGTCGTGCACCTCGCCCCAGAAGGGCTGGCTGTAGCGGCCCAGAGGCATCCAATGGTCTCCGCCGTCCTGGCTGCCATACAACTCCGAGCCAACGATGGCCAGCGCCAGATCGCCGTAGATGGCGATGCTGCGTATAAAGTCAGGATTTGCAGGCAAGCCCTCGCCCGATGCGTGCCACAACACACCGCCGTTGTCGCTAAAATACAGCTTGCCATCCCAGAACGAGGCTGCGATGTGCCGCGGGTTGGCAGGGTCGATGCTCAAGGCCTGAACACCGCGCACCGTGCCGGGGAATTCGCTGCTGCTGGAGTTGGCTGGATCGCCGGTGGGCAGATTCTGTTGGTAGATGTTCCACGTGCGGCCCTCCTGGGTGCAACCGATGCCAATGTTGCTGGTGCCGGCGCAGAGTTTCATCGTGACAGGGATGCCAGGCTCGTTCTCCCAGACCGCCGCCAGCACTGACACCGGGTCGCGCGGGAAGTTTTCCAGCGGCTGCCAGGGCGACTCGCTCTGGCGCAGCGTGACGAAAATCAGGAGCATCGGAGTCAGAAGCACCAGGCCAAGAGTAATGGCCACCCTGCGCAGGCGGCGGACCTTTACAGCCTGGAGCTGTGCATCCACCTGCGCCTGCTTCAGTTCAACCTGCCTGGCCAGTTCTTGCGCTTGTTGGGCGGCAATAGCCTGTTGGCTGGCCTGCAAGAACTCCATATCGAGGCTACTCAACTCCATTCCAGTGGAAGCGATGAAGCGATCTGCTACATGCACCAGGGTCGGCGGCAGCAGGGCTCCGGCATCGCGGCCCAAGGCCGCCCAGTGCTCCGCGGCGTCACTCAGCCGTTGCCGCTGGCGGATCCTGTCGCGCTCCTCGTCCAGCCAGGCTACCAGGCTGGGCCAGTTGCGTACCAGCGCCTCGTGCGCAATCTCCACCTGGGTGTCGCTGGCCACATCGCCCTCGGTCACGCGCACCAGGCGGGCGTTGATCAGCTTCTCCAGCACCAGGCTGACGCGATCCGCTGCCTCGCCCGTGCGGTAAAGTGCATCCAGCCGCACCCGGTTGCTGGTGATCTCCAGGCCATCGCTGGCGCGCACCAGGCGCAGAAGGATGTTGCGCGCTGTCATTTGCTGCTCAGGAATCAAGCTGTCGAAGAAGGCGTCGGCGCTGTTGGCTAACGCCAGCCGACCGCCTCCCAGGCGCCGATAGGCATCCCAGGTGATGTAGTTGCGCTCCCGGTGTTCCCATAGCTTCAGGAGTGTGAACTGCAACAGCGGCAGGGCGGCTGGCTCTCCCAGTATGTCGTTCAACAGGGTGTCCACCAACCCTTGCTCGAATTTCAGCCCGATCAGCTCGGCCGGCGCCTCAATCGACGCGCGCAGCTCGGCAGCATTGAGTGGGGTCACACGAAAGACGTGGCGCTCGAAGTGGGTTTGAAAGTCGGGCAGCCGCGCCACTTGGCTCTCAAAGTCGGTGCGCAGGGTGAGAATCAGCGTATGCCTGCGGCCTGGCGACTGAATCAAAGCCAGGAGGCAGGCTATGAAGGCGCTGCGGGCGTCGTCGTTGACGCACAGCGTAAACACCTCCTCGAACTGGTCCACCACCAGCAGGAGGGGCGTAGCATCGTCATGGTCGATCAGCTCTATCAAGCGCTCCGGCTCCAGCGTAAGCCGCGCAGCAGTCTGCTCCGTCCATACGTCCGCGTCCATACCGGGATCGCTCTGCAAGGTGTATAGCACGCGGGCGAGATTGACCATCGGCTCGGAACCGGGAACCATGCGTGGCGCCATGCGCCACTGCTCGCTACCCAGCCCGGCCCCGGCCCTCAGGGCGGGGAGCAGGCCGGCCAGCACTAACGACGACTTGCCGCTGCCTGAGGGGCCAACCACTGCCAACAGGCGGCTCGTGGTCAACAGTTGCAGCGCCCCCTCGACCAGGCGCTCACGTCCAAAGAAGGCGGCCTGTTCGATCTCTGAAAACGCGTCGAGACCTACGTAGGGACACAATTCGTCGGGCAGTTCGGGGGCTAGCTCCCAATCAAACTCGTCGAGCGCTGCCTCTGGCGGCTCGACGTCTGATCGATAGAGAATCGCTGCCCAATAGTCCAGCAGGCTCTGCGCCACTGCCCGCTCCTCCTCGGTGTCCAGCAGGGCGCCGGCGGCTCTGCCTTGCTCGATGAAGGCGCCGGCCTCGGACAGAAAGCCAGGGGTACTGCCATACTGCCGATGTGTGGTCAACAACTGGTTGTGAAATGTCCGCAACGAGGTCAGCGAAACAAAGGGCATCGAAGGTTGCTGCGCGTCTTGCTGTGCCAAGAAATCGCTCATAACAAGCTGCTTTCGCTCAGGCGTCGGGTACTGGGTACAATCCGGATATCGGACATTGCGACAGTCACGACGAAAGGATGGTAAAGGTGGATGTCAACGGCTGGCCCACAGAGCGCAGCTCATGGCATAGAGATTTCAGGTCAGTGTCTACCTGGTAGAAGCGATTGCCAACCCGGCGGCGATAGCGCTGGAAGCACTGCCGGATCTGAGCAGGGTTCTTGCCCGCCAACGCCTTTTCCAGGTCCCGGCTGTCGCAACGAATCCATTCGGCCCAGCTCGCGCCAGACTGCTGGCACAGTGGATCGACCTTGGCTCTCAGCTCCGGCCAGGACAGCTTGATCTCGCCCAGGTCGTGCCCCATCACCGCTTCGATGCGCCGCAGTTCCAGGTCGATGGCTTGCCAGCGGTCATGATCCTCGACTAGCCGTGCCAGGCTATCACCCAAGTCGCCCAGCGCCGTGACGCCACGCTCAAAGCGCTTCACCTGCTGGGGAGCCAGCTTGAGCCGGCGCAGGTCTTTGCGGATCGATAGCATGGACTGCTCGATGGTAACCAGCCGCAAGGCGCGCGCGGCAGCGTTCAAACGCTCGTTGATGCGCGTGGGTTGGCGGTCAAGCACGCGCTTGGTCAGCCGCAGAGCTCGCTGCAAAGGCTCGGGGTCGAGTGTTTGGATAGCCTGTTGTAGCTGGCCTTGCGCCGAGACCAACTCGGCGATCCAATTCAGCTCGTTGACGGGCATACTGGGGCGCAGCGCCACATCTGTCAGGCTGTCGATCAGGCCGCCCAGGGTGAGCTCGTGGTCCATCAGAATGTCCAGGGACAGAGGATCCTCAGGAAAGCGGCGTGCTTCCTGGACCAGCCCACTGAAACAGAGGTATTGCAGGTTGTGCAACAGATCGTGCAGGTCCTTGTAGTTGGTCAGCAGCTCGATCTGCGAGCCGGCGGCCTCGAAGTCGGTCTGCAAGGCCACCAGCTTGGCCCTGAAGTCAGGACGCCTGACCAGCCCCTCCAGGATCGACAGGCTGTTGTCCACGGTTTGGACGGCCAGCAGGTCCTTGCTTGATCGCACCGCGTGGATGTCCCACAGCCGGCCGTTGGCGGCATGCATCACCAGCCGCGGCACGCCCCACTCCAGGCTGCGCAGTTGGGAGGCGATGGCCTTGCGTCCTTCTGCCAGCGCAACATCCACCGGTTGGCCGTCGGCCAGAGCTGCATAGAACTCCTTTGTCAATATGATGGCGGCCTGGTCGGAAATCGCTGCGTGCATGGCCAGCACTGCCGGCGTCCCCTGCTGCACCAGCGTCTGGGCAACGCCAGAAAACGGATCGGTCGGGACGCCGCGTGCGCCCTGACACCCGTTGAGCACCACCAAACGCAGCGAGGGAGCATCGCTCACCACCAGCGCCAAATCGCGTGCCCGCACCGGGTCAGCGCAGCCGTCCTGGCCGCAAAACATCAGTGCGCCCTCGCCAGTATCATTGGTCAAGGCTCCGTGGCCGATGAAGTGCAGCACGTGATAGGGGCGCGTGCGCAACCTCCCCTGCAAGTCATCGAGACTGGCCATATCCAGCCGGTCCAGCGTAACAACGCCCGTCTTGATCAGGCGGCGCATGGCGTCTTGCAGAACGCGCCACTCCTTCTCGCTGTCGAGCCAAGGCAGATCCTTCGGGGTCGCCATGACTACCAGGATGTGGAGCGGGAGAGAAACGCTGAGCGGCGGGGCCTTGCGGGGCAGGTCCAGGTAATGCACCAGGGTAGTTTCGGCTGAGAGGGCCAGGAAGCGATCCAAGGCTGGGTGAAACAAGTATTCCCACGGCAACGCAATCAACTCCGGCGCCTCGTTTAGCCGCAGATTGATGCGCAGGCCGCAATTGCTGTGGCGTGCTTCGACCAGACTCTGGCCCAAGCAGGCCAGCACGTCATCGCGAAAGATGGCGCGAAACAAAGCCTGTCCCCGCAGCCTGACCAGTTCCTGACGCTCAACCTCAGCCAGCGCTTGCCAGTAATCCTCCTCTGCAGCAGGCCAGACAACCTCTGGTGACAACAGCGACGCTGCCGCTGTCGCGGATGCCTGGCCTGCAGGCGATTGGAGCACGCGGACCGTGTAGCCGTCGGGATGTGGGGTTAGTTGTAGATCGAAATCAAGACAGGTGCGACGTGTCATCGGCAATGTAGGCAAGAACGGTCGCCTGAATCTACCTTTCCAGGTTTCGAGCTGTAAGGCTTGACATAGTCAGATAACATAAGTATACCACAACTTGTCAATAATGCAAGCCCCGAGTTTATTCCGCGTTTGCGCTTATTTTGATGCCAAGATCGCCGGTCATGAGACGTTCTGGGTGGCCATCGACCAAGGTCAGAAAGCAACGTGGCTGCACGGGCGATTGCCGTGCTGCCCAGCCTGTGGTAGACTGTCCTAACTATGAAACGCGAACTACGTGGTATCAAGCGCAGCGATATCCAGCTCGATTTCGACCTATATCGGGTCAACGTGCCCATGCCTGGTGTGGTTGGCGACCAACTCAGCGTGATCGACATTCGGCCGGAAGAAGTCGAGCGAACCATCGTCTTTGTGCATGGCTACGCCGGTTGTGCAGAGACCTGGGAGCGCCAGATCAACTACTTCGCCAAGGAATACCGGGTGGTGGTGCCTGACCTGCGCGGACACGGCCAGAGCGACGCGCCTTATACGCGCTACGCCATGCCTGAACTGGTGGCCGACCTGTATGCGATCAGCCAACACCTGCGCTTGCCCCCGCAGTTCGATTTGGTGGGGCATTCCTTCGGCGGCGCGGTCTGCGTCGAGTATGCCAGCGCTCATCCTGAGCAGATCAGCCACCTGGTGTTGATTGCCACGGCCGGAGAATACCCGGTGCCCAAGGCAGTGGCTCTGGCCTACCGCCTGCCGACAGCGTTGCTGCGGCCGGTGTGGGACTACCGCCCGCGCTGGAATGCCGAGTTGCACGTCATGAAGCGCATGGCCAACAACAACATGCTGCAATGGCGCGGCTGGGGCATGATGCGTTCGCTGCGCGTGCCGACGCTAGTCATCACCGGCGAGCGCGATACCTATTTCCCCCGCCAGGTGGTGGAACAGGTGGCCCAGACTATCCCGGGCGCGGAGCGGGTGGACGTGGGTGCTTCCAAGCACAAGATCCAGTTGGAGCGCCACCAGGCGGTCAACCGGGCTATCGTGCGCTTCATCCAGGCCGACCAGGCCGAAATGACCTGGCGCCGCCAGGAGGACGAAAGCCAGGCGGAGCAGGGCCGTCCCTGGCTCAAAGCCTACGGCAAGGCGACCCCCAAGACCGTGCCCATCCCCGCGCAGCCGCTGACCAAGTTCTTGGAGAGCGCCGCCGACTGGTTCCCCAAGCGTCCTGCCACCATTTTCCAGGGGCGCAAGTTGACCTATGCCCGGCTCAACCAGCGGGCCAACCAGTTTGCGCATACGCTGCACGGCCTGGGTATCCGGCCCGGCGACCGCGTCATGCTGTTCCTGCCCAACACACCGGAACTGGTCATCGCCTATTACGGCACGCTGCGCGCAGGCGGAGTGGTGGTGCTGCCGTCGCTGCACGGCGATGCCGCGCAGATTGTCGAGCAGGCCAGGTCCACCGGGGTTGAGGTGATGGTGACCCTGCACGAGTTCGGCGCGCTGGCGCGGGCCGCTCAGGCCCAGGCCGGCGTGCGCGATGTGCTGACTGTGACCATGCCGCGCCCGACGCAGCCCTCGGTGCAACGGGCGATGTTGCATGCATTGGGCTTCATGGGCGAAGCGCCCCAGCCTGAGGTCGAGTCGGTGGGGCGCAGCATGGCGGAGCTGATCCAGGACGCCCCGCCGCACGACCTGGATGTGCCGCTCGCCAGCGCGAATCTGGCGGTGATCGCCTTCACGGCCGGCGTGCATGGCGCTGTCAAGGGCGCCTGCCTGACCCATGCCAACCTGGTGGCCAACACCCTGCAGGTTCGCCACTGGCTGCACGACCTGCAATACGGCCAGGAGACTTTTGTCTCGGCGTTGCCTCTGCTGCACAGCCTGGGCATGACGACGGCCATGAACCTGCCTATTGCCGTGGGGGCGACCATGCTGCTGCTGCCCGGCTTCGACACCACCGAGCTGCTGGATGTGATCTGGAACTACCAGCCGACGATTTTCCCTGGCCTGCCAGCCATGTTCGCGGCCGTCAGCCGTATCCGCAACCTGCGCGGCCACGGCTTCGGCTCGGTCAGAACATGCCTGAGCGGCGGCGCGCCTTTGCCGGTCGAGCTGCATGAGGCTTTCGAGCGGCTGACCAGGGCGCGGCTGTTGGAGTGCTACGGCCTGACCGAAGCCACTGCGATCACGCACATGAACCCTCTGAACGGCCGCCGCGGGGCCGGCTCAGTCGGGGCGCCGCTGCCCAACACCGACGCCAGGGTGGTCGATCCGGCCAGCGGGGCCGAGCTGGCCGCGGACCAAGTGGGAGAGCTGCTGGTCAAGGGGCCGCAGGTGATGGCCCACTACTGGGTCGAGCCAGCCGGCGCCATGTTGAGCGATGGTTGGCTGCCAACCGGCGACCTGGCCGTGATGGACAGCGAAGGCCACTTCCGCATCGTCGGGCGGCAGGAAGATGTGATCTGGCTGCCCGAGGGTGCGGTTTATCCCCGCGATGTGGAGGAGGTGCTCTATGAAAACAACCAGGTGTTGGAGGCGGCGGTATTGTGGTCGGTGGACGATGTCGGCGCAACGCAGGTCAAAGCCTACGTCGTCCCCCGCCCGCGCGGCAAGCTGACCAGCGAGGAGTTGATCAACTTCTGCCAGCACCGCCTGGACGCCCATGCAGTTCCGACCCAGATTGTGTTTTGCCAGGATCTGCCCAAGTCTGCGACCGGCAAGGTCATCCGGGCGCTACTGGAACAGATCGAGCCGGGGGCTTGATTTGTAGGATGGCATCGCTGCCGGTTTGGGAGCGCCCTGCGGCGCATTCCCCCGCGAGCGTGTCAAGATCGGCACATAGATGAAGTTCTGCCCATAGGGCACGAAAAACGAGATTCGTTGCCGGTTGTTGGCCAAACCGGTCTCGTCCGTGGCCGGTGCTACTTCTACAACCACCGTGTTCGGCCCTGGTGCAAACCCATGCCAGTCGTACGACACGGTGGTGACGTTGGCGTTCGAGCCTCGCTCGATGACGCGGGTGTGTAGCAACGTCCCTCCGGCCCCTGGCTCGCCATCCCAAAACCGGACCCTGACCTGGTTATCGCTGGTGCCGTGCGCGGCAAGGTTTGCTGCCGTTGCACTCAGCTGTATCGACGTGGTGCTGCCGGTGGGCGTTGCTGGCGTCATTGCCAAGCTGGCCACGGCCAGGTCC
>Ga0209391_10001118_pt1 | contig 13766 bp, 9 predicted proteins | sample PPLLak3March2015_FD_187246 | JGI IMG/M metagenome (GOLD analysis project Ga0209391, IMG submission 187246) | Freshwater sediment microbial communities from Prairie Pothole Lake near Jamestown, North Dakota, USA - PPLs Lake P7 Core (1) Depth... | ecosystem: Environmental > Aquatic > Freshwater >... | reverse complement strand
CCCAGGCTCCCCCACAGCCTGGCCCACCAGGTGGTCGCCGCGGCCGACCGGATCGCCCTCAGCCGGTTCGGCACGCTCCAGCAGCTGGGCGTGTATGACATCGGCGCCGCGCTCGGGCGCGGCCTGAAGCTGTTCCTGAGCGCGTTCGAAACGGCGTGGGCGCCTTTCTACTTCCGGGAGATGAAGGCGCCGGACGCGCAGCAGACGTTCCGGGCGCTGTCGACCTACGTGTTCGGCGTCCTGGTGCTGCTGGTCGCCGGGCTGGCGGCCGTCTCGCACGATCTGGTCCGGCTGATGACCGCGCCGCGCTTTCACGGCGCCGGGCAGATCGTGCCGTGGATCGGGCTGGGCGTCGGCCTGCAGGGCATCTACCTGCTCACCTCGATCGGCCTGAACATCACCAAGCGCGCGGCCTATTACCCGGTGACGACCGGCCTGGCCACCGTGGCGGCCCTCGGCGCGAACCTGATGCTGGTGCCCCGCTTCGGAGCCATCGGTGCGGCCTGGTCGAACGTCATCGCGTACGGCGTGCTCGCGGCCGCCGGCATGGCGTTCTCGCAGCGCTTCTACCCCATCCGCTACGAGTGGGCGCGCGTCTGGCGCCTCGTCGCCGCCGGTGTGCTCGCCGCGATCGCGGGCCAACTGGTCCTCGGCTCGACCGTGGCGCCACTGGCCGGCGTGCTGGTCCGCGGCACCTGCGCCGTCGCCGTCTTCGCGGCGACGCTGGCCGCGACCGGGTTTTTCCGCCCCCGCGAAATCGCGGCGGCCCGCGAGGCCCTGCGGCGGCTGCTCCCACGGTGACCGTCGCGATCGCCGTCTGCCGCGGAGGGAAATGGTGACTGTCACAGTGTCGATGTCCGGGCTAGAATGAGAGGGTTGGAGACACGATCCCTGATGCTCGGACACCGGGTCCTGCTGTTCAATCCTCCCCTCATCGGCGGCGTGGCGTTCACCCGCCAGGGCCGCTGCCAGGAGCGGGAGGAGGTGCTCGGCACGACCAAGCCTCCCTACTCGCTGGCGGTGCTCGCCGCGATCCTGCGGGAGAAGGGCATCAGCTTCCGCCTGGTCGATCAGACCGCTGAGCGGCTGTCCACCGAGCAGCTGATCGACCGGCTGAAGGCGGAAGGGTTCCGACCGACGCTGCTCGTGTTCTGCAGCGCGACCCCCACGCTCGATGCCGACGCGGCCGAGGCGCGCAAGCTGAAGCACGCGTTCGGCGCCCCGCTGGTGTCGTTCGGGCCGCACGCGTCGGCCGCGCCACGGGCCTCGATGGAGCGTGCGCCGGACGTGGACGCGATGATCGTCGGCGAGCCCGAGGATGCCGTGGTCGCACTCGCCGGCCTCGAGTCGTTCGAGCAGGCGGACCGCATCGACAGCCTGACGATCCGGCGGGGCGGCACCGTGCTGGCCCATCGCGCCCTCGGGTCCTATTCGGGCTTCGAGACCATGCCCGCACCGGCGTGGGACCTGCTGCCGCTCGATCGCTATCGCCTGCCGCTCGAGAACACGCGCTACCTGATGGTCGAGACCAGCCGCGGCTGCCCCTACAGCTGCGACTTCTGCGTCGCGCCGGTCATCCAGGGCCACAAGTTCCGGGAACGCGACGCCGTGGCGCTCGCGGACGAGATCGAAGACGGCAAGACGCGCTTCGGCATCGATCACTTCTACCTGTGGGGCGACACGGTCACGCTGAACGCGAAGAGCTTCTCCCGCTTCTGCGACGAGCTCATCGCCCGCAAGCTCGGCGTGCGGTGGTTCGGGAACGGCCGCGCCGACAACCTGACCGATGCCGGGTTCGTCGCGAAGCTCAGCGCATCGGGCTGCTGGATGCTGTCGCTCGGCATCGAGTCGGAATCCGACGAGGTGCGCCGCGACATGATGAAGAAGCTGGAGCGCGAGAAGATCCGCCTCGCCATCCAGAACCTGCGGGCGGCCGGCATCAAGTCGTTCGGGTTCTTCATCTTCGGCTACCCTGGCGACACCCCGGCGTCGATCGAGCGGACGGCGCAGTATGCACGCGAGATTGACCCCGACTTCGCCAATTTCTACCCGGCGGTGCCGTACCCCGGCACCCAGATGCATGAGAAGTGCCTGCGCGACGGCATGCTCGCGACCGACGACTGGTCGAAGCTGGAGTACTCCTTTTACGTGCTCAGGAACGACGTGCTGAACGAGGACGTCGTCATGGGCGCCATCCGCCGGGCCACGCGGCGCTTCTACCTGCGCCCGTCCTGGATGGCGCGCCACGCGATGGACCTCGCGCGGATCGTGCGCAGCAGCGCGCGCCTGGTGGTGCACACCGCGGTCCGTCTCGTGTGGGGCGAGAAACCTGTGAGCGTCGGCGGCGCCCCCGTGCAGGCGCCCGCGGCAGCGGGCCCCGTCACGGTGCACCGGGTCGAGGTGGTCAGGCCCGCGCCGCGAAACGATCCGCCTGCTCTGGGCTGAGCCGGCTGCGCGCCGGCCGCGGCTTCCGCGCCCGGCGCTCCCACCGGAAGAGCTGCCAGATCTGGACCAGGAACCCCAGCGCCTCGCGGTGGTTCATCTTGCTCTGCCCGGCCGCCCGATCAACGAAGACGTAGGGCACTTCGACCACCGACCCGACCGCCCCCCGCACCAGCAACTCGAGGCAGATCTTGAAGCCGGCCGCCTTGATCTGCACGCCCTCGATCACGGATCGGCGCAGCACGAAGAACCCCGACGCGGCATCGTGCACCGGAGTGACGATGCGCGCCACCAGGCAGGCCGCGCGCGACATGAGCGCCCGCGACAGCGGCCAGTTCTTCGTCCCGCCGCCGGGAATGTAACGGCTCCCGACGACCACGTCCGCGCCGGTCTCCCGGAGCGCCGCGATGAGCGCCGGCACGCGTTCGGGCGGATGGCTGACGTCGGCGTCCATCACGCCGAGCACGTCGCCGCCGGCGACGGCAAAGCCCGCCATGACGGCGCTGCCGAGGCCGAACTTGCCGGCCCGGTGCACCACGCGGACGGGCAACTCGCGCGCGAGCCGGTCGGCCAGCCCGCCCGTGCCGTCAGGGGAGTTGTCGTCCACGATGATGATCTCGGCGTCGATCCGGGCGTCCTTCAGCACGCGCGCGAGTGTGCGGACGAAGTGCTCGAGCCGCTCCCGTTCGTTGTAGGTCGGCACGACCATCGATACCATCGGCCTGTCGGGCACGTCGACGCTCCTTGGCGGCGCCGCCAGCATCCGGCGCGGCACCGGGCTGTCGGAAGCCATACGGTATGATATCCCCCGTATCCGGGACAAGCCCGGAGAGTTCCACCTGATGACGCGGTACGCCGCCTGGATTCTGCTGACGCTGCTCGTCCTGGTGCGCCTGCCCTCCCTGGTTCAGCCGGCGGGCGCGGACCAGGACCTCTACGCGTACGTCGGCCAGGAGATCTCGCGGGGCAGCCTCCCCTACCTGGACGCGTGGGACCAGAAGCCGCCCGCCATCCACTACACGTACGCGCTGTTGTACCGCCTCTGGCCTCACCCGTCCGTGGTCCCGGCGGCTGACCTGCTGGCTGCCGTCATCATCGCCTTGCTCCTGATGCGGCTCGAGCGGCGCATGACGGGCGGCCCGGGATTCACGGCGGCGATGGTCTTTCTCGCGCTGGGGAATCCGGTTTTCTCGCGGCTGGGCGGCATGTGGCTGCGCGCCCAGTGCGAGACGTTCATCGCGCTGGCGATCACCGCCAGCCTGTTGTGCCTGCACGCCGCCACGCACACGGCCGCGTCCCGGAGCGCGCGAACCTGGTCGCTGCGCCTGCTGGCCGGCCTGCTCGTCGGCCTCGCCGCCGCGTTCAAGTACAACGCGGCGGTGTACGGGATCGCCGCCCTCGCGGCCGCCGCCGCCTGGAGGCACGACCGGCGCGGCGAGGAGCGCGCGTGGGTGAGCGCGTTCCTGCGGGACGCTGCCGGGATCGCCGCTGGCGCCGCCCTGCCCCTCGCGCTCATGGCCGCCCGCTTCGCGGCAGCGGGCGCGTGGGACGACCTCTGGCAGGCGACCATCGCCTACAACCTGCTGTACTCCGGCGAGACCTATGGCGGCGCGGTCGGCATGATCCGCTATGCGCTGACGTTTCCCGTCCAGCAGGCCAGGGTCGACGGACTCTGGACGGCCGGCGGAGCGGGTTGCCTCGTGCTGCTGACACGGGTCCGGCGTGATCCCGGGGCCATCGTGGCGATCGCCTGGGTGGCGGCGGCCTGCGCCGCGATTGTCATCAACGGCGGACGCGGCCTCCCGCAGTACTTCGTCCAGGCGAACCCGGCGCTGGCGATGGCCGCCGCGTTGGGCGCGTGGCACCTCTACCGGGCCTCGAGGACGCACTGGGTCGTGTCGATCGCCGGCGCCGCGACGCTCTTCGCGCTGTCGCGCGTTGTTCCGCTTCAGAAGGCGCTCGACGCCACCGCGTTCGACGCGCGGCGCGCGGCGGGCGCCATCCCGCGCGACCAGTACCTGGCCCGGTTCGGCGGCCAGCGCCCGACCGACAAGCACGTGCCGGTGGCCGTCGTGCGCCTCGGGCAGTACCTCGCCGACCACAGCGCGCCGTCGGACACGGTGTTCGTCTTCGGGTTCGCGCAGGGCGCGCTCGTGCAGTCGGACCGCCGGAGCGCATCGCGGTTCTTCTGGAGCCGGCCGCTCGTGGTCGGCTTCAACGAAGGGCGTCCCGGCTACGGAGCCGCCGGCTTGCTCGACGAACTGCGCCAGGCCCGCCCGGCGATCGTCGCCCTGCAGGTGAACGACTGGCAGATGGAAGGCACCGACTCCGCCGGCTATTTCCTGTCGCACCCCGAACTGGCCGCCTGGCTGCACGCGGGCTTCATCCGCCAGCCGGACCTGGACAACTTCCAGATCTGGCTGCGGAGGCCGTCGTGACCGCCGCGCCGGACGCGTCGACGCTCACGCGTCGACCTCCACCGCCGGGCGTCGAGGACATCGACACGCGCACGTACCGCGCCTGCCTGCTCGCCATCGCCGCCGTGGCCATCCTGCTGCGCGCGGTGTTTCCCCTTGCGGACCCGCCGTGGCAGATCCCCGTGGGTGTGGTCTGGCACGACGAGGGCGCGTGGACGCACAACGCGCGCAACATGGCGCTGTTCGGCACCTGGGAGACCGACCGCTGGAACCCCATGTACCTCGCGCCCGTCTTCAATGCCCTCGAGTACGCGTCGTTCCGCCTCTTCGGCGTCGGCCTCTGGCAGGCCAGGCTCGTGTCGGAGGTGCTGGGGTTCGCCTCGGTGCTGCTGGTCGCGGGCGCCGTGCGCCGCGCGGCCGGGCGCACCGCCGGCGCGATGGCCGGCGCGCTGATGGCGACCAACTTCGTGTGGGTCATGTGGAACCGGGCTGCCCTGCTCGAAACCGCGATGGTCGTGCCGATGACGGCCGCGCTGTACGCATACGCGCGCGCCGAACTCACGGCCGGATCGCGCGCCGCGCTGTGGGGGGCCCTGGCTTCGGTGTTCGCGGTGGCGGCGTTCTTCTCGAAGGCCGCGGCCGCGTTCTTCCCGGTGGCCCTCCTCGGCGTGGCCGTGGCCGGGCTCCTGGGCGCGCGGCGCGACCGCGACCCTGAACGCGGGTCGCCGCCCGTCCTTGACGCGCACACCGGGGCCATCCTCGGTCTCGTCGTCTCCGCCGCGGTGGCGGCGGCCGTGTTCGTCATCCCCTACTGGACCGAGTTCACCTTCTACAACTGGCAGATGTCGGTGACGCGCAAGCCCAGCTATACGTGGGAGGCGTTTGTCGACCGCGCCAGCTGGCTGCCCGTTGTCCACGACTTCTTCACCAGGCAGTGGATGCTGCTGCTGCTCGCGCTCGGGGCCCTGTTCAGCACGCTGGCGCGGTGGCGGACGTCGACGGCGGTCGAGCGGCTCTCGGTGGCCTGGATTCTCGTCGGCTGCGCCGAGCTCATCGTCCACGACGTCGGCAACCAGCGGCGTTTCGTCTTCCTCGTGCCGCCGCTCATCGCGCTCGCCGCCGTGGTGCTGGGCCGCGACCGCCGATTGCTGGCTCCGGAGGCCTCGTCCATCGGGCTTCGACACCTCGCCGCAGCCAGCCCGCTGATTCTCTATGCGCTGTACGTGCTGGCGGGCTCGGCCGCGCGGGTCGGATTCGAACATCAGATCAGCCCCGGCGTGCGGCTCGGCGCGATCGCGGCCGTACTGATGGCGATCGCCCTTGCGGCCACCTGGCCGCGTCCGGCGCGCGCGATGTCGCGGGCGCCATGGCCGAGGCGCGCCTCCGTGGCGCTGCTGCTCGTCATCATGGCGGGCGACGTGGCGGGCTTCGTCCAGTGGGCCGCGGGGCGCACGTATCACAACTACCACGCCATGCGCGCGGTGGCCGACTGGCTACCGCCGGGCACGCTCGTCCACGGCAAGCTCGCGAACGGACTCGCGCTCGAGAGCCGCATCAGGCCGGTGTTCGTCGGCCGCGGCTTCGGCAACTACGACGATCGCCTCGAGCGCGACGACGTCCGCTACGTCCTCACCTACACGCGGCCCTACCTCGGCTACGAGGGCCGCGTCATCCAGGACGTGCTTCGTTCCAAGGGCTGGCGTATCGTCCGCACGTTCCGCGTCGCCGAAACCACGACGGGCGACGACGAGGCGGTCCTGATCGAGAAACTCCCGCAGAGCGACAGCACGGCCGCCCCGGGGGCCCGGTAGGTGGCTGCCGCGGCGCCTCTCTCGTCTCTCGCCGCGTCACCCGCGAGCCTGCCGGCAAGGCCCGAGACCGGCATCGCCACGGCCGCCGCGCTGGCCCTGCTCGTCCTGGCGGTCCTCCTCGCCTACGTCCCAGCGGTGCTTGCCGGCCTCGGATTCGTGTCGGACGACTTCATGATCCTGCAGCGGCTCAGCGACGCGGGCGGACTGCGTGGCGCCGCGGCGTTTTTTGGGCAGTCGTTCTACGACTACTACCGGCCTCTCGGCTTCGTCTCGTTCGCGGCCGACTGGACGCTCTGGGGGTCGTGGCCGGCCGGGTACCACGCAACGTCGATCCTGCTCCACCTGGTCAACACCATCCTGGTGTTCCTGCTGGCGCGGCGGCTGCTCAGCGCGGAAGCATCGGCCGTCGCGGCCGCGATCTTCGGCCTGCACGTCGTGAACCAGGAGGCGGTGTTCTGGGCGTCCGCGCGGTTCGACCTGCTGGCCACCGCCGGCGCGCTCGGAACGCTCCTGCTGCTCGGATCACGCCTGAGGTGGCGCCATGCCGCCGCGGCACTCCTCTATCTCGCCGCCTTGCTGTCGAAAGAATCCGTCGTGGCGCTGCCCGTCGCCGCCGGCGCGTACCTCTGGCTGGTCCGGCGGGAACGGCCTTCGGAGCTTGCGCGGATGTTTGCGTGGCTGGGCGCGGCCGGCGTGATCTACGTGCTGTGCCGCCTGGCGTCAGGGCTGCCGGCCGCCGGCGGCGCGGACCGGATCCCCAAGATCGCCGTGCTCGTGATGCTGCCGCTCCTGCAGTTGGCCGCCGCTCATCCTGCCACGTCCGGCATACGCGCCTGGCTGCTCCGCCGCCGCGGCGTCGTGGCGGGCGGCGCGGTGGTCGCCCTTGCGGCCGCAGGCGGACTGGCGCTCGCGTCGAGCGGAGCGACGGCCCTTCGCGGGGCTTTCAGTGCCTTCGGATTCGCCGCCCTTCACCTGCTCTCGCCGGTTTCGCCGGAGCCGTGGCTCAACCCTCTGCCGGCCTGGCTGAGCCTGGCTGGCATGGCGGCGGCCGGCATGCTCGTCCTGGCCGCCTGGCGCCTCGCCGGTCGAGAGACGCCGGCGTTCCTCGCATTCCTGCTCGTCGCCGCGCTCCTGCCCGTCTCGAGCATGACGGAGGGCTCCCGGTACCTGTATCTCGCCTCGGTGCCGGTGGCGACGGCCGCCGCGTGGGCCATGTCGGTGACGACGCCTCGCACGGCCGCGCCGGCCTACACATTGCTCGCGGTGGTGCTCGTGGCGTCCGGGTGGCAGGTCCGGGCGCAAGGGCGCGACTGGTTGTGGGCGTCCGGCATGACCGCGCGCGCAGTCTCCACGATTGTCGGCGCAGCGGGGCCCGGCTGCCGGGATGCGCACATCGTGTTCGCCACCGCGCCCGTGCGCACGCGGGGTGTGTACGCCAACATCAACCACGAAGCCCTCGCCGCCCTCGGGGAGTGCCGCCCCGCGAGTCTCCGGACCATCATCCGAACCGGATACGACGACCCGGCGATCGACGCCAGACTGGATTCGAGCGGGCTCGAACTGCGCGTCGCGTCGTACCGGGGAGGGTTCGTCACCTCTCCCGGCTTCGAGCGTTATGCGACGCGCATCGATCACCGAGCCGTCACGCGCCTGACGAACGAGTTCGGCGCCTTCGAAGCGACACCAGTCGGACCGGACCTCGTCATCACGCAGCAACTGCCCCCGGGCGCCGCCACCGCCATGCACTGGTTCGTCTTCAGCGACGGCAGCCTGCGCCATCTTCCCCCGGCGCGATAGCTTCCGCAGCACGATTCGGCATCGTCCGGCGCGTGTGGCCGGTTGTGTCCGCTTCAGAACTGGAAGTAGATGAAGTCGCTGCCCTGAAAGTCCCCGAACAGCACGATGGCGTAGACGAGCGCGACATAGACCGAGTAGCGCGCGGCGCGGGGCCACCCGGCCACGGTCTCCAGGCTCCCCCGCCTGGCCTCGGCCGCGTGGATCGCGACGAGCGGACCGGCATACAGGAGCAGTGGCAGGCCGACGGCCCGCAGGACGGCCTGCGACGGTTCGAACGCCGTGAAGATCCGGCCGGTCAGCACGGCGATCTGTGCGAGCGAGTCCGCCCGGAACATCAGCCAGCCGTAACACGTCAGCGTGAACATCACCAGCGCGGCCGGCGCGTGCCCCCATTCGAACACCCAGCCGCCGGGTGGCGGCTTCTGCTTCCGCCGCGTTCGCAGCGCCAGGACCCGGAAGCCGACGAGCAGCGCGCCCTGGTAGGCGCCCCAGAGGACGAAGGTCCACGCCGCGCCGTGCCACAACCCGGCCAGCAGCATCGTGACGAGCGTCGCCGCGGCATAGATCCAGACGTCGTCGCGGAGCCCGAGCCACCGCACGCCGTCGAGCCGCCGCGAGAACGCGAAGCTGAGCGGGAGGAACACGTAGTCGCGCAGCCACTCCGACAGGCTGATGTGCCAGTGGGTCCAGAACTCCTGCGGCGTGCGCACGAAGTACGGGAAGCGGAAATTGACCATCAACTCGATGCCGATCAGCTTCGACGCGCCCCGCGCGATGTCCGAATAGCCGGAGAAGTCGCCGTAGATCTGGAACGCGAACGCGACGGTGGCCAGCACGACGGCGAGGCCGCCCGGCGACGCGTCCGGCGCGTACACCTGCGCGACAACGTGCGCCAGGTTGTCGGCCACGAACATCTTCTTGAAGTAGCCCCAGAGCAGCAGCCACGCGCCCTCGGCCGCCTGCGCGCCCGTCGGCGCACGCGGCTCCCGGATCTGCCGCAGCAGCGACGACGCCCGCACGAGTGGCCCGGCCAGCAGTGTCGGGAAGAACCCGATGAAGGCCGCCACGTCCACCAGGCTGCGGCAGGGCCCGGTCTGCCGGCGGTACACGTCGATCACGTAGCTCATCGCGATGAACGTGTAGAACGAGATGCCGACAGGCAGCAGCACCTGCAGCGTGAAGCCGTCCGCGCGCAGGCCGGCGAGGCCGAGCAGGGCCCGGAGATTCTCCGCGAAGAAGCCGAAGTACTTGAAGAACCCCAGCAGCGCGAGGTGCACGCCGAGGCCGGCGAAAAGCACCAGCCGCCGCCGCTTCTCGTCTTCGAAGCGGCCGAGGAGCACGCCGCACGCGTACGCCGTCAGCGTGGAGACGATGAGCAGGGCCAGGAAGCGCCAGTCCCAGGATGCGTAGAAGTAGTAGCTGGCGGCGACGAGCAGCCAGTTCTGGCCCCGGTGCGGCAGGAGGCGATACAGGCCGAGAAAGGCCAGGAAGAAGACGGCAAAATCCAGGGAGTTGAAGACCATCAACGTCCCGGCCCCGGGACGAGGCCCGCGTCCCTCAGGCGGCGCTCGAGGATCGTCGCGAGGGCGTCGTGCCCGAACGGCGTGAAGTGCGCTGTCGACTGCATGTAGACGTCGGAGATTCGCGCGGCCTCCCGAAGAGGCGGCAGCACGTCCAGCACGGGCACGTCGAGCCCCGCCAGCGCCGTCGCGAAGCGCTCCGTGGCGAGATCGCGGTCCAGGGCCTTGCCGGATCGCCCGACAATCTCCTTCAGCCGCGCGTAGTCGCCATCGTCGACCTGGAAGCGCGCCGGGAGCAGCACGACCACGAGGCGCGCACCCTGGCTTTCCGTGAGCGCGGCCAGGCGCGCCACCGCGTCCCTCGCCACCGCGACGCCTCTCTCGATCTCGGGCGGCGCGTCCGCCAGGTAGGTGCGGAGCGGAGGGTCGATTTCGGGCCGCCAGCCGAACCTGTCGAGCGCGGTCGTGACGCGCAACCGCGCGACCTGGAGCACGACGCTCTTGCGGATCATGCGCCGCCGCCATTGCGTGAACCGCTGACGGGCGCTCAGGCCGTCGTCAGCCTGCCGGGGCGTCCCGCCCTCCCGAAGCCGGAACGCGGTGGCCGCCGCCTCGACGGCGTCGTTGCCGGGGTACAGGCCGAGGATCACCACGTCGGGCTGCAGGGCTGACGTCACGTCGCGGTGGAAGAGGTACTCCTCCACCGGGCCGTAGCCCTGCACGCCGGCGTTGATCACGCGATAGGTGGCTGGCGGGATCGCCGAGGCGTTGAGGCGCTGCTCGAGCCGCGCCACGAAGGTCTCTTCCAGCGACACCTGCACCGACATCACGAGCGAGTCGCCGAGCACGACCAGCCGGCGCTCTCCCGGCGCCTTCGGTTCGATCTCGCGGTCGCGTACACCGGCCTGGTTGATGGTGATGCGGCTGTCGAACTCCGCGGTCGTGAGCCGCGCCGTCGCACCCGGCTTCAGCCGGTAGCCGAGGACAGGGTCCGGCGTGAACAGGCTCTGGAATTCGGGAGCCGCCTCGGACCCGCCCTTCAGGCGGTACCCGGCCTCGATCAGTCCGAACTGGACGAGGACGACCGCGCAGAGGAGCACGGCGTTCGACTGCAGGGCGGCCTTGTTGCGCATGCGTTCGGCGGTTCCGCACGGCAGTCTACCATGCGCCGGACTGGCCGCTCCGGCGGGCGCCGCGCCTGTCGCAGTCGCCTTCGGGCCGATCTTGCAGGTACAATCGAGCCGAGGTCATGAAACCCCTGCGCCGCCTCGCCGCGTCCGTCATCGGACTGCTCCGCACCCTGCCAGTGGTCAACCACTGGTACGCCCGGACGCGCTCCCGCCTGTACGAGCGCCAGGTGGCCGGCTTCATCCGCGACGGCAGCGGCCGCGCCGACCGCTTTCCGCGCGGCATCGTCTACGAAGCGACGATGCGGTGCAACCTCCACTGCGAGTTCTGCTATGTCGGCGACCTGCTGAACATCGAGGGCGAATGGCGCGAGGAGATGCCGCTCGAGGTCATCCGCCGCGCCTTTCCGGAGCGCGACGGCCTGCAGGTGAACCTCACGGGCGGCGAGATCTTCATGCGCAAGGACATCATGGAGGTCCTCGATCTGTTCGCGCAGAAGAAGTACGTCTGCGGGTATCTCACCACCAACGGCACGATCATCGACGACGAGCGCGCCGAGGCCCTCGCGGACCTGGCGCTCCGCGGCTTCCTGAAGCACATCAGCGTGTCGATTGACGGCCCTGGCGAGCTGCACGACGCGGCGCGCGGCGTGAAGGGCACCTTCGAGCGGACCGCCGCAGGGCTCCGCCGGCTGCAGGAGGCGGCGAGGCGGAAGGCGGCCCCGCTGCGGGTGAGCATCAACACGACGGTGGCCGCCGAGTCGCTCGCCTCGCTGCATGCCATGGTCGAGGTGGCCGCAGAGCTGGGCGTGGACGCCATCGGGCTGAACCACCTGATGTTCGCCACGCCCGAGGAAGCCGAGCAGACGGCGAAGATCCTCGGGGCGCCCGACGCGTCGGTCATCGCGACCTTCGTGACGCCCGACCCCGGCCTCGACGCGGCCGCCGTGGCGGTCCAGGTGCGGGCGCTGCAGGAGAAGTGCCGCGAGAACGGCGTACGGTTCGACTTCAGGCCGAAAGTCTGGCCGACCATCATCGAGAACTACTACCGCCCGGGCACCCCCCTGCTCGGCCGGTGCCTGTATCCGTTCCTGCATGCCCGGGTCGGCTTCAGCGGCAAGGTGTACTTCTGCCCGTTCATCCGCATCGAGGTCGGCGACCTGAACGCCTCGTCGATCGAGGAAGTCTGGAACGGCCCGCGCTACGTGGAACTGCGCAAGCTCCTCCTCGAACGGAAACTGTTCCCGGTGTGCCGGCGATGCTGCAAGGTGGAGCTGTCGCGCGAGCCGGTCCCGGTGCCGGCCCCTGAGATTCAGCGCGGGCGGCAGAAGGTGATTTCGCTCACGAGGGTGCCATGACGATCCGGGTCGGAAGTGGCGCGTCCGCCGCGCGCGTAATCGCATGCAGGAGACAATTGAGATGAGACTGCGCACGGTCCTCCTCGTCGTGGTGGCTGCCCTGGTGGCCGCCGCCTCGGCGTACTTCTATCTCGATTACCGGTACACGGTCCGCATCCCGGGGTTCCCGAGCGCGCCGTCTCCGTCGCTCCGCATGGAACTGGCGCAGCATTACGGAGGGAAGCGCTTCTACAGCCAGCTCGGGCAGGACAAATGGATCATCGGCGTCGTGTTCCCGGGCGTAACGAACGGCTATTTCGTGGATGTCGGTGCGGCCGATGGCCTGCTGAACTCCAACAGCAAGGCTCTCGAGGAGTTGGGGTGGACGGGCGTCGCGGTCGAGCCGTTCCCCACGAACTGGGAGACGCGCACGTGCCTGCTGTTCAAGGAAGTCGTCAGCAGTCGCGCGGGCGAAACGGTCCAGTTCCGCCTGTCTGGCGAGCTGAGCGGCATCGAGACGTCGCTGGGCCTCCACCGGAACGAGGCAAGGAAAGGTTCGGCCGCGACGCTCACCACGACGACGATTGCGGACGTGCTCGAACGGGCCAGGGCCCCCGGCTTCATCCACTACGTGAGTGTCGATGTGGAGGGCGCGGAGTACGACGTCCTCCAGGCTTTCCCATTCTCGACGCACGAAGTGGGGGCGTTCACGGTCGAACACAACCAGGAGGAGCCGAAGCGGTCGAAGATCCGCGCGCTGCTCGAATCCCATGGCTATCGCTTCGTCCGTCAGCAACTGGCCGACGACTGGTACCTCAGGAGGTGAAGGGCCGCGAAACGCGTCTTCGGCGGCCTGGACGACGCCTACGGTAGAATCAGATCGAGGAATGAGTGCGTCGAATTGATCCCGATGCCATTGCATCGCACGCCAGCCGCCGCTTCCGCTCGGAGTACGATTACGCGCTCTTCGAGTACTACCGCAGCGCGAAGGTCTTCAGGTTCCTGGATCAGGCGGGCGTGACCGTGGGCGGCTCCATCCTCGACGCCGGATGCGGCGCCGGAGGCATGCCGCTCTCGTTCGCCGAAGAGGCCCGCCAGGTGGTGGGTATCGACCTGGCGCCCCGGTTCGCCGACGCCGGCCACAGGATCGCCGCCGAGCGCGGCCTCCGAAATCTGACCTTCGCGCGCGCCGACGGCCAGGCGCTGCCCTTCCCCGACGCGGCGTTCGACATGGTGCTATCCCACGCCGTCATCGAACACGTGGCCGACGCGGCGCTCTACCTGCGCGAATTGGCCAGGGTGCTGAAGCCGGGCG
>Ga0209391_10001116_pt1 | contig 13771 bp, 10 predicted proteins | sample PPLLak3March2015_FD_187246 | JGI IMG/M metagenome (GOLD analysis project Ga0209391, IMG submission 187246) | Freshwater sediment microbial communities from Prairie Pothole Lake near Jamestown, North Dakota, USA - PPLs Lake P7 Core (1) Depth... | ecosystem: Environmental > Aquatic > Freshwater >... | reverse complement strand
GCTCATTTTTTTGATATATTAACACGAATAAAATTTTATTAACATATTTATAAACATGCCTCCAAAAAAGAAACTCACCGATGAGGAAAAAAAATTGGAACAATATCGAAAAGCAGTTATTAACGCAATGATAAAACTCAAAGAACCTAACAGTAGATTTTTATTATATGATAGAGGAATTCGGGCAAAGACTATGAATATGAATAATTCAGAATTTAAAGATTTTAAACAAGATTTAGAGATATCATTTAGTCAAGGAGAAACGCCCGTAGATGCGGCACAAAAACTAATTACCCAAGCTTTACACCTGAGAATCATAGAGCCACATATTACACAATCTCTACGCATAAAAGAACAAGAAAAGAAAGATGTAAAAGAACAAGAAAAGAAAGATGTAGTGACAACAGAAGAAGATCTAAAACGAGAATATAAAGAAGATCAAGAAAAACCTGGTGCTTTACAAATGTCTTTTCGGGATTTTTTGCTAACACAAGGAACAAGAGTACCACTTGGATTATTAGCAAGAGAATCAAAGACAAAAGAAGAAGGTGATGTTAAAGAACCAACAAAGACTCCCACTTCTTTGTTGGCTGATACATCACCAACAAAGGCTGCACTAAGCCAACGAAAGGTACGTACGCGAGCAAAAGAAAGGGCTATAGATGAACAAGAAAAAATAATAAAACAGACAGAAGAAAGGGTCAGGAAAGAGGTACAAGAAATAGCAGATAGAAAAATAGCAGTAATGATGAAAGAGTTAGAAGAACTTAAAAAAGGAGAATCAAAAAAATTATCAGCAGAAAAAAAAGGTACATTACCAAGAGGAGTAGAAACTATACTTGATGTAGCACCATCAGTAGCAAGAATGGCAGGTATGATACTCGCGCCAAAAGGTATGGGACCGAGTGTTGGAAAACTAGCACAATCATTAACAACATCAGGTGCTTCTGCTCTCGGTAATCTTTTGAGGTCAGAACCTGAACAGCAAGGAATAAAAGAGAAAGAAGAGAAAGAAGAGAAAGAAGAACCTACAATCCTAGAAATAGGGACAGGAGGATATACTCCTCAAGCAATACCAGCAGGTCTTAAGAAGTTCATGACAAATATTGGTGTATATACATCTATTTACAGCAGACTATCACCAGAACAGAAAACAATGTTAGGTGATGTAGATCAAGGTATGTTAGTCTTAAAACAAGCATTAACAAGAAGACCTGTAACAAGTGCTTCATCAAAAACCTATCATTCTGCTGTAGGTAAAGTTCTAAATAAAATGAATAGAGAAATGGATAATCCTGAAGATATCAAAAACAATATTCAAGAACTTGCGAAAACACTAGAAGACGCACCAGAAGAAATAAAAAATGTGATAACACCAATAGACAATGCATTGAGGGTTGGGTATGGTCAAGTTGTTGAAATGAAACGATCCGGTAATATATTACAACCTCTTGTTGAAACAGCAAGAAATGAAATCTTGAAACTAGAACCTCAAGAAATCATGGAAGCGTTTAATAGTGTTATGCGAAATGCGACTGAGGTAGAACTAGGAGGTCAAATGCGTGTGGAACCACGAGAAAGAAAAATTCCACAGTTTGGATTAGAACAAGCAAGACAAATACAGCAAATTGTAAGGAGTACTTCAGAAGAAAAAGAAACTCCTTTACCGAAGACCGAACAAAAACGAGGATTAGAATTCACACCAGAAATGCCAGAATTTATTAGAAGTGGTAATTTAAATTTGCCGGCAAATTTAAGAAAATTAAATCCTCCTACTTTGTTGGCTGGTTCCCAGCAACCAATGATCACAAATCTACCAACAGTAGATGCTAAAGGATTACCGCTTACAACACCATCCATAAGAACATCCTTTGTCGTCCCCTTTGGTGATTCATCCGACACAAAATCACTATTTAGACCAGGTGGTATGCAACCGACACGATCTTTGAGTACAGCAGAAACAGATAGGAAAACAAAAAGTAATATGGAAATCGCAGATATAGAAGGAAGAATAAAAGAAGAAATGGCTAAAGAAGTAGAAAAACAATTACAAAAAAAGAGAGATTTAAAAACCGACATAGAAGCAGAAGATGAAGAAGGCAGACAACGTGTTCGTAAGGTAGGACAAAAAGCATTAGAAGGTGTTACAACAGTAGCAGGTATAGGAGCGGTAAAATTATTACCAGACGTAATAAAAAATATATATAGTAATATAATGGAAACTCCAATCACTATGCCAGAAACACAAGCACAATCAGACCAAAAAATTAGTTCAGCAACCGGTACGATGAGACCGCGATTTATTGTTCCAAGTAGGGACTCAGTTATTCCAAGCATGCCAAAAATAAGGGCAGATGATATACAATTTTCAGCATTTGATTATGTCCCGCCGGGAACCGAAGGTGGAAACGGAACAGCACGAACAAATCCACTAGTTTTATCACAAGAATTAGAAGAGAGACTAAGATATTCAAACGCAGGCATTACAGTTAGCCCAGGTATGGGTGAAAATGTAATAAACATGATATTAACAGAATCAGAATTAAAAGCATTGCTTTTGCCACGAGGTCCGGAAGTCAGTCCCGTTATTTATGAATTCCCAATTATTGACGGAGACCAAGCACAAAATGAAGTGAAACGGTATGATCAGAATTTAATACAAGTAGAGAAGTTTTCACCATACAATGAGTACAATGAAAACTATCAATTAGATGAAGAAGTATTTGGTTCTATTCTACTCTCATACGTCCCTTAAAATTGCCGGCCAATTTTAAATTTGCCCCTAACAAAATCATGAATCCTCTTTGTTGCTGGAATCAGCCAACAAAGTATCACGATGTTTTCTTTTAAGGTCCTCTTTGTTGCTGGAATCAGCCAACAAAGTATCACTCCATAACGTAGGCTGATACCAAGGAGTTGAAATAAGTGCTAAATGATTTTTCTTAACAAATCTATCAATATCTTCTTCTTGCTTTTCACGCTCTTCTGTGTTGTAATATTCTAGTAAGCCAGTTAATTGACCAATCAGTGTATTTAATCCGGATATGACTTCCTTTCTTTTTTGTTGTCTTTTTTCATTACGCTCTTGATTATGTTGGTCGTTGTATGGATCAACGATTGGATTGATAAAATCATTCATACCTGGTGGTGTTGCATCAACAACGAGATATTTGAAATCTTTTGTAATACATGATGGTAGTTCAATTCGTGTGCGAAATCCTAGGCGCATCTTTTAAAATTGCCGGCAATTTTAAGGACTACTTTCTTGGCTATATATATAGTTCCTTAAATTTGCCGGCAAATTTAAAACAAAGAAAGAAATGTGAAGATAATTATTCTCGTGAATGAAAACTAAGTACAGTGTCCAAATTTTTCCTATACTTGTTATCAGGTGCTTGATTGTTGATGTGTAAAAAATTGTATGGTTCTTTTGTCGCATGCATGACCAGTCCCATAAATTCCCGCTTACCTTGACCAGGTGGTGTGTATTCATCAGCCAGCAATTCAACTTCACTATTTGACGATGGAAATAACATAATATTAGATGCTTGTAGTCGTAGCACACGCGGGAGTCTCGTCCATGATTGTATAGCAACAATAATTGATATATTAGAATGACGGCCAGCAATGAACAATTTAGTAAAAGCATCACTGTTCATAAATTTAGAGGCGGATTGTATGTCATCAAATATACACAGAATCTTAGGCGACTTAGCAATACCAGTAGATTTAATTAGTGCGTCTTGTGTTTCAAATATATGATTCAATCTGGCGAGATAAGTAGAAGGGTCTGTATAAATTCTTTGTGTTGGGATATCTAGATGTGTAACCAAATCATCACCTATACCCGCAGTAGGACTAAATAAAAATACTAAATCAAAATAGCCTGTCTTTTCATCGTCTGGATCAGTACGTCCGTAAAATATAGACTTCTTCATTAGATTCACTAACAGGTTGCTTTTACCACTACCACTTCTACCAGTTAATATTAAACGAAATGGATGTTTTGGAATTATATATGATTCTTGGTATGGTCGCGATGGTATTAAGGATTTAGCCGTGTCAAATTTTATAATCTTTAGGTCTTCATTCTTGTTATCATATTTTTTATGGCGGATGCTCTTTTTACGTTGCTTATTTTGTGCAATAGCCGAAGGTGCTAAAAGAAAAGGCATTGACACATCATTTTGCTCCATCTTTTCCAGGACAGACAAATATGAGGGGAATTCAATGGTTGTAGCATCTTCTTCTGTTTTCTTGTAGTCAAACGCGGATAGTGTGTCCATTTTTCTTTGATTAAAATTTTCTTGACAATTTTAAGTACTTATATATACGTAAAGAAATTCTTTTTAAATTTGCCGGCAAATTTAAGTGTAAAATGAACCGATTTTTAATTGTTTCATCCAACGACAAAACATCCGATTCTGTTAGCAATGCTGATTTTAAAGTTCGTTTAGGTGATTCCTATTTTAGCCAACAAGTGTGCGGTATATCTGTTGTGTCATGTACTGTTCCAAATATCATCTACAATATTAACGAGAACAATAATAAATTAGTTGTTTCCCGTGGTATTGCTCCTCTAATTATACCACAAGCAGTTATACCAATTGGTCAATATACAGTATCAGGACTCGCAGATGCTGTAACGACCGCAATATTAGGACTCGTGTCATTAGGATCTCTTGATATAAAAATTACACAAGATCCATTAACACAGAAACTTAAATTTGAAACAGATGCAATACAGATTTTTAAGTTCTATTATTCTTTTTACGACAGCTTTAATAATATAACATACGATTCAACAATATGGGAAGTTCTGGGGTTAGATCCTAAAGTTCCATTATATACATCGTCAATTCCACCAACTAGTGCAAATAATACAATTTTCGCACCATACATTCCAAACCTATCCGGAACACAATATATTAACATTCTTAGTAATCTATCAGAGAACAATTCTATTGATGGTGTTGGTGTAAAATCTTTGCTTGAAATTGTTAGTCTGTATGACACTCCATTTGGTGCTTTTAATACACAGACGACAAACATGGCAGAACACGCCGTTATAAAATATGTCAATCCTAGAAATCTAAATAATATAACAATTAAATTAGTGGATGAAAAATATAGAAATATTGATATAGGAAACTTTCCAGTCACAGTTGTATTACGAATTTATTTCTCCGAATGAGTCTCATCAAAAATATGACATTATCTTCCGCTGATAAAGATAGCGGATCTAAGAACAACTCAGAATTTCAAACAACAGTCAAAGAGCGTTATCTCGTTCAATCAGTTCAAAAAATTGTATTACGCCAAGCATTAGTTCCAAATGTGTTTTATAATATGGTAGAAGGATCCGAGGGTATGGGTAGCCGGACCAATACTTTGATATATAGTTATACAGGTAGTTTGATTGCTCATCTGATAACAGTTCCACCGGGTTTTTATACAGTTACTGAATTAATTGCCGAACTAAAGACACAATTCTTAGCCAGTCTTAATCCAACGACAACACTTAATATTACATACAATAGCATCAATCAAAAACTGACATTTACGACTACAGGTATTCAGATACTTTTTAGAGGCCAATCTACTATGCTCACTGCACTGGGTTTTATTCCGGGTATTGACACGGTTGCTTTTGGATCTATAACCCCGCCGTATTCTGTTGCGTTAAATGGTATGCCTAGTGTATTCATCCATTGTTCTATTGCTGAAAATGCTTCTATTGATGCTAGTGCCGGAATTACATCTATGTGTGTGGAAATACCATTTTCTGGGGTTCCGTATGGTGGATATGCTTCTTATATATCACACGATAGTGAAATGTCTGGTATAACTTATGAAACGCCTCGTAATTTGAGTACTATATCTGTGCGTTTACGTTCCATTGTTGGTGATAGGTTGGATATAGGTAATGCTACATTGTCTCTGACATTTAGAGCATATATAAGTAATTAAAGTCATTTTGTAAAATGACGAAAACACTCTTTTGTAATTAAAATACTTTTAATGTATTGAAAATTTTTTTTCAATACTAATGTATAAAAGAGAACAATGAACAACAATGGCTTCACAAAACGTAATGTATTTATAGGTGATGTACAAATTACAGAAGATCTGGAATGTGGTGATATGATATGTAATGAAATGACTCTGACAGGACCACTTAATCTGGATAACAAAGATATACTCGGAGTTGATAATATAGATGTTAAAACAATTAATGGAGAACCAATAGCTACAGGCAATTTTAGCAACCCATCAACTAGTAATCTAGATATGAAAGGCTTTAGCATTTTAAATAATCCAGAAATAAAAAGTTTAGAGACGAAAACACAATATTTATCAGTAATAGAACAATTTCAAGAAAGCGTTTTCAGTGGTCCAGTTCTGCTTAATGGAGCTCTTAGTAATGTAACCGACGTATTATTTGCTAATGGATCCACTATTACTACAAATACACAAGATTTAGCAATAAATTCAACATTTAATATAGCTACTGATACTAACATTAATAGCACTGCTCAAATAACATGTAATACACTCAACGCAGATGAAATTAATGCACCAGAAATAACAACTTTAGAGACTAAAACCCAGTATCAAAGCGTATTTGTACCGTCACAGGCTACGGTATTCACTGGAATAGTAAATGCTACCACAACTCTAGCCGTTGGAACGGCTCAAAGTGGTCAAACGGGGTATAATTTACCTTTGAGTAGACCACTGATCGCGGGATACACGATGATCACTCCCGCGTCGACCGGGAATACGCTTTCGTTTCAGCTGGCCGCCGATCCTAATAAAATACAATATTTAACGGCTTCTGGTAATGTTAGCACTTTTACGGGTGGATTAATCGTAACGGCTTCAACATCAACTGCTTCTTTATCAATTGGAGCTGCACCCAATAATTACAGTATGCCAACCGTCAGAGGGTTATCAAATCAATACCTTGGATCAAACGGTGTAAATGCTGTATGGAATACTTTTTCAACACCTACGTATGCACAAATAGCACGTCAAGGATCAATTGAAACAGTTGGCTACACGATGGTAGCTAATGTTATACGAACTGCTACTAATCTCGGTGGAACAGTGAATAGCGTTTTTCCTAATAGCTCAGATATTACAGTAGATTTACCAAATGGAACACTAACCTATACGGGGGCTAACAATAGAGTGCTGACAATAGAATGTAGCTTACGTGCTAGATCTGGTGATGCTAAACGCGTTAATAATTTGGTCACCTTGTATTTGATTATAAATGGTGTAAATGTTAGTTTGGACACCAATAGAATTTCTGATACAAATACACGGGTTTGGGTATATGCTAAAACAATTCAACCTATTGCAACTGGAGCTGTTATTAGTTTTGGTATTTCATTTGACGATAATATAAACAACAATCTATTTCTATCTGGTATATCATTAAGTATAGGTGGTTTCTTTGTTGGTTGACCACTTCTAATTCTGATAATCAGAATGAGAAGAAAAGAGACAATCAAAAATTATAGGTAAATGAACCTCAAATATTTTTTTGATTTGATTTGCAATATATCTATGCTCTTTCTGTGTTTCAAATCCCGTGCGAATTTGAAGATAATGTATCCAAGAACGAATTGAGCCTGACATGTACATTTGTGTTGCACATAGTCCTTCTGGAAGTATAGCTCTCGCTTGTTCTTTTGCAATACCTAATTGTAATGCGTCATTATATGCTTGTAGCGATGAATCCCAAATAGATTGTTGTATCTTATACCACGCTTCTGATATTTGATGGCTTTCTACAGTCCCATCTAACACAATGGAATTTTGTCGGTTCTTTTTGTCTTGTAGTCTTGCTTCTCTAAAGATTGGACTTTGGCTTAATATTTTGATGTCCTGATATCGCTGGCTAAATTCTTGAAATGAAAATGAGCGATGTCTGAGAATTTGTCTGCTTATATCACGGGTTGTTGTAATCTTGACTGTCATATGACACATTTCAAATGGACTCCAGTGTTTGTGATCAATTAGATATTTTAATAGTCGTTTGCTTTGTACTTCGCGTGTGGCTGTTTGCCATGGTCCTGTTGTGTTAGGTGGAGCAGAGACACGAGCCATTTCAACGATTTTAAATTCAGCATGAGGTGTTATAGATATGAGTTCGGTATTTCTTGACATTCACTTTTGAATTTGTGTTTTTCACTTTTGAATTACAAGTAATTAAAAAGATATTGATTAGAAAAAGAACTGATAATTAAAAAGATATATATAGCCTGTTATTTTTTTCTTTCTTGCTATGAATATAGCCAGTTCTTTTTCTGAATATCTTTTTAATTATATACATAATTCAAAAGTGAAAAACACAAAGTAAATGATCATTCCAGATCCCGATAATTATCGCTTCCTAAGATTTCAAGTGTCTGAAACAAAAGGAAAAAAATATGATGCAATACTACAAAATTTAGAAACAAAAAAAGAACGACGTGTTCCTTTTGGAGACCGCGATTATGGACATTATGAAGACCGTGCGTTAGGTGTGTATTCTAGGTTAGATCATAAAGACAAAAAGCGACGAGAGAATTATATTAAGCGTCATGAGAATGATATACATAACAAATTTTCTAGTGGATGGTTTAGCCGTAATTATTTGTGGTAGATTTTTTAATTGCCGGCAATTCAAAAGAATTTTATAGGATATTCTCTTGTGGTACATCCATGATAATATTTTTAAACACCGCCTGAGCATGCTTTGTAGTTGCCAAATGATTATATTTATTTGCTCGAGTATAACGCCCATGACATATGTCGCATGTTCTTTTTTCTCTCTGTTTTGTATTAGTTTCTATTCTATGATTGTCTCTATATCTCCGATCAATAAGTGCTCTATTATATTCTGCCTTCAATGGTCGCGATGGTTTGATTAAAATAGTTGGATCTATATTTGCGGTGTGCTTTGTCATAAGATTTAGTTTTACCGTTTGATTGCGTTCATTGGGTTTGCATTCATATTCTTCTAGATTTGTAAAAGTCGCATCCTTCTCTAGCAGTTGAAAACATACGTGATTGTATAATCTCTTTTTTTCTGCGTCGTCTGTTAAGCCGTGCTGTAGAAAACGAGACTTCATTGTTCCAACTAATCGGTTGAATGTACATGTTGTGACACTGATGTAAATTCTTGGGTCGTTCTTTGCTTCTATTTTATAGACTGTAATTGTTGTCATTTTTTGATTTTAAGTAATCACTATATAATATATAATATTTTTCTTCAGTATAAAAATAAATAATGTTGTTATCTTTTTAATTACTAGTAATTCAAAAGTAAAATTTAAAGGTTATATACGTTTAATCATAAATGTGTTGCGTACCTCTTGTTGTTCAATAGATCTTTTAAAGTTCTTAATCAAGACCAAAGTCTTCATACCTCGCCACTTGCGTTTCATGATATAAATAAACTTCCGCACATATGCGTCATGATCAGTCGCTTTTTCATGTTCTATTGCTTCAATTTCTGAGGTTAAGCGATTGTTCTCATTCCACCAATAATCATCAGCATCATATATCTTATTATTAATCAAGCATTCCCATCTACCATTGATATGAGCACCCATCCGATATCCTTCTTCAATTCCAACACATTCATTGCGTCCAATGATATAGTTGATTGTAAAAAGTTTATTTTCAGAAATGTCGCGACCTACTTCGTTGCTTTCTTGGTTAAGAATTTTTAGTTTCGTACATTGAACACCTTTAAGTTTTATACATGATTTTGTTATGATACCATTTTCGGTCTTCCACACCATGTATTCTTTTTTATTGAGATAGATTGCATTGTTATATCCTTTACCTTTATATTCATCCTCAAATTGACCCATACATTTTATAGTACCAGGTTCTCCATTATAGAAGTATGTTGTATTTTGTGTATATCCAAGATTCATATTTAAAACCTCAGGCCATACTTGGTCTGCCATAGATCTAGCACCACGCAGTTCCATCCAGTTGTCAAATACTTCTTGCTTGACAATTTTATTAGAATCTGTGTCAGTATATGCAAATTCCTTTTTTCCGATGACTGTCACACCTTCATTATTCATGACGGAATAAGCATTTTGGTACATGTATATTTTAGAAAGTGAATATATGAATAACCCAACATGAAGCATCTTGTCTTTCTTTAAGGACTCAATATGATAATCATCATCGTCTTTTCTAATTGTATCAATTGTTGATTGCACTACAGTTCCATTTTGTCGCATCAAATCTAATGCGTCTGGTTCTATTACATATTTCTCAACTTGTTTCACAGCCTGTAAAAATTTGCCAGATAGAGAGTTCATAACAGACTTACACATCTCGCGGATAGCATTATTTGCGTTTGGATCTTTATTGACGACCAGTGAATCTTGGACGGCTTTCTCTTTCATGAAAGGTAGAATGCTAGCAAAAATATCAATACCTCTTGCACTGTCTTCTGTATAATATCCCCAGACAATCGTAAATTGCCAATGTGGTTTCTTTTTGAGGATTTCCTCAATGTCATGTGATGTCATGACGACTCGTGTAATCTCTCTATTAAATACATTCCAGTCATTTGCTAATGCTGATTTTTCGCAGAAGAATCCCATTTCATTGTTTCCGTTATTGAGTTGTGTGACTGTTCCAAAATAAACACCAGGCTTGCCTTCTACATAGACATTTGTTGCTTTGAGTTTCCCAGCCATATAATAACCTTTGTTATAGCACATCATGACAAATGGGTATAGTGATGCGACGTCCAGAGAACACTGATCAAATTTAGTTTCATACTCCTCGGTCTTCTGGGCTTGACAGCGACCACCAGTTTTATAAGTTTTTAGTAGATCATATTGTAATTTTTGGTCTTCCTCTGTTAGTTCTGACATCTTTCCAACATTAGCAAATTTTTGTGGTTTTTTGGATTGAGGCATTGACTTAATACCTCTCTTGAACCATATCATAGAGAACTGTGCAAGACTAACACAACGACTAATGATTGTTTCAATTTGATCATCTTTTGTGATATGTGTTAATGCTCTTAACATTGCACAGTGGATTAACATCAAAGATTCAACATCAAGATTATTGTATCCAATGAACTCGTTAATAAATTCATCGTCATCAAGCACACGACCGTTACGATATTTCTCGTTGATGATTTTGAATAATTTCTTATTACATGTCTTACGCATGGTTATGTCTTTGATAAAGGAGCGACTATGTCCTTCCAAAGATCCTGTTCCACCTAACAGACGACGAATATCTAAAGTTCTAAATGTTGGCATATCACTAGCGGATGCAGCCGATAGTTCAATCAGACCACCACATATAGAAGTATCACATAGTACTTTATTGTCAATAATTGACTTTAGTAGAAATAGGTTGTCAAAACACGCTCCATTAAATGATACGATATAATTCTGAGCATCTGGATCCATCTCACGTAAGATGATTGACCATAAATTTATTTCATCTACAATTCTAAGATTGGGTGATTGACGTCTTTCAATGTCTTCTTGTGTGTCGTTTGCACCGCGTTGTAAATAACAAATGCTTCTATTTTGTTGTTTTAGCATTTCCACGATTCTCGCTTCATTCATTTTGTACATATCATGTGTACAAGAATGTCGCAATATAGACACCGAATTACACTTAAATTTGCGTGAATCAGTTGTTTCATTTGTTTCTATGTCATAGTAGATATAATTGCTTTTCTGTTTATTTGACACAGATGTTATTTTTTTCATATAGCGTATCTCACGATGTGTTGCAATTTGAAAAATTGATTTTTGAGAACCATTCGTAAATAATTCTATAATTTGAGGTACATATATATGACCGAAAGTAGTGTTTTGGTATAACGCAAATAGATATACAGGTCCTTCATAGTTAGAGCATTTATATTCAATAATTGGTTCAACTTTGATTTCTCTATGTAATATTTTTGGTGCGTTTGGTTTGGTAGATTGAACTAGTTGCACCCGCCTATCACCCAAATGTGATTTAATATATTCGCTTTCTAAAACATTGAGTATGGGGTTGTATATGATGTAATTAACTTTCAGATCTTCAAGTTCGTTCAGTATATCATTAATACTGACTAGTCCTGTAGTTTTTGATTCTAATCCATGGTGGTCTAATGCTTCACGAAAGCAATTGTTAGGTACTTTTTCTATATTAATTTGCCTCATAACACTCATGGTGCGGGTTTTGAGATCAGGTTTGTGGTTTATTCCATCTCCACAGCCGAATGAATCAATATAATCTCCTAAAGACTCAAATCCAGCGATTTCATATTGAGGTCTGTTATCAGGTTGTTGATCACCTTCTTTACTATCGTCACCAAATAAATTACCTAATCCCAAATCATCATTAGCGGTATTTATCTGTGCCATTGCGGTATTGAATGCTTCATCAAAGTCGTCTGGTCGTCCCATCATTGAACGGTCTATTTCCATGGCTTCAATGACGTCAGCATTTGTAAATTGTTCTGAATATGATGCTTCAAATCCTTCCCCTCCAATATTCTTTTTATCAGCATATTTTTCAGCATCACGAGAAGACCATGTATTTTTATAATATTGTGGGTATTTGATAAAATAACTAAGTTGTTTTATTGCTTTTACCATGTTCCATTTTCCATCTTCTAATAAAGGATATATCTGCATTGAATAAAATTTGATTTCGTCTTGATCACATCGCATTTTAAAAGTTATAAGATCACGATCATTCATATGGGCAATATAACAAGATTGAACAATTTGCTTAAGTTTATCGCGGTCGGTATGAATTTCTACTTCATCAAAATGTGAAGGTCTTTGTTTGTTATCTTCTTGTGCTAGTAAAATATCATGATTTTCCTCATCTACATCTGTTTCATATTCACTTTCGTCTTGTTCTAATTTTGCTTCCATCACGGCTGATATAGCGACGACTTCAACAGCAACGATTTCAGGAGCGATTTCAACAGGAGCGACGACTTCACTTGGTCTCTTTGTTTCTGGCTCGCCAGCAAACAAAGTAATGGGAGCGACGACTTCCTGTACTTTGTTATCGACAAAGGGTTCTTGAACTCCAACTGGAGCAAGTAGCATATTCTTTTCTAACAATCTGGTAAGTGTAGGTGATCCAATCTTAAATGATCGCTTTCCTTTTCTATTGGTCAAAAACTGTTGTGTAATAATATCTTTGACTGTAACATGTGTGTTTGGTATTCTAACCAATGTATATTTTTCTGACATTTTAGCATAATTCTTATTAGTCTCTCTAGTAGTGCGAAGACGTCCTTTTTTAGCAGTCAATAAATCCTTTCCATCAAGGGTGAGCTTATATAATTTAATATCAATTTCTTCGGTCTCAAAACAGTTAGTCAGTTCTGTATATCCTTCCGAAGAAAGTTTGTCAAAAAGTTTAGTAGTATTTTTGATTTGCACACGATTGCCTCTAGCATTCGTTTTGAAGTTGTTATTTTCAAAGATAAAGTACATTGAAATAATTACGACGGTTATATATATTATAATATTTTTCTTTAGTATAAAATTAAATAATTATGATGGCTGTGAATCCTCTTTGATTCTGGTTCTTTGTTGGCTGATCCTTTGTTGGCTGGGAACCAGCAACAAAGAGAACAACAAAGGGGGCAAACGATCGACAGGGTATAGTACTAGGTCGCGTGTCTGTAAATATCGTCGCAGTCGCACTATCCGGCTCAATTACAAAGTGTCGAGTAACGCCCGGCATAAATTTCACCACAGGC
>Ga0209391_10001115_pt1 | contig 13774 bp, 18 predicted proteins | sample PPLLak3March2015_FD_187246 | JGI IMG/M metagenome (GOLD analysis project Ga0209391, IMG submission 187246) | Freshwater sediment microbial communities from Prairie Pothole Lake near Jamestown, North Dakota, USA - PPLs Lake P7 Core (1) Depth... | ecosystem: Environmental > Aquatic > Freshwater >... | reverse complement strand
CCAAGGACCTTTAGCGCGTCGTTGGTACTGTCCAATCCCAAAATTTCGGCGACGGTTTCACCTTGTGCGAATACGGTTGCCTGGCCTTTGAGATAGGCGGCGGCGACGGATTGCCCGGCGGTTTCCGCGGTCCCGACGGCGGACGATAACGCGGATTCGACTAGCGCCGCGATACGGGACCGTTGCTCTGCCGCCTTAGCGTTTATGCCGGACACGATGGACCCAACGAATAGCGCGCCGACGCCGAACGCGGCGCCGGCGGGTCCCAACGTAGCGAGGGTGGCGCCGATAGTTCCCAATGCGACGTCGGCGGCGCCGGCGATGCCGGTGGCCTTAGACGAAATCCCCTCGCCGATGTTCTGTCCGAATTCGGCGCCTACTTCGGACCCCAATTCGGCGGCGCGGGATTGGCCTTTGCCTGGCAACGCGCCGTCCGCCGAATCGCGGACCTTACGGAAGGACCGTTTAGCGTCCGCGGCGATTTGGTCGAATGACCGGTCCGCCGACGTCGCCATGTCGCGGAAATCACGTTCTAGGTTCTCGGTGGCTTTGTCTCCGTCGCGCGCTACTTGGTCAAGCGCGCCGCCGATATCGTCCAACGCGTTTTCCGCTTTGCCGGCGCCGGTGAGAAAATCGCGGACGTCTGCTAAGAACGTGACGTTGATCCCACGCTTAGCCATTAGGGGCGGTCCCCGTCGGCGGCGCGGCGGTAGGCGCGGACAATCGACGCGGTCCAAAACGCGACAACGGCAGGCGCAATGTCGGCAACCACCGGCCAAACGGCGTAGCCGCCGTCACGCCGCGGCGCCATCTGCCGGGCGGTGTGTCGCGTCACGGTGTACCGCCGTCCTTTCCTAGACCGGGTCGTGTAGGTCCGCGTAATCATGTCCACGCGTTGACCCCGTTTGCCGGACACGCCGCCGCGCTCATACTGCCGCCCGATTTCGGACGGGTTAGCGCCGCCAGATAGTGGCCGGACGCGTTGGTATGCCTTTGCCGTCGGTGGGTTGCCGGCTTGGAACGTGACCCCGGTCCGAAGCATGGCCGGGAACGGACCGTAACCGGCGCTAGCCGCGGCTAGCCGGCGCACGCCGTTCTCCCATTCCGGGCGGAACGCGGACGCCGTTTCTGTTCTCACCAAAGCGCGGGTGTCCCGGTCCGCTACTTTCCACGCGAGGACGGACGCGGCTAGCCGGCGGTCCCCTTTGACGGAAAGCACGGTGCCGCTCTGCCTAGTTCCATGTAGTGGTCGAAGCGGTAACCGTCAACGCCAGAGGGTGCCGGCCCAACGTGTCCGGCGTGAAAACCTGTTCGTGGGACGTCACGCGGCATGTCCCGGTCACCGTCAGGATTTCGCCGGTAGGTCCGTCCACGTTCTCTGTCCACACAAAGTCGATATCGGCGTCTGACTCTAGCGCGGTGATAAGGACGCGGGTGATTCCCGTGGCGGATTGGTCCTTGTAAACGGTGCCGGTGATCGTGCCATTAGTCGGGGTCCCGGGTTCTGCTACTTTGTCGCCACACGCGACGGGGACCAACGTTGGTTCGGACCTTGCCGGCCACGTTAGGGACCCGTCGATAACTTGGCAGGCGTATTCGACCCCGTCCAACGTCAACGACAATTCGGTGTCTTTCTGCGTGCTCATCTGGTTAGCCTCCTATGGCAAGTTCGGCGGTAGTCGAATATGCGGGCATTTCACCCGTCGGGTGCGTGTACGTCCCCAACGTGACGTCCGTCCCGGTAGCGGGCAGGACCGCCGCTAGGAACGCGCCTAGGTTGTCCTCCAACCACGACATGGACAACGCGCCGCCTGGCGCCGCGGCGACAAGGTAACAACCTATTTCCACCCGGTAGCCGCATTGGGTTTCGCGGGTTAGCCGGACCACCGGCCCAACGACGGCGCACGGCGGGTTCACCGTCCCCGGGTCGGTGGTGACGGTGAACCCTTGCGCCTCCAACGCGGACGCTAAACCGTCCCGGGCGGCGGTGTACGGGTTCACCTAACCCACCGCCGGACGCCGGCCACGCAACAGGCGATAGACGCGGGACATGGCCGCGGAATCACCGACACCGACCAACCCGCCGGTGTCATCGAACCCGGCGAATCCTTCGGGACTGTTCCGCGCTTGGTAGTTGAGCGCCGCGAACAGGACCGCGCCTTGGTAAACGTGCGGACCCTCTAAGGCGGTGCCAAGCGGTGGCGGCGTGGTCAACCAAGGCAAATCGCTTCGGTGGAATTCGACCCACGATTGGGCCGCGGCGGTTGCCGCGACCAATTGCACGTCCATGGACGGAACGGGGACGCCTAAATGGGCGCCGACGTCCTCAACGTCCAACCACACCGCCACCGCTCAACCCTCCCCGATGGAATTACGCCGAAATCGTCAACGCGGCGACGGCGTCGGCGTCCAACACCGTCAACGCGGCGGACCCGCCAATGCCAAGCGACACGCCCATAACGGACGGCTCATCGGCGCGCATGGACATGCGGTGCGCTTCGTAAGACTCAACGAACGGGGACGCGGCCAGGCGGATAGTCCCGACAGGCAACGCCCACGAAACGACAACCCGCAGTCCGAGAACGTTCATCCCGAAGGACGACACACCTTCGGCGGTGCCGGCGGCGTTGCTTGGGCCGAGAACAGGGAACAGGGACCGCCCGTCGTCGGCGTTCCACCCGCCGATGACCGCCCAAACGTCCGGCGCCACACAAAGCGTGTCCGGCAGGACCCCGGTCCCCGCGTAGATAAGCGCCGCGGTGTCATAGAGGACGGACGTCGCGTCGCTACCGTCGGCGAGGATGGGTGCGGCCACACCGCCGGCGGCGGTGATAGCGGTAGCGGCCACCGCTTTGGTCCCGCGGGCATACGCCCGGGCAAGGTCCGCGGCGACAACGTCCAAAACCGCCGGCGACGTGAACGCGATTGCCTCCGCGGACACATTCGCGGCGCGCTTTACGAATGAGTAGTCCACGATGACGTCCGTCACTTTGAGCGTGTCGGTTACGTCGCTCTTTTCCGCGGCGGTGGCGGCGTCCAACAGGGGATCGGTAATCACCGGGCGGCGGAAGGATGAACCCGAATCCGGGCCGGCGAGAGGACCGAACGCGGACAATACGGGGCGGTCAACGGCGCGGGCCGAAATGACGTCCCCATAAATCGGCTCGGGGATAATTCCGGTCACGTCGGCGGACGTCGTGTGTCCCGCGGCGGCCACAATCGACGTCAACGCGGCGAACCTAGCCGGGTCGCTACGGCGGTTGGTCATAGCGTGCAGATACTCACCGACGGACGGCAGGCTACCGCCGGCCAAGGTGATACGGGGCGCCGCGGACACGCGTCCCGCGGCGGCGTTTGTCGTGTCCACGGTTGGACCCTCTTTCGCTTCGGTGTCATCGTCGGCGGTTGCCGGCGAAGCATCTTCGGTTGCCGGTTCGGTGTCCGGCAGATCATCGGTAGCGTCCCCGTCGGGGTCGGTGGTGACCGTAACGGCAACGGTGGTTCCGTCGTCTAGGTCCACGGTCCCCGACCCGGACGCGGCGGCGACGTCGGCGACCCGGGCCGACGCAAACGCGGGGCGGGTCACCAACGCAAGGTGGTGGGCGGTGGCGGCGGCCACAACCATGGTGGCGCCTTCCATCGTGTGTTCGGTGGGTTCGACCCCGACGCTAAACCCGGTTAGGACGTCGTCGGCGGCGAGCAACAGTGCTTCGTCGCCGGCGGACGTGTTAGACACCGACGCGACGACGTCCTGCCCTTCGTCGTTGTCGGCGGCGTCAATCACTTTCCCAATCGGGCGGGTTTCGTCGTGGTGCAAAACCACGGGGACGCCGGACAAATCCACCGACCCGGGGAGGAATCGCACCCGTTGGCCGGTGGACACGACGGCGTCGGTGTTCCACGGCACCGCCTGGCCGCGTAGCCGGCGGCGGCCAAGGTCCGCGGCCACGGGCGGCGTTTCGGCGGTGAGTCTGATTAGCGTCACGGTTGGTCCTCCGTAGCGGTGTTAGGTGGCAGTCCTTCGATTGCGCGCGCTTCGTCGGTGGACAGGATGCCGGCGCCGGTCAGGACCGCCAACGCTTGGGCGCGGGTCGCTAGGTCTGTTCGTAGGAACGTGTCTAGCGAATGGGACACGCGTTGTCCTTGCGGCGTTACATCTGGCATGGACAGGCGCCCGGCTAGCGCGAACAGATACGGCGCCAACGTGAGGTTTGCCAATGCCTGACCCTGTTGCGAAACGGTGGAATAGGTCAGGGACCCGCCGGATTCGGCGTTGACGTACATCGGCGGCAAGTTGAGTAGTCGCGCAATGTCCACGGCGTTAGCGGCCCGCGCTTCGACAAGTTGCAGCGCCTTCGGGTCAAGCGCGGTTGTCGCGTAGTCCAACGTTTGGGATAGGAACGCGGTAGAGCGTTGTTCCCGCGCCGCCTCCCACCCGTCCAATAGGTCCAAGATTTCTTCGGACGTCAATTCCGGTCCGCCGGTTTGCCGTAGGAATCCGGCGGGGACGTCAATCATGGCGAAGCGGCGCACCGCGTTCTCAACCAATAGCGCCGTTGTGAGGATGCGGGCACCGTCGCGCAATGCGCCCGGCGCGGACGGTGAGTCGAAGCGAATCACCCGGTCCGAAATGTCCGCGCCGGCGGCGAGGATTTGACCGCCGGGCAGTCCTTCGACGGTTTGTCCGTTCCACGTCACCGCGTGTCCTTCGACGGTGACATGCTCCGCGGGGAGATAAATGGCGTGTCGCGGGAATCCGTCGGCCAGGCGGTCCGTCACCAATAGCCATGCGTAGGGATAGAGGACCAAATCGGTGCAAACCCGCGTCCAAGTGACGGACCCGGGTTCATCGGGGTCCGGGTTCGCTAGGAACGCCGGCGTAGGTAGGACCTCAACGCCGCGGGTTACTTGCAGCGGAAACGTGCCGGCGGTGCCGGCGATGACGTGGACCCCTTGCCGGAACGCCGGCACCGATAGCGCCGTTTCCCGGTTCACCACGATGGTTGACCCGCCGGCGGTAGTCCATGCCGACGAACGCGCCTGCCAATTCGGGTTGGTCAACGGGGCGGACGCGCCAACGACAGGCGGCGGCGTCACCGCCGGCACCAAACGCAACGCGTTACGCAATCCCATTAGGCATAGCGTACCGCGGACGGTTGCTCTCCGTAGCGATTGGTTGCGGAGAGTTACCGCCGGTTAGCGCGGGACACAATCGCCGGGCGGGTCCGTTGCTTCGCCGCTAGCCATACCGCCCAAACCCACGCCCGGGCAGGCGCCAACGTCGCACCCGACGCGGCGCCCAAAGTCTGGCCTGTTCCATTGTGCGGAATCTTCGCGGTGGCCGCGAGGATGGACGACGTCAGGCGCGGGTCCGCCGGGTGGGTCACACCGCGGCGGGACAAGAGGTCCGCCGTGGTCCGCATCGCCGGGTCCATTTCGCGTTGACCAACGAACGGATAGCGGGTGGTGAGTCTGCCGGCGTAGGACGGCGTTACGAACGTGTCCGGCGCCCGGGTGCGCGCCAACAGGCGTTCCACGTCGCGGACGTCCGTCAAGTGATGGAAGGACGTCCGAACCACGCCGGCATCGTCCTGCCCGGCCAGGACCACGGCGTGCGAAGCGCCGTCCAACGCCTGTTCCGCAACGGCGGCGGTTGCCTGCCACCGGACCCCGTCGGGTTGGTCGGCAATCTGCCATGTCGTCGGCGGTATCCACCCGCTAACCGCTACTTGCCATTGGTTTAGGTATTGGGAACGGAACACACCTTCGGGGACCAATGCATGTTGCTGCGCGACGTAGTCGGCGCGCCGCGGGTCCCAATGCGGTGACGCCGCCTGCCAAACGTCGGGGTCCCGCCAATCGGCAACCTCCGGTGCGGACCATTCCAACAGACACACCGCGGACCTATCCTCGCGCAACCCGTCTAGGCCGGTGTCCCGATAGTGGCGCAGTAGGTCCGATGAGTGATCGCCGGCGGTAGAGAACAACCACAATTGCGGATCATTTACGGACGACATGGCCGGTTGTATGCCTTGCGTAGCCACGTCCATCCCTACACACCAAGCCTCATCCACTAAGGCGCGGTCAACGGTGAAACCCATCCCGGCGTTGACCTTCGACGCCTGCACCATGTAGCGCCCGACGTCCCCGACCCGGTCCGGGTGCGGGATATGGGTCACGATTTCGGGTTGGTCCGACGTCCGAAGGACCTTCGCGCCTTGCTCATCGGACCACCGGGCGGCGGGATGCCACACCTCGCGCGCCGTGGTTAGCCGGTTGGCGACATGGAGCGCGGTTAGACCGTTCCACGCCCAATAGGACGCCAACGTGCGAAGGATGACCGATTTCCCTACTTGCCGTGGGGTCAGGACGACGACAACCGGGAACGCCCAACGGTCCCCGACCCGCGCCAACGCGGTTTCGATGACGCCGAATTGCCACGGGCGCAACGTGACTCCCATACGTTCCCTGGCGAACCCTTCCACCCGTAGGGACTCCCCGAAATCGGCGCCAGGCGGCGCGGTGGACGCGAAACGGGGCGGAACGGCGCCGAAACGGTCCGGGCGGCCCGGATCGCGGTCAGATGAAGCGGAAGGGCAAGGGGGGTAGCGCGACGCGCCCAAAAAACCGGGGTGGTCCTCCGGTTCGGGCGCCGCGGCGGATTCTTCGTCCGTCGGTGGTGAGACTACCGCGGCCAAGTCTTTCACGGTGATAGGTGACGGGTCCGGCGTGTCGCCGGCGTCGGCCCGGCTTAGGTTGCGGACCATGCCTTGCGCCTGGCGGTAGCGGTCCCGGTTGCGGATACGCGTTCCGTTTGTCGTGTTCTCTTGCCGCGTCTTTGCTTGGTGACATTGGGTGCAAAGAGTCTGCAACCCTGCCGCGTCGAATGGGTCCCCACCATCGGCCAGGCGCACGACGTGGTCCGCATGTAGCCGCGTTCCGTCCTCGCGTCCGCGGCCACAATTGACACACTTGTAACCGTCGCGGCGTTTCACTTGAGCGGCGATCTTGCGCCATTGGCTAGTTGCTCTAACGTCCCCGGCTTTGGTTGCCATTGTTCCCACCTATCCCCTCGCGGGCAGGATAGTTGAGCGGTCAACGGTTGAGAACCTAACCGGATTTGGAGAACGGAAATCGGTCCGCCCCCCCCGGCCCATAGGCCGGGACCCCCGGCACTAAGGCAACCCGACGCGGACATGGCTAGGACCACCCGGTGCGCCTGGCGCGGGTGGTTACGGTTGGCCGGTTTCGGGACTACGTCTAGTCCCACGGCAGACAAGCGCGGCGCCTACGGGCGGCGCACGGGCTTTGGGGCGGGTCGGGTGGCTAATCACCCGCGGGTGCTATTCCAACGCGCCAGGCGCGCCGTGAGCCGGGTTAGCGCCTGTTCTATGGTCAGGTCCGAGAAACCCAATACGGCCAGGCACGGGCGTACACACGCGGCGTCCGCGTGGACCCATAGCACGGCGGCGCCGTCGATGTTCCACGATGCCACCGGGGTCAACAGGTCCCCGGTGTTGATCGGGGTCCCGCATCCTTCGCATTGGCTAGGACGGCGCGCAACGGCGATTGTGTAACAGGACCGCCGCGGCGGTGACCCGCCCGCGGCCCGGCTAGCGCGCCGGACGTTGTCTCGGTGTGGTCCGTAACCCTGGCCGGGCATTAGGCGTTCCCGGCTAGGCGTGAGTGTTTCGCGCATAGCGCCGGCCAGGACCGCCGGCACAACCGGCAACGGTCCACCATGACGGTTAGCGCCGGGGTCAACAGGACGTCACCGGACGCGCCCGTGGTGATAGTGCCGGCGCAATGGCCGCATAACAGGGTGTCCGTTGTGTCGTCGTGCCACAGGTAGGCGGCGCGTCCCCACGCCATGTCGCATTGGGAACACGCGGCTAAGGCGGCAGGCACCAACCGCGCCCGGCGGGTCATGCCTGCCACCGGGTGCCTTGCCAGGCGGTCACGACGTGACCATGGGACGTCGGGCGGCGGGATTGGACATAGCCGGCGCGCCGGATTAGTCCCGCCTTCGCTAGCCCGGCCATTAGGCCACCCACGGCGTTGTTTCGGTGCTGGCCCACATCGCGGCGCGGCAAGCCGACGGTGTCCACCACATCTTCGGACGTGAACGTGGCGGGTCCGGCGGCGGCCAGGCGCATCGCTTCGGCTTGGAATTGGGCGCGCCACACCGCGAGGTCCGCCGCTTCGACGGCGGCGGTTATCCCCGCGTCGCGTAGCCGGCGCGCTTCGGCGGCGTCGCGGATACGTTCGGCGACGTGGCGAAGGTGGTCACGTTCGGCGTGGTCCTCCGGTGTGACGGGGTCGGATTCCCACCCGGCGAACGGCAACGGCGGGTCGCCGGGGTCAATGAACGGTCCGTCTGTCATCGGTCCACGTCGCAATCCCCGTTTTCGTGGTCACACAGTGCGTGTGGGCGGCGGGACAAGTCGAACGCGTCGGGCGCGTCGTACCATTGCGGCGCGCACGGGTCCAACGGCGTATGGCCGCACGCGGGGTAGTCCTCGCAATAGGTCACGATGCCGCCCCGGGCAGGCAGGCCAGGCACGCGAACCCGGTTTCGGTCCGGTGTAGCGCGACGGGGTCGAACAGGGACCCGCATTGGTCGCACGCCCGAAGGATGAGGGTGAACGTGGCGCGGCAGTCGGCGCAAACCAATGCGCCGTCGTTGGGCGCGGTTGGTTGCCGGCATGTAGGACAGGGGTGGAGGACGTGAACGTTAGGACGCGGATATGGGTTCGGGTCGGTCATTGTGGCGCCTTCCGCTAGGAAGATCATCGGACAGGACACCGGGACCGTACACGACAACGCCGGGAAATGGGACGGACCCCGGCGTGTCCACGGGGCGGCGGTGTCTTGGGGCGGCTAGCGGACCGATCCCAAGGACAACCGCGGCAGGGACACGCCGGGGTCCTTCGTCGCTAATCGTACTGCACCGCGAACCAAGCAACTAAGAGGGTGGACGCCATGGACAACGGTCCGCTAAACAGATTGTAGGCAAACACACTCGCTTGCGTGGTTGACACCGCCGACGGCAGGACCGCGACCCACGGCGCACCCGACGGCAGATTTTGGGTCGATAGGAACAGGGTCGGCGGCGTGGTGAAACGCCCGGGTGGAAAGGTCAGGATTAGCGGCGCCATGCCGGGGATAGCCGCACCGGACGCGACGTTGGTGAACGGCGGGACGGTGAACGTGCCTTCCGCCAGGCGGGACCCGTACACGTCCACCGCTTCGGCCAACGCCCGGATTTGGGACGCGCCGGCGGGTGGGTCCGTCGGTTCGGGATAGGGAAACCCAAGCCGGCCCGTGGCGCCCATTACGCCGGGACCAATGGGTACGTGCGGCTAAGGTTTGTCCACGATGCGGCGTCAACCGCAAAAGCCGGAATCCCGCCGGCCCGTGCATTGGCCGCGGAATTCGCGGTAAGCGACGTGAGGTGGTTACCTTGCAGTAACCACCAAGCGCCGGACGGTGCTTGGATCACCATGGCGGGGTCCTTCCCAATCAGGCCGGGTGTAGCCGGCGGCGGTGTTGGTGCCGTTCCTAGCGCCGCGGCCACGTCGCGCCGGACGGTGTTCATGTTGTCCCGTGGGTCAATCTTGCGTGTCGTCCATTCTTTGTGACCCACGACGGCGGCGGACGTCAACCCGTAGCGGCGGCAAAGCGCGGCGGTGGTTTGGATCATCGCCGCATATTGCGCCGGGTGGGTCGCCACCGGGTGCGCGCCGTTGCATTGCGCCGATAGGCCAACGATCCACGCATTGCCTTGGTTGGCCGGGACCGATTGCCACGGTCCGCCGGTGCCGGCGTGGTGCGCCCGTCCTGGCTCTGGTTGTCCGGCGCGTTGTTCCGTCAGGACATAGACCACCACATCGGCGCCGATTAGCAAGTTGTAAAGGCCACCGTTGCGCGCATTGCTTACCTCGCCGGCGGTGCTTGCCGTCGTACACGTCCCGGCGGTGTGGTGCCACATAATGCCGCGGACGCCGCTAAATGTCCCCTGTCGGGCCGGCGCCGGGCGGTCATTGACCCGTAACCCTTGGGACGCGAGGAAACGCCCGAGACTACTCACCGTCTAACCCGTCGGGGCGCCGGCGGTGTCCGCGGTTTGGGTCGCGGGTCCTGCCCGGGCGGAAGATCACCCGGATATCGTAGCCGCGGCTAATGAGTAGCGCGGCTAGCGCCACCAATTCGGTCCCGATAACCAGAGCGGCGACACCTTCGGACGTCACCAACGACATCGCTTCGTCGGCGGTCATAGGACCCGCCACGCGGTTAGGCCAATGAAGTTGATTTGCCTTTGGCCGGCACCGTTCCGCCCGGCCTGTTGTCCGTAGGTTTGGATGACGGTGGGTAGCGTCGCGTTGGTCACCGTCAGGCGGACCGTTAGGGACCCCTGTTCGGTGCTTGGGGTCGGCGCCAATTTGTAGAGCGTGTGACCGGCGGGTGCGCCCGGGGTCCATAGTGCGCCGCCGGTGGCGCCGAATGAACACCGGACGTCACCGGCGACGGTTTGCGCGACTAGCCACGCATGTTGAGAGACAAGCAATTGGGTGCCTACGGGTTGCGCCGGGATGTTGAGCGCCGGACCAAACGCGGTCCACGCGGTGGCCGATATTTCGTTGGTGGTGGCTTGGTAATTCGACCATGCGGACGGGCCGGCGGGGACCCCGCCACCCTCTACGGGACCACCGGAGAACGTCGCGTAAATCCGCAACGACGTCCCAATGGGCGGCGGGTTGGTCGCGCCGGACGTGTCGGTGCGTAGCGCGGTCCACGTCCAATAGGTCCCCATATCGACGGGGTCGGTGGTCAGGACGTACCGCGCGAACCCGGTGACAGGCGGTACCGCCGGGTCATCGGTGACCGCGATGGAATCCCCTACTTGGAGGATGCCGAAATTCCGCGATGCGCCGGTACTGTCCACGGCGGAAACGGCGAACGTCCGCGGGTTGGACCCGGTGCCGGATATGGCGATATTGCCCGGGCCGGGGTCCACGTTCGTTGTGTCGCCGGCCCAATTCCATGTAGCGAACCCGGACACCGACGAAACGGGGATAGGCAGACACACCGTCTGGCCGCCCGGTTGGGTTAGCACTTGCGCGCTATCGCCAACGATCACGGTCCGCCCGGGGACCACGGGGACGGTGCCGATGTTCTCCAACGTGGCGAAACCGTCGGCGAATCCGGTGACCCGCCCAATCCGGCTATGCGGAATCATCATCGGTCCTCACACCTAGCCGCATTGCGTCGCTACTCAACGCCCATTCGGTGTAGGTCACAAGGTGGTCAAGCGGGGTCCCGGTAGGTGTGGCAATGCGGAGAGTGTCGCCACACGATATCCGCGGGTCGGGCCGGGCAGTAACGGCGGACGTTCGCCACGCCGCGGCGGTGGTCCGCAATAGGTCCGCGGCGAAAACGGCGGCGGTGGCCGGGTTCGCCGGCCCGGGGCGGTCAATCCGTAGGGTCACCTTGCCGGCGTTGCCACCGTAGGCAAGGGGTCCGGCGTTTTGGGTGACGTCGCCAACCACCGGACCCGTCGGCGAATCGAAGGTGACCCGAACCCGGTTAGCGAAGGACCCGCCGCGTCCCGCTTCGGTGTCCAACGCCGATATTTGGTCCCCTGTTGACCACGTCGCCGCGGGGACGCCGATTAGGTACGGGTCGCGGATAGTCAAACGGTTGGCGTCCAATTCGCAAACGATGTTCACGCCTTCGCATAGCGCGGACGCCGCGGACCACGGGTCCCCGTCGAATGTCCACGCCGGGTCCAACGTGGCCGGCGTTGTCGTGTCGGTGACGGCGACAGGCCACGGCAACGCGTCGGCCACTAGCCGGCGGACGGTGTCTTGGACCGTTTCACCGGGGACCGCGGCCAAGACGTTGTCCCACGACGTTGCGCACCATTGGGCGCCGGATACCGCCTCTAGGGTGAACGCGTAGCCACCGTCCCCGTCGCGGGACAATTCCACCGCGTTGGGTAACAGGCGGACCATCGGCAGGACCTCGCGCCCGGTGGCGGTGTAGGCGCCCAAGGCAATGTCCAAATAGGTCCCGGCGAACCCGGACAAGGGGTCCGCCGGCGACGTCGGCAACAGTGACGGGTCCGCGATAGTCAACGATGCGGACCACCCGAATGGGTCGGTCAGATTTTGCCGCAACGTGCCGGCACTAATTGGGACGTCCGGTAACACGACGGCGTCGGTGAAACAGTCTCGGACGGCGCACGTCAAGGCCAACCCGTAGGACCCGGACAATGCGGCGTCTAGCGTGGCGGTGCTTGGGCGCACGGGTTCACCATCCCCACCGGGACGCGTTGGGATACGGACCCGGGCCGGCCAATAGTGCTAGCCACGTCGGGGCGGTGATTTCGTTCCACGTTGGGAACGCAACCGGGACGGCGGACCAATCCCAATCCGCCGGCGGCGCGAAGGTGTCACCGGGCGGCGCTACGCGGACGTATGGAATGTCAATCCATGACAGGGGATAGTCGGCGGTGGGTCGGGTTCTGGTGACCGTTTCGGCCCAAATCCAACGGTCCTGCACCGGGCACCCGGGCGGGGTCCGTAGCAATAGCGGCGCGGAATCTGAGAACAATTGTCCAAGCGTGGTCACGTCGTTGTCCGCAACCGGGACCCGAAGATTCCCGGTCAAGATACGCCGCGGGACATACGTCACCGTTACGGTCCCGCCGTCCAACGGCGAATGGACGGTGCCGGCGGCGTCCCACGATTGCGGCGTGTCGTTTTCCACCGTCACGGTGACCGCTAGCGGGATGTACGGGTGGGACAGGACAGGACGCGGGACGTCTAGTTGCGTTGCGGCGGTGGCGGTGGCGGCGGTGTAGAGCGCGGGGACGCCGAATGGACATTCGCGGTCTGTTAGGACGTGGTCACCCGCGGCCAAATCCACCATGCCGCGGACGTTTTCGGGACCGGCGCCGGTGTCGCGGGTGACGGTGGTCCCCGCCGGGACGCCGGTCAGGGTAACGACAACGGCGAACGTGGCCGGGTCGGGTTGCAGAGCGATCATCGTGGCACCCGCATTTCGTTTGCTTCGGCGCGGATAGTGCCGGCGGCGGTGCCGGCGTTCCGCAATGCGCGTTCCCACGCGGCCCAATCTTGGGATGCGGCGGCGGCGCGGGCTTTGTCAATGTTCGTGGCGGTGGCGGCGGTGGCGGCGGCGGCGCGTTCCGCGGCGTCCGCGGTCCCCACCCATTGGTCCCGAAGCGTTTTCGCCGATGTTTTCTGGTCGGCGGTGGCGGTGTCTAGCAACCTTGCCGCCGTTAGCGTGTCCTCTACCGCGGTTTGGTTCTTGCTAGAGAATCCCAATAGGTCCGAAGCGGCCAACGCTGCGTCCTCCAACGCTTCGATTTGGTCCTTCGTGCCGGCGGTCACACCGCCGGTCCGCGATATTTCTAGGTCCCGAATTTTGAGTAGGTCCTCATACGTCGAAACGAGGTTGCCCGCTTCGTCGCGCAACGCCTGTTGCGCCTCCAACGCCTGTTGGCCGGTGCCACCTACCGCCGCGAGGACTGTTCCGATTTCGATTCCGGTCCTGTTCGCTAGGTCACCAAGGACCTTTAGCGCGTCGTTGGTACTGTCCAATCCCAAAATTTCGGCGACGGTTTCACCTTGTGCGAATACGGTTGCCTGGCCTTTGAGATAGGCGGCGGCGACGGATTGCCCGGCGGTTTCGGCGGTCCCGACGGCGGACGATAACGCGGATTCGACTAGCGCCGCGATACGGGACCGTT
>Ga0209391_10001114_pt1 | contig 13777 bp, 12 predicted proteins | sample PPLLak3March2015_FD_187246 | JGI IMG/M metagenome (GOLD analysis project Ga0209391, IMG submission 187246) | Freshwater sediment microbial communities from Prairie Pothole Lake near Jamestown, North Dakota, USA - PPLs Lake P7 Core (1) Depth... | ecosystem: Environmental > Aquatic > Freshwater >... | reverse complement strand
CGCCTCGAGCAGGGCGACACGGTGGTGGTGCACACAGCGGCGGGACGCATGCGAGCGAAGCACGTCGCGCTGTGCTGCAACGCCTACATGGACCAGCTGTCACCGCGGCTGCGCGCGCGCATCATGCCGGTCGGCACTTACATCGTCGCCACCGAGCCGCTTGGGTCAGCGCGCATCGAATCGCTGATGCGCGAGAACATCGGCGTCACTGACGTCAACTGGGTCCTCGACTACTTCCGGCGCTCAAGCGACCATCGCCTGCTGTTCGGCGGCCGCGTCAGCTATTCCGGTCTCGACCCGCTCAACACCGAGCGCGCCACCCGTGCGCGCATGGTCAAGGTGTTCCCGCAGCTCGCCGACGTGAAGATCGAGTACGCGTGGGGCGGTTACGTGGACATCACCATGAGCCGTGCACCCGACTTCGGCCGCCTCGCGCCGAACGTCTACTACCTGCAGGGATTCTCCGGCCATGGCATCGCGCTCACCGGCATGGCCGGCAAGCTGGTGGCCGAGGCGATCGCCGGACAGGCCGAGCGCTTCGACCTGTTCACGAAGCTCGAGCATCGCGACTTCCCGGGTGGACGCGCGTTGCGCACGCCCGCGCTGGTGCTGGCGATGCTGTGGTTCCGGCTGAAAGACCTGCTGTAGCCGGCAGCCTCGGCTAGCGGCGCGCCGTCCGTCGCGAGCCGGTCCTGGCACTCACCGGCCCGCGCTCCCGCGGCCCGGCCGAACTCTCCGCCGCGTCCCACGCACGCCCGAGCTGCTCCTCGATGTAGCCGCGAATGAGCCGCCGCACGACCTGCGACGGGGTCGTGTCCTCGGCCGCACAGATGCGCTCGAACACGGCCTTCTTGCGCGGGTCGATGAGCACCGTGAGCCGCGCGGTGCGCTCTTCGGACGGCGTCAATTCGGGGCTCCTTGCGATTTACACGCAGCGCACATGGGATGATAATCGCAGACTAATTCGATTGACGCGCTTCCGCAACTGCCCCGACTCACCCGCGCCCGTCCGACGGTGACAGCACTTTGCTGAACCCCACCTCCTCTCCGCTGGCCGCCTGCCTCGCGCTGCTGGCAGCCTGGGGCGTGGTGGGGCTGGCGGGCCTGCTGCGACCGCGCAGCGTCGAGTTTGCGGGCCGCACGCTGTTTCCGCTCGGCGCACTGTGCGGCCTCGCGCTGGCAGTGGTCGCCGTGCGCAGCATCGCGCTGCCGCCCGAGCAGGTGCAGTTGCTGATCGGCCTGCCAGACCTGCCGTTCCACATGCGGCTCGATCCGCTCGCCGCCGTGTTCCTCGCGCTGCTCGGCGCGGCCTCCGCCGGCATCTCGGTCTTCAGCGCGGGCTACTTCCGCCGCGGCGAGGGCGCGCTGCCCGGGCTGCTGTGCCTGGAGTACCACCTGTTCCTCGCGAGCATGGGCCTGGTCGTGCTGGCCGACGATGCCTACGCCTTCATGGTCGCGTGGGAGACGATGGCGCTGTCGTCATACTTCCTGGTCACGACCCAGCACCGCATCCCGGACATCCGCCGCGCCGGCTTCCTGTACCTGCTGATCGCGCACCTGGGGGCGATCGGCATCCTGCTCAGCTTCGGAGTGATGCAGGGCGGCAGCTGGCTCTTCACCTTCGACGCGATGCGCGCCGCGCAGCTCGACCCGCAGTGGGCATCGGCAGCCTTTCTGCTGGCGTTCTTCGGCTTCGGCGCCAAGGCTGGGCTCGTGCCGCTGCACGTGTGGCTGCCCGACGCGCACCCCGCGGCGCCATCACCAGTGTCGGCGCTCATGAGCGGGGTCATGCTGAAGACGGCCGTGTACGGCGTGCTGCGCGTGACGTTCGACCTGCTCGGCGATCCGCAGTGGTGGTGGGGACTGGTGGCGCTCGGCTTCGGGCTGTTCTCCGCCTTCTACGGCGTCGTGTTCGCCGCCGTGCAGACCGACATGAAGCGACTGCTGGCGTGGTCGTCGATCGAGAACATCGGCATCATCTTCGCCGCCATCGGCATCACGATCGTCTTCCACGCGCTCGGCATGTCCGCCCTCGCGGCGCTGTCGCTGATCGCGGCGCTTTACCACTGCGTCAACCACGCGTTCATGAAGAGCCTGCTGTTCCTCGGCACCGGGGCCGTGCTGCACGCCACGGGCGAGCGCAACCTCGGCCGCCTCGGCGGCCTCATCCATCGCATGCCCTGGGTCGCGTGGCTGACGCTGGTCGGAGCGCTGGCGATTGCGGGCCTGCCGCCGCTGAACGGATTCGTTTCGGAGTGGCTGCTGCTGCAGGCATTCCTGTTCGCCGACACCGTGCCTCGCCCGTTCATCAACATGCTGCTGCCGATCGGCGCGGCGCTCGTGGCACTGTGTGCCGCGCTCGCCGGCTACGTGATGGTGAAATTTTTCGGGGTGATCTTCCTCGGGCAGCCGCGCGAACCGACGCTCGCGCAGGCGCAGGATGCGGGCCTGCTCGAGCGCATCGGGCTCGCGTGGCTGGCTTTGGCGTGCGTCGTCCTGGGCATATTCCCGGTGCAGGTGATCGGCGCACTCGACGCGGTGAGCCGGGACCTGCTGGGCACGCAGCTCGGACAGGGGGCGGCGCAGTGGTGGCTGCTGGCACCAATCCCTGCTCGCGGCGCATCGTACGGGCCGCTGGCACTCCTCCTCGCGGGGGCCATCCTCACCGGCCTTACCGTGCTCGCCGTCCGCGCTTTCTACCACCAGCGGGTCCGGCGCGGCCCGGCCTGGGACTGCGGCTTCGTACGAATCGACGCGCGCATGCAGGACACGGCCGAGGGCTTCGGCCAGCCGATCCGCCACATCTTCCAGCCGTTCTTGCGCATGTCGCGGGAATTGCCGACGCCGTTCGACGCGGTACCGCGTTACCGCGTCACGGTCACGGACTGGGTCTGGCATGCGGGCTACGAGCGAATTGGCCGGTCCGTGCGCGGCGTCGCGGACCTGGTCGCCCGGCTGCAGCAGGGACGCATCTCGACGTACCTGATGTACAGCTTCGTCACGCTGATAGTGTTGCTGTGGATCGTGCTGTGAACGGTCTCGCCGCCCTCACCCAGCTCCTGGAAATCATCTTCGCGATCGTCGCGGCACCGGCCTTTGTCGGCTGGGTGAACAAGTGCCGCGCCTGGCTGCAGAACAGGAGTGCACCGAGCCTGCTGCAGCCCTATCGCGGCATCCACAAGCTGTTCCACAAGGAGGCCGTCATCGCGGACGGCGCCTCCGGGCTGTTCCGCGCGGCCCCATACGTGGTCTTCGCAACCATGGTCGCCGCCGCCGCGATCATCCCTTCCATGGGAACGCGGCTGCCGCTAACGACCGCCGCCGACAGCATCGCGCTGGTAGGCCTGCTGGCCACGGCGCGCGTGTTCCTGGCACTCGCCGCCATGGACGTCGGCACCGCCTTCGGCACACTCGGCGCACGCCGCGAGATGATGCTCGGGTTCCTGGCCGAGCCGGCGCTGCTGATGATCATCTTCGTCGCGGCGATGATCTCGCAGTCCACCTCGCTGCCGATCATCGCCGAACGCCTGACCGGCGAGACGATGGCGCTGTACCCGAGCCTGGCGTTCACCGCCGTCGCGTTCACGCTCGTGCTGCTCGCCGAGAATGCCCGCATCCCGATCGACAATCCGGCGACCCACCTCGAGCTGACCATGATCCACGAGGCCATGCTGCTCGAGTACTCGGCGCGGCACCTCGCCCTCATGGAATGGGGCGCTGCGCTGAAGCTGTTCAACTACGCCTGCATCGGCATCACCCTGTTCGTGCCCTTCGGCGTGGCGACCGAGGCGCAGGGACCGCTCGGGCTGGTGCTCGCAGTGCCCGTGCTCGGGGCCAAGCTGCTGGTCGCCGGTGCGGCGCTCGCCGTGCTCGAGACGGTCTCGGCCAAGCTGCGCGTGTTCCGCGCCCCGGAGTTCCTGGCCACTGCGTTCCTGTTCGCGGTGCTCGGCCTGCTGGTCCACCTGCTACTCGGGGCATGAGCATGGCCGGCACCCCACTCGACCTGCAGATCCTGAATACGCTCGCGGCGGTGCTGCTGCTGCTGTCGTTTTCCATGCTCGCGCAGCGCCGCATCGTCACCCTCGTCAACCTGCTCGCGACCCAGGGCGCAGTGCTGTTCCTCGCCACGCTGCTGCTCGCCTGGCGCACCGGCGAAGGCCACCTGTACCTGTCGGCCGGCCTGACCCTGGCGCTGAAAGTGATCGCGCTGCCCTGGCTCCTGCACCGCCTGATCCGGCGCCTCGGCGTCTACTGGGACACCGAGCCGCTGCTCAATACGCCGAGCACGATGCTCATCGGCCTGCTGGTCGTGATTTTCGCCTTCGGTCTCGCGCAGCCGATCTCGGCGCTCGCGAGCACCGCAACGCGCAGCACGATCGGTATCGCAATCGCGGTGATCCTGCTGTCGTTCCTCACCATGATCACGCGCCGCAAGGCGATGTCGCAGGTGGTGGGATTCCTGTCTATGGAGAACGGCCTGTTCTTCGGCGCCATGAGCACGACCTACGGCATGCCGATGGTGGTGGAGCTCGGGGTCGCGCTCGACGTGCTGGTCGCGATGCTGGTGCTCGGCGTGTTCTTCTTCCAGATCCGCGAGCAGTTCGACAGCCTCGACCTGCATCACCTCGAGTCGCTGCGGGAGGACGAGTAGCATGGAGTTCCTGCTGCTGCTCGGTGCTCCCATGCTCGGCGCGGTGCTGCTCACGGTGCTCGGCGCGCACCGGCGGGCACCGGACCTGAACGTCGGCTGCAGCCTGCTCACGTTCCTCGCCGCCTGCGCGCTGACTGCGCGGGTGATCTCGCAGGGCGACCTGCTGGTGGCGCGCGAGCAGTTCTTCATCGATCCGTTCAACGTGTTCCTGGTGACCCTGACCGCGTTCGTGGGGCTCACCACGTCGCTGTTCTCGCGCCCGTACATGATGATCGAGGCGCAGCACGGGCGGCTCAGCCCGGGCCGGCTGCGCCTGTATCACAGCATGTACCAGCTGTTCATGTTCACGATGCTGCTGGCACTCACCACCAACAACCTCGGGCTGCTGTGGGTGGCGATGGAGGCGGCGACGCTCTCCACCGTGCTGCTGGTGACGCTCTATCGCACGCCGGCGAGCCTCGAGGCCGGCTGGAAGTACTTCATCCTCTGCGGCGTCGGAATCGCGCTGGCGCTGTTCGGCACCATGCTGGTGTATTTCGCGGCCGAGCGAGTCCTCGGCGGCGAGGGCGTCACGGCGCTGCTCTGGACGCACCTCGACCGCGTCAAGGGCGAGCTCGAGCCGACGGTCATGAGCCTCGCCTTCGTGTTCCTGCTGGTCGGCTACGGCACCAAGGTCGGCCTGGCGCCACTGCACAACTGGCTGCCCGATGCGCACGCCGAGGGCCCCACGCCGATCTCCGCGGTGCTGTCGGGGCTGCTGCTGAACGTCGCGATCTACGCCGTCGTCCGCTGCAAGGTGCTGGTGGAGGGCTCCCTGCAGTCGCCGCTGCCCTCGCAGATGCTGATGGGCTTCGGCCTCACTTCGGTGGTGCTGGCGGCGTTCTTTCTGTGGCGACAGCGTGACATCAAGCGCCTGTTCGCCTACTCGTCGATCGAGCACATGGGCATCATTACGTTCGCGTTCGGCATGGGCGGGCCGGTGGCGAATTTCGCCGCACTGCTGCACATGACCGTGCACTCGCTGACCAAGTCGGCGATCTTCTTCGCCGTCGGCCACGCGACGCAGAAGTCCGGCTCGCAACTGATCGAGAACATCCGCGGCCTGATCACGCTGAGCCCGACTGTTGGGTGGGGCCTGATGCTGGGCTCGCTCGCGATTCTCGGCCTGCCGCCGTTCGGCGTGTTTGCCAGCGAGTTCCTGATCCTCACCACCGCCATGCGCGAGCAGCCCTGGGCGACACCGATCCTGCTGCTGGCGCTGGGCGTGGCGTTCGCGGCCATCTTCGGCAAGGTGCAGCCGATGGTATTCGGGGAGACGACCGCGCGCCGCCTGCCGCACCCACCCGCGCTGCTGCCGGTGTTCGTGCACCTGGCGATCGTGCTGATGCTGGGCCTCTACGTGCCGCCGTACCTCGCCGACTGGTACCGCGAGGCGGCACTGCTCATCGGGGGGCAATGACATGCCTCTTTCGCGCTGGTGGCCACAGGTGACTGCACTGCCCGGCAGCCCGGCGGCTGTCGCGCTGGAGGTCGATGCCGAAGGGTGGCTCGCAGCAGCGCGCGACGTCGCAGGAGCGGGCGGACAACTGCTGGCGTTGTGGACGAACAGCCGCGTCGCCGCCGGCGCACCTGCGACCGCGCGTGCGGCGCTGCTGGTGGACGGACGGCTGCTGGTGCTCGCCTTGCACATCCCTGCACCAGCAGGGCGCTATCCGGGGCTAGAGGAGATTTTCCCCGCGGCGGCGCGCATGCAGCGTGGGGCCGCCGACCTGACTGGCGTGCAGTCCGACGGGCCCGACGGGCGGCCGTGGCTGCGACATGCCGCGTGGCCGGCCGATGCACACCCGCTGGGCGGCGGGTTGCCGGTGGTGGCGAAGCCGTCCGTTGCTGTCGACAACTACCCGTTCGTGCGCGTCGAAGGCGAGGGCGTGCACGAGATCCCGGTCGGGCCGGTACACGCCGGCATAATCGAGCCCGGTCATTTCCGCTTCTCGATCGTCGGCGAGAAAGTGCTCAGGCTCGAGCAGCGACTCGGCTACGTGCACAAGGGCATCGAGCGCCGCTTCACCGAGTTGCCGATCCTCGAGGGCCATCGCCTCGCCGCCCGCGTGTGCGGTGATTCCGCGGTTGCCTTCTCCTGGGCGTACTGCCAGGCCGTCGAGGGCATGTCAGGCACGGTGCCGCCGGCCCGGGCATCGTACCTGCGGGCGCTCTGCCTCGAGCTCGAGCGCCTGCAGAATCACCTCGGCGACCTCGGCGCGCTCGGCAACGACGCCGGCTTCGCGTTCGGCCTCGCGCAGTTCGGGCGCCTCAAGGAGCAGTTGCTGCGATCAATGCAGGGCGCGATCGGGCAGCGCTACCTGCTCGACGCGATCGTACCCGGCGGCACCGCGTTCGACCTGCGCCCCCCGGACGCTACAGCGCTCGGCGTCACAGTCGAGCGCATCGGCAAGGATGTCCTGGAACTGCGGCGCATTTACGACGAGCACGCCGGAGTGCGCGACCGCTTCGTCGGCGCCGGCCAGGTGACGCCGGAGCTTGCGCGGCGGCTGGGCCTCACCGGCCTGGCCGGCCGGGCGAGCGGCCAGGCGATCGACCTGCGCAGCGATGCCCCGTGGTCGCCGTACGACGAGTTGCGGCCCGTGAAGTGCGTGCTGCAGGAAGGCGACGTCGCCGCACGCGTGGCCATCCGGTTCGACGAGCTACAGGAATCCTGCCGCCTGGTCGGGTCGATCCTCTCCGGCCTGCCGCGTGGTGGCGTGCGGGTGGCCGTGGCGCCCCCTGCCACGCAGGCGCTGGCCATCGGGCTCATCGAGGGTTGGCGCGGTCCCGTGCTGGTGGCACTCGAGTCGACGGCGAGCGGCGGCATCCAGCGCTGCCATCCGCACGACCCGTCGTGGCAGAACTGGCCGGTGCTCGAGCACGCCGTCATCGGCAACATCGTTCCCGACTTCCCGCTGATCAACAAGTCGTTCAACCTGTCCTACAGTGGACACGACCTCTAGGCCGCGATGATCAGGACACTGCGCAGGATCGCATCGATCGGCATCGTCTCCGAGCCGCCGCCGGCCACCGACGACACTCTGCGCGTCCGCGAGGCGCTGCAGCAGCAGGTGCTGTCGCTGCTGGGCCGCGCGCTCTGCATCCGCCAGGTCGATGCAGGGTCCTGCAACGGCTGCGAGCTCGAGATCCATGCGCTGAACAACCCCGTCTACAACATCGAGGGGCTGGGAATACGGTTCGTGGCGAGTCCGCGCCACGCCGACATGCTGCTCGTCACCGGCCCGGTGTCGGCACACATGGCGACCGCGCTGCGGCGGACGTACGACGCCACGCCCGACCCGAAGCTGGTCGTAGCAGTGGGCGACTGCGGTTGCTCGGGCGGCATCTTCGGCGAGAGCTACGCGAGCCTTGGCCCGGTGTCGCGCGTGATCCCGGTGGACGTAGCCGTGCCGGGCTGCCCGCCGAGCCCGGAGCGCCTGCTGCAGGGCATCCTGACCGCCGTGTCCGCCCGCCGGCCAGGTTCAGCCGGCTGACGGATCGCGTCGGCGGGACTGCCTACCCGCCCGTGTAGCGAGCTCCGCTGGTGCAGGTTTCATGCACCACCACCGCCGACAGCTGCGGCAACGCGGGATGCAGCCGCTGCCAGATCCAGCGCGCCAGGTGCTCGCTGGTGGGGTTCTCGAGGCCGGCGACGTCGTTCAGGTAGTGGTGGTCGAGCTGCTCGAACAGCGGCTGGAACGCCGCCTTCACGTCCGCAAAGTCCATCACCCAGCCGAGGTGCGGATCGAGCGGACCCTGCACGTGGATCTCCACGCGGAACGAGTGGCCGTGCACGCGCGCGCACTTGTGCCCTGCCGGCACGTTCGGCAGGCGGTGCGCGCTCTCGAGCGTGAAGGCCTTGAAGATCTCCAAGCTCGCTCAGTCCTTGTTCTTCTTGCCGATTTCCCCGGCGAAGCACTTGTCCAGGAAATTCGCGCGCTTGTCGCCCTTCAGGCCCTTGTTGTTGGCCCTCTGGTAGCAGGTCTTCTCGCTGCCGTAGCGGTTGTAGTCGTACTGGTAGCGCCCGCCACGCGACTCGCACCACTCGGTGTAGTCCTTCCGGTCCTGGCCCTTCAGGTTCCTCTGGTTGGCCTGGTGATTGCACTCGGACACGACCTGGCCGTGATTCTGGCCGCCCTGGTACTGGCCTTTGTGCTGGTCCTTGTACTGGTCGTCGTATTGGCCCTGGTACTGCTCCTGGTGCTTGTCCTTGTCCTTGCCCTTGTCCTTGTCGTTGTCGGCCTGCGCCGTACCCACGGCGAGCAGCGCGACCATCAGCGGAACGATCCAATGTTTCATGACTGTCTCCTTGGAGGGACTGCACCACTTGTAACGGACCCCTCAGGGCCAGCTTACTCCTCCCGCCGGGGTTGCAGCGAAAAGCAGGCGTGGATGCGCGGATTGCGCGCGAAATCCTCCGGCAGCGTGGCGCGGCTCAGGTCCTCGACCTCGAACGCCTGAGTCACCGCCGGGTCGAGCTTGAACTTCTGGAAATTGTTCGAGAACACGATCAGGCCGCCGGGTTCGAGCAGCCGTGCCACGAGCTCGAGCAGACGCACGTGGTCGCGCTGCACGTCGAACTCACGCTCCATGCGCTTGGAGCGCGACAGGGTCGGCGGATCGACGAAGATGAGCCCATAGCGTTGCGCCGGAGCCGCGCCCTGCTGCTCGAGCCAGGCGAGGCAGTCGGCCTGCAAGAACCCGTGCTGCGGACCCGCGAGGCCGTTCAGCGCCAGGTTGCGCTTCGCCCAATCAAGGTAGGTGCGCGACATGTCCACGGTCGTGGAAGACGTGGCGCCGCCGCCGACCGCGTGTACCGTGGCCGTGCCGGTGTAGGCGAACAGGTTGAGGAACGAGCGCCCGGCGGCGAGTTCGCCGATGCGGCGGCGAGTGAGCCGGTGATCCAGGAACAGGCCCGTGTCGAGGTAGTCGTCGAAATTGACCAGGAAGCGGTAGCGTCCTTCGCGCACCGTGTGGAAGCGCGCCTCTTCGCCCACCTTTTCGTACTGCTCGCCGCCGCGCTGGCGCCGGCGTACGCGCAGCACGACACGCTCGCGTGGCAGGCCGAGCACTTCGGGCAGCACCGCCAACGCCTCGTCGCGCCGGCCGCGCGCCGCATCCTGCGCGACCGTGGCGGGTGCCGCGTACTCCTGCACATACGCCCAGCGCTCGTCATTGCCGTAGATGTCGATCGCGAACGCATACTCGGGCATGTCGGCGTCGTAGACGCGAAAGCACGCGACGTCCTGGCGTTTTGCCCAGGCCTCGAGCCGCGCGAAGTTCTTGCGCAGCCGGTTGGCGAACATCTCCGCTCCCGGTCGCGCGCGGGCCGCCTCGAGTCGCGTGCGGCGCGCGGTCTCAGCATCGGGCTCGACCGTCTCCGGGAGCAATTCGAAGCGCAGCAGTCGGCATTCGATCGGGCCGTTGAAGAACGTGTGTGCTCGATACGCGCGCAGGCGCAGTGCACGCCCGAGTGGCGGGTTCCCCGTGAAGACCCCGGCCTCCCAGCCGGGGAAGCACTCCATGAGCTTGACGCCGAGCTGCGCGTAGAGCGGCTCCAGCGTCGCGCCATCATCGAGGCGCGCACCGTAGGGAGGGTTCACCAGCACCAGTCCGTGCGACTGCGCTGCCACCGGACACTGCGCGATATCGCGGCGCTCGAAGACCAGGTTGTCGCCGACGCTGCTGCGCCCGGAGTTGGCGAGCGCGGCACGGACGGCCTGCTGGTCACGGTCAAAGCCGCGGAAGCGACCCGGGGTCACCGCCTCCAGCCGACGCCGCGCCAGGGCCTCCGCGCGCAGCTCCTCCCACACCTCCGGCCGATGCTGGCGCCAGCGCTCGAAGCCAAATCTCCGCCGCAGCAGTCCGGGCGCCACGTTGGCCGCCAGCAACGCCGCCTCGATGACCAGCGTGCCGGAGCCGCACATCGGGTCCACGAATGCTCCGCCCGCCTCGGCAATCGCAGGCCAGCCACACCGCAGCAGCAGTGCCGCCGCGAGGTTCTCCTTGAGTGGTGCCTCCACTCCTGATTGGCGATAGCCACGGCGATGCAGCGGTTCGCCGCTCAAGTCGATCGCCAGCGAGGCCCGTTCGCGCATCAGGCTCAGGTTGATCCGCAGGTCCGGGCTGCCAAGGTCGACCGACGGCCGTGTGCCGCTCAGTTCGCGGAACCGGTCGACGATCGCGTCCTTGGACTTCTGCGCCGCAAACTGGCTGTGCCGCAACCACTCGGGCCCCTGCCCCACCACGTCGATCGCGAGCGTGCCGTCCGGCGCGAGGTGCTCTTCCCATGGCACGGCGCGGATCGCCGCGTACATCGAATCGACCGAGTCGAGCGGCACCGTGCCGAGCGTGAGCAGCACGCGGCTCGCGGTGCGCGAAGCGAGGCAAGCGAGGTAGCCGTCGCGCAACGTGCCGGCGAAGCTCACGCCGGCCGGGTGCTCGCGCGAGACCTGCAACCCGAGTGCACGCAGCTCGGTCGCGAGCAGGTCCGGCACGTGGCGCGGGCAGGCGGCGAAGAATTCGTGTTCCACGGTCGGGGCCGTTGCCGACATGCGTCAACTCCCCGCCGTGCGGAGCACGACGATTTCGCGTGGCGCGACGCGCTCGAGGCAACGCGCGATGATGCGGTAGCCATCCGGGTCGAAGGGCCCGTGGTCCGCGCACTCGAGCAGCGCGGCTACCTCCGAATCGTCCGCCGCGGTGCCGAGGTGACGCCACCGGTCGATGACGTGCAACACCGTGCCGCCGTCCGCCACCGCACGCTCGCGGATGCCGATCGCGCCGGGAAACGGCCACGGCTTGATGCGCAGCGAGGCGAGCGCGAGCCGCAGCCGGGCATCGTGCAGCGCGCGAGGCTCGCGGCCGACGCACGCGCCGCGGCAACGGCCGATCTGCAGCGCGAAGCAAGATCCTGCGCCGCGCTCGAGCCCCACGCTCTTGAGGCACAGCCCGGCCTCGCGCGCCTTGCCCTCGAGGGCGCGCCGGGCATCCCGCTCGGTGCGGAACGGGCCGTACAGCTCCGGCTCGTCGCCGGCGGCGGGCGCTGGCAGCGGCTCGATGCTCGCCTCGAGCCCGCCGTCCTGCTCGACCAGCCGCACGCACTGCAGTGCCGCCGGCTTGCGCAAGCGCCGGTTGGCGCTCGGTGCGAGTTCCTTCACCAGCCGCGACTCAAGCAGCAGCGCGCCGAGCTCGCCACCGGTCTCGATCCACTCCACCGCGCGCACCTGGCGCGTCAGCTTCGACTCCTTGCCCGAGCGGTGCTCGCTCGCGAAATGCTCGAGCACCCGGCTGCGCAGGCTGCGGCTCTTGCCGACGTACAGCAGCGCGCCAGCTTCGCCACGGAAGAGATACACGCCCGGTCCCTCGGGCAGGTCCTCGGCGAGATCGGGCGGCAGGTGCGACGGCAGCCGCGACTCGTTGAGCGCCGCCGTGACCGCAGCCTGCAGCTGCTCGCGCCCGGCCGCCGACTCGAACGCCGCGAGCAGCGGCGGCAGCACCGCGGCATCGCCGAGCGCCCGGTGCCGGGCCTCGCAGGCCAGGCCGTAGCGCTCGATCAACGTATCCAGGTTGTGGCGGGCGTGCTCGCGGAACAGCGCACGCGACAGGCGCACCGTGCACAGCACCGGCGCAGCGAACTTCTCGCCGACGCGACGGAACTCGTTGCGCACGAAGCCATAGTCGAAGCGTGCGTTGTGCGCCACGAACAACCGCCCCGCGAGGCGACGGCGCACCTCGGCACGCAGGTCGTCGAACGACGGCGCGTCGGCCACCATCCCGTTGCTGATGCCGGTGAAATTCTCGATCAACGGCGGAATGCGCTGGCCCGGGTTCACCAGGCTGCTCCACTGCTCCACCACTTCGCCGCCGTCGAGCAGCACGATGCCCACCTCGATGACGCGGTGGTGCGCGGCCATGCCGCCCGTCGTCTCGAGGTCGATGCAGGCGACGGGGCCGCGCAGCGCGGCCGCACCAAGCGACACGGGTGGCGTGACGGGACGCACCACGCCCTACAGTTCGCCCGAGCCGTCGAGCGTCAGGATCGGCGCATACAGTTCCGGCCGCCGGTCGCGGAACACTCCCCAGGCGTGTCGCTGTGCGCGCACCGCCTCGAGGTCGAACGTGGCCGTCAGCACTGCCTCGCTGCTGCGATCGGCCTCGGCGACCTTCGCGCCGGTCGGGTCGGCGATGAACGACGAGCCATAGAACGCCATCTCATATTTCTGCCCGCGCTCGGTGCCGATGCGGTTGGAGGCGATGAGCGGCATGACGTTCGCGGCCGCATGGCCCTGCATGCAGCGCTGCCAGTGGTCGCGTGAATCGATGCTCGCGTCCTGCGGCTCGGAGCCGATCGCGGTCGGATAGAGCAGTGCCTCCGCGCCCATCAGGGCCATGCAGCGGGCCGCTTCCGGGAACCACTGGTCCCAGCAGATGCCGACGCCGAGCACCCCGAATCGCGTGCGCCAGACCCGAAAGCCCGTGTCGCCGGGCGAGAAATAGTATTTCTCGTGGTAGCCGGGCCCCTCGGGGATGTGCGACTTGCGGTACACACCGAGCAATGCGCCATCGGCATCGATCATCGCCAGCGAATTGAAATAGGCGTTGTTGGCGCGCTCGAAGAAGCTGAACGGCAACACCACGCCAAGCTCGCGGGCGAGCCCCTGGAAGCGTTCGAGCACCGGGTTGCCGGCTACCGGGCGGGCCAGATCGAAGTGACTGGCGAGGTGGTCCTTGCAGAAGTACGGCGTCTCGAAAAGCTCTTGCAAAAGAATTACTTGCGCGCCACGGCCGGCCGCCTCGCGGACCGCGTGCTCGGCCTTGGCGAGATTGACGGCGGCGTCCGGCGAGCAGGCGAACTGGGTCGCGGCGAGCGTCACTTTCATCGAACGGCCTCGGTGGCAGGGCGGGCGCAGGCGCTGCAGTGTACCGGCCCCTCGAGTCGCGGCAACTGGCGCCCGACCGGGATTATGTTGAAAATGGCGATTCCGAGCGGTCGCTTCCCGGCTGGGGGGATTGGACGAGCAGTGGCCATCACGGATTGATCCAAACCTAATCCAGACAAGGGAGTCGATATCATGTCGGACA
>Ga0209391_10001112_pt1 | contig 13778 bp, 7 predicted proteins | sample PPLLak3March2015_FD_187246 | JGI IMG/M metagenome (GOLD analysis project Ga0209391, IMG submission 187246) | Freshwater sediment microbial communities from Prairie Pothole Lake near Jamestown, North Dakota, USA - PPLs Lake P7 Core (1) Depth... | ecosystem: Environmental > Aquatic > Freshwater >... | reverse complement strand
TGGCAGATGCGGACTGTCGGATCGTCGGGATCGGGGTTGACTGCAAAGCCGAGCCCGGCGGCGAGGCGCAGCATCGGCTTGTTCTCGGTCAGCACGAAGCCCTCCAACTCGCGCAGCCCGCGCCGCGCAGCCACGTCGATCAGCGCGGTCATCAGCCGGCGACCCAGACCCGCGCCGGCGTAGTCGGCGTCGACGTTGATCGCGAACTCGCCGCGCAGTGGGTCGCTGCCGACCATGTAGGTCGCACTGCCGACGATGTCGACGCCGTCGGCCGCCGGGGCCGTCGCCACCACGCCGAACCCCATCGACGGCATCGACGCGAGCGCCTTGCGCAGCCGCTCGCGGTTGGGCTCGCGCACCACCCGCATGAAGCGCATGTAGCGGGCATCGGCGCTCATCCGGTCGAACGCCTGCAGCACTTCGGCCTCGTCCGACCGTTCGATCGCGCGGATGTGCACGGTGCGCCCGTCGCGCAGCGGGGCGTCAAAGGCGACGAATTCCAAGTCCATCTTGCGGGCTCCTCGAGCGGTCGGCGGGAGGGCGTGCAGCCATCGGTGCGTCCCGCGAGCCTCATCATACGGGTCTCCAACCGCATGCCGAGAGGTCCAGGACGTGGTTCGCAGTGGAGCGCGAAGGAAGTGGTGCGGCCTGCCGGGCAACGCGCACGGCCGGGCTCCGGCGACCTCCAGGGAGAGCCGGTGTCCCGGCAATAGCGGCCCTGTCGCGGCGGGCACGAATGGTGGGACAATCTGCATGCGGGCGCTACGCATCGGCCGGTGCATTGCCGGGCCAAAGCGGGACACGCGCCTGACCCACAATGGAGAATGCAATGATCACCCAGTTTCGCAACATCGCGGCGGCATTCGTGGCCGTCGCCGCAGCAAGCCTCTTCCCGGTATCGGCGTCGGCGCAAAGCGAGCAGCAGCGGCTCGTCAACGCGGCGGATGTCACGCTCTCGAACTTCATGCGCGACCCGCAGATGACATGGCTGCAGGAGAACATCGGCCGGGCGAGGGGAGTGCTGATCGCGCCCGAGATCGTCCGGGCAGGCTTCATCTTCGGCGGCTCGGGCGGCCGCGCGGTGCTGCTTGCGAACGAGGGTGGCAAGTGGCGCGGACCGGCGTTCTACACGATGGCCACCGGCACCGTCGGGTTCCAGGCGGGCGTTTCGGTTTCCGAGTCGATCACGCTGATCATGTCGGAGAAGGCGCTGAACGCGATGATGGCCGCGAACTTCAGGATGGGCGGCGACGCCAGCGTGGCGGCCGGACCGGTCGGGGCGGGGGCGAAGTCGGACATCGCCGCGGACATGATCGCGTTCACCCGGGCGAGGGGCATCTACGGCGGCGTGAATCTCAACGGCACGCTGGTGAACCTGTCGGACGACTGGAACCGGGCCTTCTTCGGCAAGCCGGTGCTGCCGCCCGACATCCTCATCCGGGGGACGGTCAGCAACAAGGGGGCGAACAAGCTGCTCGCCAACGTCGCCAAGGCGACCGGCACGAAGAAGTAAGCGCCGCATCCGGGCGGGACGCTGCGTCCCGCCCCATCACGTGTGCCGACGGCCCATCGCCGCCGGCACTGCCCGGCGCTACTTTGGATCGCTGCGGATCGTGAGGTGTGCGGCGAGTGCCGCGGCATCGTCCTCCACGGTCCACTCGATTTCCAGCGTGACCGACTGCATCACGCGCTCGAAGCCTTCCTCCGACTGCGACACTGTGTGGTACGGCCGCGCAGCGACGCGTGCAGGCGGATCGAGGCGCAGCGCGACGCCGCCTCCCATGTGCCGGTCGTCGAGCACGATCTCGCTAGCCCGCTCGAGAGCGAGCGGCTGGCCGAAGCCGCCGGGGATCGACCCGCCAACGAGATAGCGGCCCGCTACGCCGTCGCAGCTCGGCATCGCGAGATCGAGCGTGGTCGAAAGCCGGCCGCCCGCGCCGCCGTGCACGCGGTAGCGCACGGTCACGGTCGCGCCGTCGAGCGCGATCGTCTTGCCGATCCTCGTCGCGCCGACGTGCGCCTCGAAATCCGCCGCGGTGCCCTCGAGGCGCGTTTCGGCATAGTTCGAAAGCGCCTCCGCACCGCCGCCGGCGCCCTGCCAGCGGTCGCGGAACGCGTGGCGCGGCGAGGCTTCCGGCACGAGCTCGTCGGGCGTGATCGCGTGCTTGAACGCGACGCGATCGTGCGCCGAGGCAATGCCCCCGTCGCCGCCGTGCGAGGATTCCGCGCCGGCCCGCGCCTTCGCGTGGTAGTGCTCGGCATGCCGGCGCAGCGTGTCGCCGAAGTTCTGCGCGAGGCGATAACCGTCGATTTCCGCCACCGCCGCGCTGCCGTCCATGCGCACGGCGACCTGCGCTTCGTCGTTCGAGAAGAAGACGTCGTCGACGCCGTCGTGGTCGAGGTCCAGTCGCTCGGCGCGGGGACGCGGCGAGACCCGGTCGAGCCCCGCCTCGAGCAGCAGCAGGTGGCGCCACACGCCGCGCCGCAGGTGCGGCAGGTAGAGTCCGCCGAACAGCCCGTGCCAGTAGGCGTCGTTGGCCTGCGCGAGGTGCAGCAGTGGACGCAGCTCGTCGTGCGGGGGGTCCGGCGGCAGCGCGGCGAGCCGCCCCGACAGCGCGAGCATGCGCTTGTGCATCCAGTTCGCTTCCGGGTAGCGCGACATGAAGTTGCGCCAGATGCCGCCGCGCAGGAAGCCCTTGCGCGCGTCGTAGCGGCCGGCCGACTTTTCCGCCGCCACGAACGAGGCGTACTCGCCGGCCGGGCCGGCGGGCAGCGACCACTCGTTCATCTCGATGTAGGAGGTGGTCGGCAGGTAGACGATGCCGCCGGTACGCTCCGCCGTGTGATGGTCGGCGAACGTCGACGTGCGGATCCGCTGCGACGCGAGCACGCGCTCGACGAACTCGCGCAACCAGCGCTTCCCGTATACCCACTCGTGGGTCTCGGGCCACACGCCGAGCTTCTCGATGTCGTCGAAGTAGATCGCGGCGGCCCGGCGTCCCGCGATGGCCAGCGACTCGAGGTAGGCGACCGCGTCGCCGGCGGTCGCGAAGGGGATCCGGTAGCGCAGCGCCTCGGAGATCGGGAAGATGTCGAGCGTGTGGCCGTCCTCCTCGGTGGTGAAGTGCCGGTCGAGTTCGTCCTGCGTACGTCCGGCACACAGGAAGTGGTAGTCGTCGACGGTCGCGTAGCGGATGCCGCAGCGGGCGAGTGCCGGCACCACCGACGACTCCCAGACCCGCTCGGTGAGCCACGCGCCGCGCGGCGTGGCGCCGAAGCGCCGGGCCAGCTTCGCCGACAGCGCGTCGATCTGCGACAGCCGGTCGCGATAGGGAATCGCCGCGAGCACGGGCTCGGTGTCTCCCGCGCCGAACATCTCGACCTGCCCGCGGGCGACCATCTGCCGCAGGAGCTCGATGTCGTCGGGGAAGCGCGCCGCGAGATCGTCGAGCAGCGGCCCGCTGAAGTGCACCGTGAAGCGGAACGCGGGGTAGTCGGCCATCGTGCGCAGGAACGGGCCGTAGCAGCGCTCGTGGGCGTGGTCGATCACCTCGGGGAAGTTGCCCGCGGGCTGGTGGGCATGCACGCCGAAAAGCAGCGTGACGGGGTCGGTCATGGCGGAGCCGTTCGAGTAAGCGTGGGCGGGCGGGTCACACCGCGCGGCGGATGGCCCCGTCGGAGGGCGCGGTGGCGTTGCCGAGCGAAACCGGCGTGTCGAGCGTCGCCGGAGGCGCGACGCCGAGGGTCTGGTACAGGCGCTGCAGCGTCGCGCGGAACAGCGCATCGAAGCGCGCCACCGACTCGGCCGGGTTGTAGTCGCCGAACCACCAGGTCCAGTCGGAGCTCTCCGCCACCGCGAGGTGGCGCGTCGCTACCGCGACCTCTCCCGGGTCGAGCCCGCCGGCGGTGCGCGCCGTGTCGAACGCGGCCTTGGCCTCGCACAGCAGGTCCCACGCCCGGTTCTTGTCCGTCGAGCCGATCCACGTCGTGAGATCGCCGAACACCCAGCTGCCGGCGACGAGGCCGGGCAGTTCGCCGCACGGATCGGCCGCGCCGGCGGCGAGGCTTGCCTCGCGCCAGCCCATCCACTCGCGCATCGTGCACGGACGGATCGACGCATGCGCGGCAAGGAGCTCGTAGAGGTCCCGGAGGAAGAAGTAGCCGTTGTACGGGTAGTATTCCCAGGCGTTCTCGCCGTCGATGATGACCGTGACCAGCGGACGCGGGGCGGGCGCGGTGCGCTGGGCGAGCAACTCCACCTCGCCCACGAAATGCCGCGCGGCATCGCCGCTGTGCCACTTCCGGTACTCGAAGCCGATCAGGTCGGAAAGCAGGTCGTCGCGGAACAGGCACATCACGTCCGGCGCGAGCGTGGGCAGCCGATAGGGCCGGGCCATCGCGGCCGGCGTGAGCTCCCGACCCGCGCGGCGCAGGCTGTTGCCGAGCACCTGGCTCCCCGAAGCGATCCAGCGTACCGATCGCCCGTCGAGCGCACGCACGAACGCATCGCTCACCGCACCTTCCGGCGGCCACAGCCCGGTCGCGGCGCGCCCGAAGCGCGATGCATGCCGGTCGAGCGCCTCGTCGATCTGCCGGTCGAGCCGCTCGCGCCCGCCCGGATAGCACGCTGCGTCCGGGAGCGGCAGGTCGGGCCGCGCGTCGCGCGCGCATGCGAAGTCGAGCAGCAGCGGGCCGATCGGGTGCGTGGCGGGAGACGTCGTGAGCTCGATGACGCCGGCTTCCTCGAGCCGCCGATAGCGCGGCACGATCGAGGCGATCACCTCGCCGATCGTGGCGAGGAGCGCCGCGCGCTGCGCGTCGCTGAATCCCGTGCCCACCGTCATCAGCCCGGGCAGCAGCGGATGGGCGCGGCGCACCGTCTCGCCGGTCCACGCGAGGTGGTACCAGGTGACGAGGTCGGCGAGATACCGGTCGGACAGGTAGCCCGCCGCGTCGCGCACGTCGTCGCCTGCCGCGAGCGCGAGTTCGTGCAGGCGACGGTACGCGGGGTAGGGTGCGATCAGCTGCGCGTGGTTGGCGTGGAAGCACTGCCCGAACACCGCTGCCCGCTCCTCGGCCGAGAACGGCTCCGCCACGGGCTTGGCGAGGAGCCGGAGCAGCGGATCGCGAAAGGCGCCCGCAGCAAACTGCGCCGCGTAATCCTCGAGCTGCTCGAGCAGCACCGGCACGAAGTTGACCACCGCGCGCATCGCCGGCTGCGCCTCGAGGTGCGCCGCCATGTCGGCGTAGTCCTTGATCGCGTGCAGGTACACCCACGGCTGGCGGTACTCGCCAGAGAGCGGATCACGGTAGTCCGGCTGGTGCATGTGCCACACCAGCACGAGGTCGACGGTACGAAGCGGGGTCATCGTGTGCGCGCGGCCCTAGGACCGCGCGCGCGTCAGCGCCGGGTCGTCGGTCATCGCAGGTGGTGGATCTGCTGCCCGAGCATGTCGGGGGTGACCAGCGTCACGCCGCGCTCGGTCACGACAAAACGGCGCCGGTCCTCGTCGGGGTCGACGCCGATGCGCGTGCCCGGTGGCAGGTTGCAGCCCTTGTCGATCACCGCGCGCCGGATCACGCAGTGACGGCCGACGTCGTTGTTGCCGAGCAGCACCGAGTCGTCGATCAGGCTGAAGCTGTGCACATACACCTTGGAGAAGAGCAGCGAGCGACGCACCGTCGCGCCGCTGATGATGCAGCCACCCGAGACCAGCGCGTCGATGGCCTCCCCGCGGCGGGTCTCGTCGTCGAACACGAACTTGGCCGGCGGCAGCTGCTCCTGGTGCGTCCAGATCGGCCAGTTCGCATCGTAGAGGTTGAGGTCCGGCGTCACGTGCGTGAGGTCGAGGTTTGCCTCCCAGAACGCGTCGATCGTGCCGACGTCGCGCCAGTACGGCCGGTCGCCGATCATGTTGACGCAGCTCTCGGCGAAGTCGTGCGCCATCACGCGGTAGCCGCGCTCGATCAGGTGCGGGATGATGTCCTTGCCGAAGTCGTGCGAGGACGCGCGCAGGTCGGTGTCGCGGATCAGCTGCTCGTAGAGAAACGACGCGTTGAACACGTAGATGCCCATGCTCGCCAGCGCGACGTCGGGGCGCCCGGGCATCGGCTGCGGCTCCGCCGGCTTCTCCTGAAAGCCGACGATGCGGCCCGTCTCGTCGACCTGCATGACGCCGAGGCCGGTCGCATCCTGCACCGGCACCTGGATGCAGGCGATCGTCATGTCGGCCTTGCGCGCGGCGTGATCGACCAGCATGCGCGCGTAGTCCATCTTGTAGACGTGGTCGCCGGCGAGCACCAGGATGTATTCGGGGGCGTGCGCGCGCAGCAGGTCCATGTTCTGGTACACGGCATCGGCGGTGCCCCGGTACCAGTCCGCGGTCACCCGTTGCTGTGCAGGCAGCAGCTCGACGAACTCGTTGAACCGGCCGTCGAGGAACGACCAGCCGCGCTGGACGTGCCGGATCAGGCTCTGCGCCTTGTACTGGGTCGCAACCCCGATGCGCCGGATGCCGGAATTCACGCAGTTCGACAGCGTGAAGTCGATGATCCGGAACTTTCCGGCAAACGGCACCGCCGGTTTGGCCCGCCAGTCGGTGAGCGGACCCAGCCGCGAGCCGCGACCGCCCGCCAACACCACGGCGAGCGTATTTCGTGCCAGCCGCGAGCCCGCGGGGCCCTGGTCCTCGTCCTTGTAGGGGCAATTCCTGCCGTGCCTGCAGTCGATCATGACGCTCTCCGGGCTGCCGTGCGACGCTCGGGTACCCCCGCGTCGCACACGCTCACTATAATGCGATCGTGAAACCTGCCCATGCCGCGCCGACCGAAAGCGGTCCGCGCGAACGACTCCTCGCGGCGCGCCTGCACGATCCGCGCGCTTTCCTCGGACTGCATCGCGACGGAGCGGCCTTCGTCTACCGCGCCTTCCGGCCCGCGACGTCTCGAATGTGGCTCAGGACCGATGACGGTCCGGTGACGCTCGCCCGCGACGGTGCCAGCGACCTGTTCGTCGCGCGTCTCGCCGCGCCGCCGACGGCGCCGTACCGGCTCGTCGCCGAGTCCGAGGGTCGCAAGACCGAGTTCGTCGATCCCTACGGCTTCGCGCCGACGATCGGGGACTTCGACCTGCACCTCTTCAACGAGGGCCGGCTGCTCGAGGCCTGGCGCATGCTCGGTGCGGTGCCGATGTCGCTCGCAGGCGTTGCCGGCGTGCGCTTCGCGGTGTGGGCGCCCAATGCCGAGCGAGTCTCCCTGATCGGCGACTTCAACGGCTGGGACGGCCGCACGCATCCGCTCGATGCGCGGGGTGCGAGCGGCGTGTGGGAGCTGTTCGTGCCCGGGCTCGAGGCCGGCGCGCTCTACAAGTTCGAGCTCCGTCACCGCGACACCGGGCTCGTGTTCGCGAAGAGCGATCCCTACGGGCGCGCGTTCGAGTTGCGGCCGTCGACGGCCGCGCGCGTGATGGCGGACAGTGACTACCGCTGGGGTGACGGCGAATGGCTCGCACGCCGGGCCGCGTTGGACTTCCAGCGCGCGCCGATCAACATCTACGAGGTCCACGCGGGCTCGTGGATGCGCCATCCCGACGGGCGCTTCTACGGCTGGCGCGAGCTTGCCGACCGGCTCGTTCCCTACGCCTCCGACCTGGGCTTCACGCACATCGAACTGATGCCGATCACCGAGCATCCGCTCGACGAGTCGTGGGGCTACCAGACCACCGGCTACTTCGCGCCGACGTCGCGCCACGGCACGCCCGACGACTTCCGCGCGTTCGTCGACCGCTGCCACCAGGCGGGCCTCGGCGTGATCCTCGACTGGGTGCCGGGACACTTTCCCGGCGACGCCTTCGCCCTCGCGCACTTCGACGGCACGGCGCTCTACGAGCACGCCGACCCCCGCGTCGGACGCCATCCCGACTGGGGCACGCACGTGTTCAACTACGGCCGGCCGGAGGTGCGCTCGTTCCTGCTCTCCTCGGCGTGCTACTGGCTGTCCGAGTTCCACCTCGACGGCTTGCGCGTCGACGCGGTCGCATCGATGCTCTATCTCGACTACTCGCGTGCCGCCGGCGAATGGATTCCCAACCGATACGGCGGACGCGAGAACCTCGAGGCGATCGATTTCGTGCGCGACATGAACACCTTCGTGCACGGACGCTTCCCGGGCGCGGTGACGATCGCCGAGGAATCGACGGCGTGGCCGATGGTCTCGCGCCCTGTCGACGCGGGCGGGCTCGGCTTCACGATGAAGTGGAACATGGGCTGGATGCACGACACGCTCGAGTTCATGCGGCGCGACCCGGTGCATCGGCGCTATCACCACCGGATGCTCTCGTTCGGCCAGCTCTACGCCTACACCGAGAACTTCGTGCTGCCGCTTTCCCACGACGAGGTCGTGCACGGCAAGCGTTCGCTCCTCGGCAAGATGCCCGGCGACCCATGGCAGCAGTTCGCCAACGCCCGGCTGCTCGTCGCGTGGCAGATGACCTACCCGGGCAAGAAGCTCTCGTTCATGGGCAACGAGTTCGCGCAGGGGCCGGAGTGGAGCGAGCGGGGCGAGCTCGCGTGGCCCCAGCTCGGGCTCGAGGCCCACGCCGGCGTGCAGCGGTTGTATCGCGATCTCGGCCGTCTGTACCGGGACGTTCCGGCGCTCCACGACCAGGACTTCGAGCAGGGCGGCTTCGAGTGGCTGGACGTCGACGACTCGGCCCGCTCGGTGCTCTCGTTCGTGCGGCGCGCCCGCGACGGCAGCTTCGTCATCGTGGCGCTCAATTTCACGCCGGTGCCGCGCAACGACTACCACGTGGGGGTGCCGCGCGCGTGCGCCTACCGGGAACTCGTCAACACGGACTCCCGGCACTATGGCGGCGGAGACCTCGGCAACCGCGGCGAGATCATCGCCAAACCGGGCCATCCGTCGCGTCCGGCGACCCTTGCGCTGGTGCTGCCACCGCTCGCCGCGCTGGTGCTCGTGCCGGCCTGAACGTCTGCGTTGCATGCTGCGTTTCGGTCCGCGGGACACATGCTTCGCGGGTCCCGCGGACCAGTCTCCAGCCCCACCTTAGCGCCCCCGCGACGCGCGGCGTTTGAGCGGTGTCAACGGCACGGGCTCTCGGGGTCGTATCGTTCACTCATGTTGCGCGGCCGCCAGCGCTGCGGCCCCGGTCAGGCCGAGCCGGTCGTCGCGCACGAGGTCGACCGGAATCGTTTCCATCAGCGCGGCGTGCACGCCCTTGGTGCGGAAGGCGGCGAGAAATCGCCCGTCGGCGAGCGCTGCGGCGATCCTGGGCGCGATGCCGCCCGCGACGAAGACGCCGCCCCGCGTCATCAGCGTGAGCGCGTGGTCCCCGGCGACGGCGCCGAGGATCGTGCAGAACAGCGCGACCGCTCGTCGCGCGGCCGGATCGTCGCCCTGCGCCCGCTCGGTCACCGACGCCGCACCTTGCGGCAGGTCATCGTGCGCGGCGGTGCCGGCGCGCGCCCGCGCGAAGGCGTGAAGACGCACGAGTCCCGCCCCCGAGAGCAGGTGCTCGGCCGTCACGCGCCCGACCTCGGCGGCCACGAAGTCGTGCAGCGCGCGTTGCTCCTCGTCCTGCGGCGCGAACGGAACGTGCCCCCCTTCGCCACCGAGGATCCGCGGGTCCCCCGGCATCGGGATGGTGAAAGCGACGCCAAGGCCCGTCCCGGCCCCGATCACCAGGCGCGGCGCCTCGGCCTGCCGCGCCCCGCGCTGCAGGGAATCGAGGCTCTCGGGCGGCAGGTGCCCGATACCCGCGGCGGCGGCCTCGAAGTCGTTGGCAAGTCGGACCCGGGCGATGCCGAAGCGGCGGGCGACCGCGCCGGCGTCGATCGTCCAGGGTGCATTGGTGAGCGTCGCCGTCGATCCCTGCACCGGTCCGGCGACCGCGATGGCCGCGGTCCGCGGCGCGCTGGCGCCGGCTTCGGCAAGAAACGTCGCGAGCGCGTCCTCGAACGTCGCGTGCCCGGCGACGGGCAACACGCGCTCGACGATCGGCTCGGCCGGCCGGCTTGCCGGCGCGAGCCGGAAGCGCGCGTTGGTGCCGCCGATGTCGCCGGCGAGCACCGTGTCGGGGCCGATTGGCGGGAGCGTCGTTTTGGCCATCCAGAGTCGAGTTCCGGGTCCCCACGGGGTCGAAGAAGCCGCGCCGCGCGGGTCGCGCGCGCAACGTTGGCAGAATAGCGGATTCGGCCCCCGATACGTCCGCTCGATCGATGCCTGTCCGCGTGCTGTTCACCGCCTCCGAGTGCGCCCCGTTCGTCAAGACCGGCGGCTTGGCGGACGTCGTCGCCTCGCTGCCGCCGGCGCTGCGCGCGCTCGGCCACGACGTGCGGCTGCTCGTGCCCGGCTACCCGGCAGTGCTCGCCGGCGCGGGCGCCACGCGGGAGGTGGCCACGATCGGCCCATTCGCGGAGCTGCCCGGCGCCCGGCTCGTCGCCGGCACGACGCCTTCGGGCGTGCCCTTGCTCGCGGTCGTCAACGACGAGCTCTACGAGCGTGCCGGCGGGCCGTACCAGGGACCGGACGGGCTCGACTTCGAGGACAATCCCCGCCGCTTCGGCCTCCTTTCACACGTGGCCGCCGCGTTGGCGAGCCCGGGTTCGCCCATACGGTGGACGCCGCAGGTCGTGCACGCCCACGACTGGCAGACCGGCCTCGCCCCCGCATATCTCGCGATGTGGGGGGGCGCGCGGGCCGCGAGCGTGATCACGATCCACAACCTCGCCTTCCAGGGCGTGTTCGACGCGACCTGGCTCGCCCCGCTGGGTGTGCCCCCCGCGGCGTTCGCGATCCACGGCGTGGAATACTTCGGGCAACTGTCTTTCCTGAAGGCGGCGCTCTACTACGCCGATGCGATCACCACCGTCAGCCCGACGTATGCGCGCGAAATCCAGGACGTGCCGCTCGGCATGGGGCTCGAGGGGCTGCTCGCCGACCGCACCGCCGACCTCCACGGCATCCAGAACGGCATCGACGTCGACGCCTGGGATCCGTCGACCGATCCGCACCTTCCGGTGCGCTACCGGGGAACGACGCTGTGGCGCAAGGCGGGCAACAAGGCGGCGCTGCAGGCGGAGTTCGGCCTCGCGGTGCGCGACGACGTGCCGCTGTTCGCCATCGTCTCGAGACTCACGCAGCAGAAGGGCATCGATCTCGTGCTCGCGATTGCCGACGAGCTCGCGGCGATCCCGGCGCAGCTCGTCGTGCTCGGGGCCGGCGAGCGCGACCTGGCGCTCGCCATCGGGGCGCTGCCGGACCGGTTCCCCGGCCAGTTCGGCGTGCGCATCGGCTTCGACGAGGGGCTCGCGCACCGGATCGAGGCGGGCGCGGACATGTTCCTGATGCCGTCGCGCTTCGAGCCCTGCGGGATGAACCAGATGTACAGCCAGCGCTACGGCACGCCGCCGATCGTGCACGCGACCGGCGGCCTCGCCGATTCGGTCGTGAACTGCACGCCGGACACGCTCGCGGAGGGCACGGCGAGCGGCTTCGTGTTCGGCCAGCCGACGCCCGACGCGTTGTGGGCGGCGGTCGCGCGCTCGATTGCGCTCTGGCACCGGCCGAGGCTGTGGCGCAAGCTGCAGAAGATCGCGATGGCGCGCGACTTCAGCTGGGCTGCGGCGGCCGCGCAGTACGGCCGCCTGTACGAATCGCTGGCGGCGCAGCGTCGAGCCTAGAGCCAGCGCATCAGCCCGACCTCGAAGCGGTGCGTGAGCCGCGGGTGGTGCGGGTACGCCCGGATCCGGTAGTCGAGCTTGCCGCAGATGTCCGGCGAGAGCTCGAGCTCGTAGCGCGCGGTGCCGTCGGTGACGCCCGATGGCACGAGGTTGTGCTGCTGCCATGGCTGGTTGACCTCGTGCATCTGGCGGAGCATGAGGTCCACGGCGACGTCGTCGGTGGACAGGCCGTTCAGCGTCACCTCCACGGCGACCTTCACCGTCTCGCCGAACGCGATGCGTGCCACCGGGGCATCCACGCGGCGCATAGCGACGCCCTGCCAGGCTCCGTGCACGCGCGCCTTCCAGGTCGCCACGTCGCGCGCGGTGGTACAGCCGTTCGCCGTGTAGCGGCGCCCACCGATCGACGCCGGCACGTAGAACTTGGACACGTACTCGTCGAGCATGCGGCGCGAGCTGAAGTGCGGCAGGATCGACGACATCGCGCGCTTCGCCATCGCCACCCAGCCCGGCGAGTAGGCGAGGCCGTCCCGCGCGTAGTAGAGCGGTATCACGTGGTCCTGCAGGAGTTCGTAGAGCGTGCGGGACTCGTCGGCGTTGCGCTGCTCCTGGTTGACGTGGTCGGAGGCCGGCTTGATCGCCCAGCCGTTGCCCCCGTCGTAACCCTCGTCCCACCATCCGTCGAGGATCGACAGGTTGATCGCGCCGTTCATCGACGCCTTCATGCCCGACGTTCCCGATGCCTCGAGCGGGTAGATGGGGTTGTTGAGCCAGACGTCGACGCCGGCGACGAGCCGCCGCGCGAGCCGCAGGTCGTAGCCCTCGACGAGCAGGATGTGCCCGACGAACTCGGGCATCTTCGCCACCTGCATGATGCGGCGGATCAGGTCCTGTCCCGGCTGGTCGGCGGGATGCGCCTTGCCGCAGTAGATGAAGAGCACCGGCCGCTCGGGGTTGCCGATGATCTGCCGCAGCATGTCGAGGTCCTGGAACAGGAGCGTCGAGCGCTTGTACGTCGCGAAGCGGCGCCCGAAGCCGATCGTCAGCACGTTCGGGTTGTTCGGGTCGGCGTAGCGGAACAGGCGGTCGAGGTGCGATTCGCTGCCGCGGTTCCTCACCAGCTGGTCGCGTATGCGCCGGCGCACCAGGTGGAGCATCTGCGCCTTCAGGTACTCGCGGACGCTCCAGAACATCGTGTCCGGGATGCGGTGCACGCGGTCCCAGTAGCCGCGGTCGGTGAGCCGCTGTGACCAGTCGACGCCGAGGAAGCGCTCGAAGATGTCGTGCCACTCGGGCGCAACGAACGTGAGCGCGTGGACACCGTTGGTGACGTGGTCGATCGGGCTCTCGTGCGGCGGCACCTGCGGCCAGAGGTCGCGCAGCATTTCGGAGGACACGCCGCCGTGGATGCGCGACACGCCGTTCTGGTACCGGCTGCCGCGCACGGCGAGCGCCGTCATGTTGAAGTCCTGGCTGAGCGGCGTGCGACCCAGCGCGAGGAGCTCCTGCGGCGTGACGCCGACGGCATGGCAGTAGTCGGCGAAGTAGGTGCCGATCATGTCGTCGGCGAAGTGGTCGTGGCCGGCCGGCACCGCGGTGTGCGTCGTGAACACGGTGTTGGCCGCGACCGCCTCGATCGCCGTGGCAAAGTCGACGCCGTGCTTCGCGATCGTGATGCGCGCGCGCTCCAGCACCTGAAACGCGGCGTGCCCCTCGTTGCTGTGCCAGACGGTCGGCTGATGCCCGAGCGCGACGAGCGCGCGCACGCCACCGACGCCGAGCACGATCTCCTGCTCGAGGCGCGTCTTGCGGTCGCCGCCGTAGAGCCGGTGCGCGATGCCGCGGTCGGCGTCGCTGTTGCCCGGGACGTCCGTGTCGAGCATGTAGAGCCGCACGTGGCCGACCTTCGCCTGCCAGACCTTGACGCGTACCACCCGGCCCGGCAGCTCGACGTCGACGAAGATCTCGGTGCCGGCGGCATCGTGCACCGGCTGGATCGGCAGCGCCTCGAAGTCGGCGTCGAAGTAGGTGGCCTGCTGGTTGCCGTCGCCGTCGATCGTCTGCGTGAAGTAGCCCTGC
>Ga0209391_10001111_pt1 | contig 13782 bp, 10 predicted proteins | sample PPLLak3March2015_FD_187246 | JGI IMG/M metagenome (GOLD analysis project Ga0209391, IMG submission 187246) | Freshwater sediment microbial communities from Prairie Pothole Lake near Jamestown, North Dakota, USA - PPLs Lake P7 Core (1) Depth... | ecosystem: Environmental > Aquatic > Freshwater >... | reverse complement strand
GCCGACAGGTGGCTGTCGCTGTTCGAGGCCGCGGCGGACTGCCGGGCGGCCAGGGTCACGGGACTGATGCTGCTGCCCCCGTTCACGCCCGACCCCGAGGACGCCAGGCCGTATTTCAAGCGGCTCAGGGAGCTTCGGGACGAGCTTGCCGGGCGCGGCGTTCCCCCGGAGATGCTCGGGGAGCTGTCGATGGGCATGAGCCACGATTTCGAGGTTGCCGTCGAAGAGGGTGCCACCATCGTCCGGGTGGGCACGGCCATCTTCGGCGAACGCTGAGGGCCGCGCGGCCGGCCGGCGCGGGATGCAGGAGCCAGACATGAACGTGACGCCACTCGATCTCCGCCAGCAGCAGTTCCGCAGTTCGATGCGGGGCTTCGACAAAGACGAGGTGACCGCGTTCCTGGCCGAAGCGGCCGACGACTACGCCGAGGCCATCCGCGAGGCCGATCGGCTGCGCCAGGAAGTTGCCCGGCTCGAAGGGCTCGTGAACGAGCACCGCGAGCACGAGCGTAATCTCCGCAACACGCTGATGACCGCCCAGCGCCTGGCCGACGAGATCAGCGACAACGCGCACAAGCAGGCATCGACGATCACCAGGGACGCAGAATCGCGCGCGAGCCTGATCCTGGAGAAGGCCCAGGCCCGGTACGAAGACGTCCAGCGCGAGATCGACGGCCTCCGCCTCAAGCGCCGCGAAGTCGAAAGCTCGGTGGAGTCGGTGATTGCCTCCCTCAAGAACACGCTCGACTTCGTCCGCGAGCAGGACGCGCGCGACCGCGACGAGAAGATCCTGCTGCACCGCCCCCGCATCACCGACTCGCGCGAAGTGATGCCCGGCTGGAGCCAGGACCGCAAAGACGACGGCCCGGTGGTCATCGAGCGACGCGGCTAGACCCGGCTCTGCCATGCCGGCCCGCACGATCATCCGCAACGCCAGGGTGGTGTTCACCTGCGCCGGAGGCGCGCCGAAGTGCGGCCCGGCGCAGGCTGACGCGCGCCCCGTTCGCGACGCCTCGGTCGTCGCCGCCGACGGGGTGATCGAGTTTGTCGGGCCGACCGACGAAGCCGATCGCCTCTGCCCGCCCGGCTCCGGCGCGGCCGTCATCGACGCCTCCGGCTGCGCGGTGGTGCCCGGCTTCGTCGATCCGCACACGCACGTCGTCTTCGCCGGGGATCGCCGCGAGGAACTCCGCCGCCGGCTCGCCGGCGCGACCTATGCCGAGATCGCCGCCGAAGGGGGCGGCATCCTCTCCACCGTCCGCGCCACACGCGAGGCCACCGAGGACGAATTGGTGTCGGCCACCCGGGTGCGCCTCGACCAGATGCTGCGCTGCGGAACGACGACGTGCGAGGCGAAGAGCGGGTACGGCCTCCAGGCCGATGCCGAGCTGAAGATATTACGCGCCATCCGCCGGCTGAACGCCGAGCACGAGATCGAGCTGGTGCCGACCTTCATGGGCGCCCACGAGATTCCGGTCGAGCACCGCGCGAACCGCCGCTTCTACATCGACCAGCTCGTGCGCCAGATGATCCCGGCCGCGGCTCGCGACGGCCTTGCCGAGTGGTGTGACGTCTTCTGCGAGACGGGCGTCTTCACGCCCGACGAATCGGAGGAGATCCTCGAGGCCGGAAGGCGGCACGGCTTGAAGCCCCGCATCCACGCCGACGAACTCGCCGAGAGCGGCGGCTCTCTGGTGGCCGCCAAGGTGGGCGCCAGGTCGGCCGACCATCTGCTCTATGTGGCGCCGCGCGGCATCCACGCGATGAAAGAGGCTGGCGTCGTCGCCACGCTGCTCCCCATCGCCGCGTTCTACCTGAAGCTCGGGCGGTTCGCGCCGGCACGCGAACTCATCGAGGGCGGCGTGCCCGTCGCGCTCGCCACCGACCTCAACCCGGGCGGCGGGTTCTCTCCGTCCATGCCCTTCGCCATGGCGCTCGCCTGTTTCGGCATGCGGATGACGCTGGAGGAAGCGCTGGTGGCGTCGACGATCAACGCCGCCTACGCGATCGACCGTCACGACCGCGTCGGCAGCCTCGAGGCAGGCAAGCAACTCGACGCCGTCATCCTCGACGGCGAGGCGGTGGATCTGCTGAAGGTGGGAGTGCCGGCGATCCGCGCGGTCGTCAAGCGGGGACAGGTCTGCTGGGGCGGTCAGTAGCCAGTAGCCAGTAGCCAGTAGCAGTTGGACACCGTGCGGTGTTCCTGCATTTCTGCTGAATACTGACTACTGTCTACTGACTACTGCTTAGAACGGTGTCGTCGGCAGCGGCGGCACCACTGGCGTGAGCTTGCCCCAGCCCGCGGCCTGCGCGGCTTTCATGTCGTCGACGAGCCGGTCGGGCAGCTTCGCGTTCAGCTTCGGGCGGTTGGACGCATTGCCGATCACCCAGGCCACCCCGGCGACGTTCTTCGTGATTGCCTCCATCAGCGCGTAGTCGATCTTGTCGGGGCTGTCCGACACGCGGTGGTAGTCGGTGTGGATGCCCGTCGTGTAGAACGCCACCGGGATGCCCATCTTCGCGAAGTTGTAGTGGTCGCTGCGGTAGAAGATCCGCTGGCCGTTCGGCTGGGGCCCGAGGTTGTCGCGCGTCGCGTCGGGCGCCGTCGTGTCGTAGAAGTCGTTGATCTTCAGCTTGCCCAAATCGGCGGCCACGCGGCCGACAATCGCCCCCATGTCGTCGCTGCTGACCCGCGGCCCGACGACGAGCACTTCGCCCGGCTCGACCAGCTTGTAGGTCGGCGGGTCGGTGTAGCCCGGTGTCTTGCTGCGGCCGACCATGTCCAGGTTCAGGTTCGCGACCACTTTCGTGATGTCCACCGGCGGGAACTGCGCGAAGTACTGCGAGCCCCAGAGCCCCTTCTCCTCCCCGGTCACCCAGAGGAAGATCACGGACCGCTTCGGCCGGACGCCTCTGGCCGCCCCCTGCGCGAAGGCGCGCGCGATCGCCATCAGCGCCGCCGATCCCGACCCGTCGTCGTCTGCGCCATTGTTGATGGTGTCGCCGCCGGCGGCGGCGGCCGCGAAGCCGACATGATCGAGGTGCGCGGAAATGACGATGAACTCGTGCTTCAGGACCGGGTCGCGGCCCTCGACCATGCCGATGACGTTCTGGGTCGAGCCCGCGAGCTTCGTGACCGCAGTCTGGATCGCGATCTTCTTCTCCGCGTTGAGCGCGAAGGAGTCGAGCTTCGCGCCTGCTGCCGCGCCCTCGAAGACCTGCGCGCCGCTCATCCGCTCGCCCTGGAAGAGGGCGTTGGTGAGCGCCACGCCGGCCGTGACGGTGGGCACCGACGCCGGGCGCCCCGCCTGGAAGGCCACGACCTGGAACGGGGGCCCGTTCGGCCCGGCGGCACGGCCCGTGGCCGGCGCCGCCATGGCGCTCAACTGCTGGAAGGTCGGGATCATGACGATGCCGAGCGCGCCGTGCTTCGCGGCGTAGCCCTGGGGCGTCACGAAGTCGGTGTTCTCGACGCCGAGAGGATTCGGGGCTGCACCGCCGCGTCCGCCGCCTCGTCCGGCGGCCTGCAGGCCGGCGAGCTCGGCCGGCTGTCCGGCGACAACCAGGACCTTGCCCTTCACGTCGAGGCCTTTGTAGGGGTCCGTGCCGGTCTTGTTGATGACGTAGCCGTGGCCCACGAACACGAGCTGGGCGCCGGCGATGTCGATCGGGTCGGCCGCGCCGCCGCCGCGCCCGCCCCCGAATCCGCCGAAGGCTCCCCCGCCGAGGGCCCACTCCGATCCGAACTCGAAGCTGCGCGGCCCGGCCGCCGCCGCGGCGCCGCCAAACCCGCCCCGGCCCGCCACGGCCGGCGCGCTGAGCGTGAGCTTCATGCCTGCCGGATTCAGCTGGGTGCTGACCAGCTCGATCGGCATGAAGAAGGCCTGGAGCGGCCCTTTCGTCCCGGTCGTGCTGCCGAGCGGCTTCACGCCCCACTGCCGGAGGTGGCTCGCGATATAGAGCGACGCCGTGTCGTACCCGCGCGACGGCGTGTTGCGCCCTTCGAGCTGGTCCGACGCGAGGAAGTGCAGGTAGGTGCTGAGCTCGTCGGCCGTGATGCTTCCGGCGTGGCCGTATGCCCCGCCGGACTGCTGCGGGGCCGCGTTGACGAAGGTGAACGTGACTAGGATCGCTACGAGGAGGCCGGCGGCCCCAATGGTCCTGCGCATCGTGGTCCTCTGAGAGAGACGGGGTTCACACTGCCGCGAATCCCAGCAGCATATCATCGCCAGGCGCGGCACCGCCGCGGAGGCGCTACTTGAGCGGGATGCGGCCGCCGGGGACGAACCAGCCGTGGGCGCTGGTCGTGAAGGTCCAGGGGTAGACGAACCGGGGCAGTATCTCGACCTGCGCGGTGTACGTGACGTCGATGTAAAGGCTGGCGGGGCGGTCTTCCTGGCGAATGCGGATGTCCTTCTCGGTGACGGGCAAATCGAGCCGCGCGGCGGCCGTCAGGACCGCGTCCCGGACGGACCCGGCGTCCTTGTCGGGGCCGAACTGGGCGATCTTGGTGACCTCGTCGGAGAACTGGAACTGCTGCCAGGCGGCCAGGCCGGCGTGCCAGGCGGCCCAGGCGATGGCCGCGATGACGAGGATGCGGATCAGGCGTGCCATGGTCAGTGAATCTGCTGCAAAAGACGATCCCATCGGGTCTGGGTGAACAGGTTCAACCCGCCCTCGCTGCTGTCGAACGACCAGTAGATCATCAGGGCTTTCCCCTTGATGTTCTCTTTCGGCAGGAACCCCCAGTACCTTGAGTCCTGCGAGTTGTCCCGGTTGTCGCCCATGACGAACACCGAGTCGGCCGGCACCACCACCGGGCCGTACCGCTCCCGCACGTCGTCGGACGTGATTTCGTGGGCGCCGGCGCGCTCCGGGCGGGGCAGGTAGTGGGCGTACGGCTCGTCGATGGCCCTGCCGTCGACGAGAATCCGGCGGTCCCGGAGCTCGAGTGTCTCCCCGGGCAGGCCTATGACCCGCTTGATGAAGTCACGCTCAGGGTCTTCCGGGTACTTGAACACGACGATGTCGCCGCGGCGGATCGCGCCCATCGGCAGGATTGACCGTTCCGCCCTCGAAACTGTCGGCGCGAACACGAACTTGTTGACCAGCAGGTGGTCGCCGATGAGGAGGTTCGGCTCCATCGACCCGGTGGGGATCTTGAACGCCTGCACGACGAACGTGCGCATGAAGAGCGCGAGGATGACGGCGATGACGATCGTCTCGAAGTACTCGCGGACGACGGATTTCCTAAACGGCACGGCTACTCCTCCGTTCCGAGCTTGAGGACCGCCAGGAACGCGTCCTGCGGGATCTCGACCTTGCCGACGCGCTTCATCCGCTTCTTGCCTTCCTTCTGCTTCTCGAGCAGCTTGCGCTTCCGCGAAATGTCGCCGCCGTAGCACTTGGCGAGCACGTTCTTGCGCAGGGCCTTGACCGACTCGCGGGCGATGATGCGGCTGCCGATGCTGGCCTGGATGGCCACCTCGAACATCTGCCGCGGAATCAGCTCGCGCATCTTCGACGCCAGCGCGCGTCCGCGCGTGTAGGCCGAGTCGCGGTGCACGATCACCGACAGCGCGTCGACCGGGTCGCCGTTGACGAGGATCTCGAGCTTCTGCAGCGGCGACTCCCAGTACCCGCTGATGTGGTAGTCGAGCGACGCGTACCCGCGGGAAATCGTCTTGAGGCGATCGTAGAAATCCAGCACGACTTCCGCAAACGGGAGGTCGTAGGTGATGAGCACACGATCGCTCGCGAGGTACTCGAGCGACTTCTGGATGCCGCGCTTGTCCTGGCAGAGCTGCAGGATGCCGCCGACGTGCTCGGCGGGCGTGAGGATCATCGCCTTGATGACGGGCTCCTCGAACCTCGTGATGCGGCCGGTCTCGGGCAGCTTCGCCGGGCTGTCGATCTCGTGCACCTCGCCGTCGGTCGTCGTCACCCGGTACAGCACGCCCGGCGCGGTCGTGACCAGGTCCTGGTCGAACTCGCGCTCGAGGCGCTCCTGCACGATGTCCATGTGCAGCAGGCCGAGGAACCCGCACCGGAAGCCGAATCCCAGCGCCGTCGAGGACTCGGGCTCGTAGAAGAAGGAGGCGTCGTTCAGGCGCAGTTTCTCGAGGGCGTCCCGCAGCTCCGGGTACTCGTGGCCCTCCACGGGATACAGGCCGGCGAAGACCATCGGCTTGAGCTCGCGGAACCCGGGGAACGGCTCCACGGCCGGCCGGGCCGCCTCGGTGACGGTGTCGCCGAGCTTCGCGTCGCTCACCTTCTTGATGGTGGCCGTGAAGAACCCGACCTCGCCGACGCCCAGTGCGTCCACCTGGACCGGCTTCGGCGTGAACACGCCGACCTGTTCGACCTCGTACTCCTGGCCGAGCGCCATCAGCCGGATCTTCATGCGGCCGCGGAGCACGCCGTCAATCACGCGGACGACGATGACGACGCCGCGGTAGGCGTCGTACCAGGAGTCGAAAATCAGGGCCTTCAGCGGGGCCTGCGCGTCGCCGGCGGGAGGCGGCAGCCGCGCGATCACCGCCTCGAGCACGTCCCGGACGCCGGTCCCGGCCTTGGCGCTGGTCAGGATGGCGTGCGACGGGTCGAGGCCGATGATGTCGGCGAGCTGCCGGCGCGATTCTTCGGGCTGGGCGCTCGGCAGGTCGATCTTGTTGATGACCGGGATGATCTCGAGGTTGTAGTCCACGGCGAGGTAGGCGTTCGCCAGCGTCTGCGCCTCCACCCCCTGCGACGCGTCGACGAGCAGCACGGCGCCCTCGCAGGCCGCGAGCGACCGCGTCACCTCGTACGAGAAATCCACGTGCCCGGGCGTATCGATCAGGTTGAGGACGTAGGTCTGGCCGTCGAGCGCCTGGTAGGCGAGCCGGACCGGGTGCGCCTTGATGGTGATCCCGCGCTCGCGCTCGAGGTCCATCGAGTCGAGGACCTGCGCCTCGGTCATCTCGCGCGGCTGGAGCGCGCCGGTCAGCTCGAGGAAGCGGTCCGCCAGCGTGGACTTGCCGTGATCGATGTGGGCGATGATCGCGAAGTTGCGGACGTACTGCTGGTCCATCCTGGGCTACTTGCGGCCGCCGCGCGGCTTGTAAACGAGGCCGACGACGGCCCCGTAGATCGCCATCTCCACGATCACGTCGACGATCCACGCCGCGGCGAGCGCCCCCGACACCGGCAGGACCACGTAGTTCCACGCCACCGAGAACGCGGCCAGCAGCAGTCCCACGACGACGCCGAACCGGAGACCCTCGACCACGCCCGCCCCGCCCTCGTACCCCTTCGCGTAGGCATAGGCGAACACGAAGAAGCCGGCCAGCGCCGCCGCCAGCCCGAAGGCCACGTTCATCTCGGCCTGGGGCCTGAAGACGCGGGCGTGCTGCGCGTAGAGGTCCGCCAGCAGCACGTTGTTCACCAGCGGGCCGACGCCCAGGTATACGACCCAGGCCGCGAGCGCCGCGGCTGCGACTCGGCCGAAATTCACTGGAGCCGCCTACTTGCCGCGCGCCACCTGCGCGTTCAGCAACGCCTGCCCGCCGCCGAACTGCTGGAGGACCGACAACAATCCCGTGTAGAGGAACCCGACCTGGAACAGCACCAGGAACGGCAGCGTGCCGTAGATGCCGTTGGCCAGGGCGTAGAAGACCGTCATCGTGAAGTAGAGCCCGAGGGCGATCTCGACAAGGGGCTGGATGATCACCGCCTGCTGGTATCGCTTCCCGGCCCACTGGTCGGACCCGCGCTCGATGCCGTATTTCGGCGTGCGGGCGAAGGCCGACTCGTGGCCGGCGAGCGCCTCGATGACCGCCCGCGTGTTGTTGACGGCCAGGCCGATGCCGAGCGCCATCAGGAACGGGATGTAGCGCAGGCGCGATTTCCAGTCCCGGTGGATCTCGCGCTGCGAGACGATGTAGAAGTTGGCCACCGAGAAGGTCGCCGCGAAGAACAGCGGGACGTCGATGAGCAGCATCTCGTACCAGCCCATGTTGTAGCGGATGACCATCGACGGGAACATCAGGATGGACAGCAGCGACATGAGCAGGTAGTTGAAATTCGCCGTCAGGTGGAAGAACGCCTCGGCCTTGACGCCGAACGGCTGGTCCGACTGCAGGATCCTCGGCAGCAGCTTGAGGCAGACCTGGATGGACCCCTTGGCCCAGCGGTGCTGCTGCGACTTGAAGGCGTTCATCTCGACCGGGACTTCCGCCGGCGCCACCAGGTCGGGCAGGAACAGGAACTTCCAGCCCAGCAACTGCGCGCGGTAGCTGAGATCCAGGTCTTCGGTCAGCGTGTCGTGCTGCCAGCCGCCCGCCGCCGGGATCACCTCGCGGCGCCAGACGCCGGCCGTGCCGTTGAAGTTGAAGAAGTGCCCGGCGCGGTTCCGGCCGCCGTGCTCGAGCACGAAATGGCCGTCGAGCAGGATGGCCTGCGCCTTGGTCAGCAGCGAGTAGTCCGCGTTGACGTGGCCCCAGCGCGCCTGCACCAGCCCCACCTTCGGGTCCTGGAAGTACGGGACCGTCTTCTGGAGGAAGTCGGTCGTCGGGATGAAGTCGGCGTCGAAGATCGCCACGAACCGGCCGCGCGCCGTCTTCAGGCCGGCGTCGAGGGCCCCGGCCTTGAACCCGGCCCGGTTGGTGCGGTGGATGTACTTGACGTCGAAGCCCTGCGCCACGAGGCGGTTCACCGCCGCCCGCGCCACCCCGGTCGTTTCGTCCGTCGAGTCGTCGAGCACCTGGATTTCGAGGAGATCGCGGGGGTAGTCGATGCGTGCCGTCGCCTGGAGCAGGCGGTCGACGACGTACATCTCGTTGTAGAGCGGCAGCTGGACGGTGACCGCCGGCAGCGGGCCGTCCCATGCGGGCGGGGGACCCGGCACCCGGTCCCTGTTCTTCGTGTAGGCGTACACCAGGTAGTACCGGTGCCACCCGTACACCGCCAGGATGACCAGCACGAAGAAGTACGACCCGAGAATGAGGGTCTCAAGCAAGGTCATAGGCGCCCTGACCGCAAGACATTGTGCCTGATGGCATAATCGTTCATTATAGCGGTCGCCAGACAGTCTATCAAACGCGCGGAGCACCGCGATGAATCCCGACGAACTCCAGGACCTGCTCCAGCGCCTGCAGCGGGGAGAGGCGCCCATCGAAACCGTCCACGCCGACCTGATGGACCGCCTCCGCGCCCAGCCGTTCGAGGACCTGGGCTTCGCCCGGGTCGATCATGACCGGGCCGCCCGGAAGGGCTTCCCGGAGGTGATCTTCGGCCAGGGCAAGACGCCCGCCCAGGTGGCCGCCATCGCCGGGACGATCGTGGGCCGCGGCCATACGCTGCTGGTCACGCGCACCACGCCGGACGCGTTCGACGCGGTCCGGACGGCCATCCCGGACGCCGTCTTCCACGAGCAGGCGCGCATCATCGAGCGCCGATCCGGGGAACTCCCCCGCGGCTCGGGCACGATTCTCGTCGCGGTGGCCGGGACCTCCGACCTGGCGGTGGCCGAGGAGGCGGCCGTCACGGCTGAGGTCATGAACAACCCGGTGGATCGGCTCTTCGACGTGGGTGTGGCCGGCCTTCACCGGCTCCTGAGCGCCCGCCGCCGCCTGGAGGCCGCCCGGGTGGTGATCGTGGTGGCGGGCATGGAAGGGGCCCTGCCGAGCGTCATCGGCGGCCTGGTGCGCGCGCCGGTCATCGCCGTGCCGACCAGCGTCGGGTACGGCGCGAGTTTCGGGGGCGTGGCCGCCCTGCTCGGCATGCTGAATTCGTGCGCGCCGGGCGTGGCTGTCGTGAACATCGACAACGGCTTCGGCGCAGGCTGCATCGCCAGCCAAATCAATCATTTGTAGCGTTTTCGTCTTGACATAGAGCCCTCCGGGAAGCATATTGGAAGGTTGCAGCCCTTGGTGTGTACGACCGCATCCCGGGAGCACACGACCTCTCCACCGCCGATCCCGACAGGTATGCACGCAGCCGTCCTTCAGGCGCTCGAGTTCACCGACATCGCCGACGTGCTGCGCGGCTGCGCCGTCACGCCGCTCGGCGCCGAGCGCCTGGCGGGCCTGAAGCCGATCTCCGACCCCCGGAAAGTCGCCCAGTTGCTCGCGGCCACCTCCGAGGGCGTGCGATTCAACGAGCTGGTCGGAGGGTTCGCGCTCTCGGCGCCGGCCGATCTGGCGGCCATTCTCGCCGGGCTGGCCGTCGAGGGCCGGGCCCTGGAGCCGTTGCGGCTGCTCGGCCTCGCCGAGTACCTCGAGTCGGTCGACACGACCCGGGGCGCCATTCGCCGGACCGAGCACGCGTTCCCCTTCCTGAAGGCCCTCGCCGAGAGCGGGGCGTCGTTCCGCGGGGAGATCGCGGAGACGCGCCACAAGATCGAACCCTCGGGGGAGGTCGCCGATGGCGCCAGTCCCGAGCTGAAGGGGGTGCGCGAACGCCTCCGGCGCCAGCGGACACGGCTGAAAGGCACGCTGGAGTCCTTCCTCCGCAACCGCGACACGGCCAAGTACCTGCAGGACCAGGTCGTGACCGACCGCAACGGCCGTTTCGTGCTGGTGGTGCGCGCCGAGCACCGCTCGGCCATCCCGGGGATTGTCCACGGCAGTTCGTCCAGCGGCGCCAGCCTGTATCTCGAGCCCCTGAGCACGGTCGAGATCAACAACGACATCGTGGCGCTGGAGCAGCAGGAAGCGGAGGAGGTCCGGCGGATCCTGCTCGGCCTCACCGACCAGTACCGGCGCCGGGCGCTGGACCTGCAGCGCACGATCGAAACGGCCACCGAACTGGACGTCGTCCAGGCGAAGGCCAGGCTGTCGGCGATGGTCAGCGGCGTCGAGCCGGCGCTCTCCGGCGACGGCGCGTTCGAGTTGCTCGCCGCCCGGCATCCGCTGCTCATCCCGGCGATCGCGCAGCGCCTCGCCGAGGCCCGCGCGGCGGCGTCGAACGCGCCGGAGCACGGCCCTGTGCCGGTCGACGTGAAGCTCGTCCCCGGCACGACGGTGCTGGTGGTGACCGGGCCCAACACGGGCGGGAAGACGGTGGCGCTGAAAACAGCGGGCCTGCTCGCGCTGATGGCGCAGGCCGGGCTGCACGTGCCGGCCGAGCACGGGTCGCGGGTCCCGGTGTTCCGGTCCGTGTTCGCCGACATCGGCGACGAACAGTCGATTGCCGCGAACCTGAGCACGTTCTCGTGGCATATCGCGAACATCGTCCAGATGGACCGGTCGCTGGCCCTCCCGGCACTGGTGCTGCTCGATGAAGCCGGGGCGGGAACCGACCCGGTGGAGGGCGGTGCGCTCGGCCTCGCGATCGTGGACCACCTCCGGAAACGCGGCGCCCACGTGGTCGCCACGACGCACTACGAGCCGCTGAAGTCGTATGCCTCGACGACGGCCGGCGTCGCCTGCGCCGCGTTCGGGTTCGATCCCGAGACGTTCGCGCCGACCTACCGGCTGACCTACGGCACGCCGGGGCGCAGCCTGGCGCTGGAGATCGCGGGGCGGCTCGGCCTCGACCCGGCGATTCTCGACGAGGCGCGAGGCAACATCTCGGCGCGGGAGGCGCAGCTGGCCGAGCACCTGGCGAAGATCGACGCCGACCTGCGCAGCCTCGACCACGAGCGGCGCCTCGTCGCCCGCGAGCGCGAGGCGCTGGGCGAGTCGGACGCCCGCATGAAGGCCCGCGAGCAGGCCCTGCGCGAGAAGGAAGACCGGCTGCGCCAGCGGGCCGACGACGACATCGCGGCGCGGGTGCGCGCCGCGAGGGACGACATCGACAAGGTGGTGGACGAACTGCGGCACGAAGTCGAGCGGCTGACCGCCGAGGCAAGCCGGCGGGCGCTGCACGGCAGGCCCGTGTCGACCGGCGAGGCCGGCGCGGCGCGGGCCCAGGCGAAGACGGCCCTCGAGCAGGTGGCGGGCCGGGTGCTCGACGGAGCCGGAGAGGCGCCGGCCGGCGACGGCACGCCGGTGCGCGTCGGCGACCGGGTGCTGCTAAGGGGCCTCGGCGTCGAGGGCCGCGTGCTGGCCGTGCAGGCCGGGGAAGCCGACGTGGACGTGCGCGGCAAGCGGCTGCGCGCCCGGGCGTCGGAACTGCAGGTGGTGGGCGGCCCGGCCCCGGCCGCGCCGGCGAAGGTGAATGTCAACGTCATGGTGAGTGCGCGCGACGGGGCGGCCACCGAGATCAACGTGATCGGCTGCTCGGTCGACGAGGCGCTCGGCCGGATCGAGCGGTTCCTCGACAACCTGCTTCTGACCGACGAGCGACAGGTCAGGATCATCCACGGATTCGGGACCGGCCAGCTCCGCCGCTCGATCGGCGAGTACCTGGATCGGCATCCCCTGGTGGCCACCCACCAGCCCGCCCCGCAGGAGCACGGCGGCGGGGGCGTCACGGTGGCGGAGTTGAAGGACTAGTGGCCCTGTTCCCGGCAGCCTTCGTCGAGGACCTGCGCGCCCGCGCGGACATCGTGCAGGTGGTCCAGGAGTACGTGTCGCTGAAGAAGGCCGGCACCAGTTACAAGGGCCTGTGCCCGTTCCACGGCGAAAAGACCCCGTCGTTCCACGTGAACCGCGAGAAAGGGTTCTTCCACTGCTTCGGCTGCGGCGTCGGCGGCGACGCGATCAAGTTCGTGGAGCTGCAGGAGCGGGTGGGCTTCACCGACGCGGTCCGGCTCCTGGCGCGCAAGTTCGGCATGACGGTCCCCGAGACCGGCCCGGACGGGAACGAGGCGGACGCGAGGGACCGCGAGACGCTCCTGAAGATCCACGAAGTGGCGGCGGCGTGGTTCCGCCAGCAGCTGGGGGCGCCGGCCGGCGTGCGCGCGCGCCAGCAGCTCGAGGCCCGCGGCGTGGCGGCCGACACCATCGAGACGCTCGGCATCGGCTACGCGCCGCCGTCGCGGGACCTCCTGCTGGCCCACCTGCGGGCGCAGGGATTCCAGGCGCCGCTGCTCCTGCAAAGCGGCCTGGTCCTCGAGCGGGACAACGGGCAGGTGGTCGATCGCTTCCGCAACCGCCTGATGGTCCCCATCGCCCGCGACTCGGGGTCGATCGTGGCCTTCGCCGGGCGGTCGATGGACGCGGACCAGGTGCCGAAGTACCTGAACTCGCCCGAGACGCCGATCTATTCGAAGAGCCGCACGCTGTACGGGCTCAATCAGACCAAGCCGCTGCTCCGGAAGTCGGGCTTCGTGGTGCTGGTGGAGGGCTATTTCGATTTCGCGCAGGTGCTGCAGGAGTGCCGGCTGCCCGTCGTGGCGACGTGCGGCACCGCGCTCACGCCGCAGCAGGCGCAACTGCTCCGGCGGTTCGTGTCGAAAGTCGTGCTCAGCTTCGATCCGGACGCCGCCGGCCAGACGGCGGCGGCGCGGTCGTGCGACCTGCTGGTCACGGAGGGGTTCCAGGTGAACGTGGCCGTGCTGCCCGGGGGCGACGACCCGGACACCTTCATCCGGAACCGATCGGGCGGGCAGTACGCCGCCCAACTGCAGCAGTCGAAGCCGTATCTCGAGTACCTGCTCGACCGGACGACAGCCGCCCACGATTTGCGCAAAGACGACAGCCGCCGCGCGTTCCTGCAGGAGATGCTGGCGGTGGCGGCGCGCATCCCGGACGCGGCCGACCGCGACCAGTTCGCGGACCGGATCGCGCACCGGGCCAGGATTACCGAATCGGTGGTCCGGGACGAAATCCGCAAGGCGGCCGTCGAGCGGCGGACCCAGGTGAGCACGCGGGAGATGCCGTCGCTGGGCCGGCTCAAGCCGGCCGAGCGCGGGCT
>Ga0209391_10001108_pt1 | contig 13797 bp, 6 predicted proteins | sample PPLLak3March2015_FD_187246 | JGI IMG/M metagenome (GOLD analysis project Ga0209391, IMG submission 187246) | Freshwater sediment microbial communities from Prairie Pothole Lake near Jamestown, North Dakota, USA - PPLs Lake P7 Core (1) Depth... | ecosystem: Environmental > Aquatic > Freshwater >... | reverse complement strand
ATTTGCAGAATCTTTATCTGAAAAAAGTATTCCTGTTTTGCTTATGGATATTAAAGGTGATTTGAGCGGTATTGCTGCAGAAGGAACTTTAAATCCTAAAATTGAAGAACGACATTCTAAGATTGGCATTCAATATCAATCAAAAAGTTTTCCTGTAGAATTTCTTACTTTATCCGATGAAAAAGGGACCCGTTTACGTGCCACAGTTTCAGAATTTGGTCCTGTTTTAGTTTCTAAAATACTAGAACTTAATGATACTCAGGCTGGTTTGCTTGCAATTTTATTTAAGTATTGTGATGATAATAATCTTGCCCTTCTTGATTTGAAGGATTTAAAAAAAGTTTTGCAGTTTGCAACTGCAGAGGGCAAAAAGGAAATTGAAAAAGAATATGGTTCAATTTCACCAACATCAATTGGTACAATTTTAAGAAAAGTGGTTGAACTTGAACAGCAGGGTGCTGATAAATTTTTTGGCGAAAAATCTTTTGATGTAGAAGATTTACTAAGAGTTGATGAAAATGGAAATGGAGTTATTTCTGTTTTGAGACTTATCGATATCCAAGATAGACCAAAATTGTTTTCAACGTTTATGCTTTCAATGCTTGCAGAAATTTATTCAATTTTTCCTGAACTTGGTGATAAAGCTGAACCAAAATTAGTAATTGTAATTGATGAAGCACACCTTATTTTTAAGGAAGCAAGTAAAGCACTTTTAGATCAGATAGAAACAATAATAAAACTTATAAGATCTAAAGGCGTGGGGATTTATTTCTGTACTCAAAATCCTACTGATGTTCCTCAAGCAGTTTTAAGTCAGCTCGGACTAAAGATTCAACATGCTCTTAGAGCGTTTACCGCCCAAGATAGAAAAATGATAAAGCTTACTTCCGAAAATTATCCTATCTCTGAATATTATAAGACTGATGAATTATTAACATCGCTAGGTATAGGCGAAGCTGCAATAAGTGCATTAAATGAAAAAGGAGTTCCTACTCCACTCGCAGCAACTCTACTCTGTGCACCTAGATCACGAATGGATATTTTAACGGATGAAGAAATTAACAGCAAAATCAATGCTTCTAAATTGGTTATTAAATACAATGATTCGATAGATCGGGAAAGTGCATATGAAATACTTAATAAGAAATTAGACCAGGCACGTGAATTTGATTTACAAATTCCAGATTCACAAAATAGAACATACGATCAAAAACCTCGAACTACTACCAGAACAAGTACAAGGAAAGAAAAAAGCGCTGTTGATAAAGTTGTGAATAGCCCGCTTTCAAAACAGATAGGTAGAACTTTGGTTAGAGAAATTACACGCGGAATTTTTGGTGTACTTGGCATAGGCGGAAGAAAAAGATAATTATGAAAATATTTTATACGTTTATTTTTTTCTTCTTGTTATCGATTATACAATTCTCTCAATCCATTTCCATTACAGGCAATGTTAAGAATGTAAAAACTAACTCCCCGATTGAATATGCAAAAGTTCAGATTAAAAATATAAATAATGGATTGATTGATTCTGTTTTTTCTGACGCAATCGGTAACTGGCATTATGATATAGCCACCTCTGTTGAAGATGATATTTATTATTTACCAACAAATTTAGAAGTAATGCAAAATTTTCCTAACCCATTTAATCCTTCCACAAAAATCGGTTTCTTAATTCCTGTTGATGAAAATGTTTCTATATTAGTTCACAATATCCTCGGCGAATTAGTTGATCAGAAAAGCACATTTCTTTCAAAAGGAAATTATGTTGTTGATTGGTACAGCAAAGGAAGTGCGGGAGTATATTTTTATACAATTACTTATGGCAATCAATCCATTACAAAAAAAATGATTCAACTTGATGGCGGTAATGGTATTGGATTGGGAGAAATTAGATCAGGAATATCAAATACTTATAAAGCGCAGTCAGAAATTCAAGCCGTTAATGCTGAAATAGTAATAACAAAATTTTCTTATGCCGCAGATACAACAATAACCAATATTACCGGTGGAGAAAATTTTTCAATATTTCTCCAAACTGTTCACTCAAAATATACTCTAATAGATTTGCATAACGATGTTCTTGAAGTTATGGTTGATGACCCGAACTATCATTTAGCGACTTGGCATAATTATAACCACACCGATATACCAAGATTACAGCAAGGTGGAGTTGATGTGCAATTTTTTTCTATTTGGGTAAATCCAAATACTTATACTAATTACTTCGATCAAGCAATTTTAATGCGAGATTTGTTTTATTCTGAGCTTTCAGCAAACCCTTCAACAATTGAACAAGCAACAACAATGGGTCAAGCATTGCAAATAAACGAACAAAATAAAATTGCTGCTGTAATTGGAGTTGAAGGCGGACATCATATTGAAGAAAGTATTGATAAACTTGTGCTGTTGTATAATGCAGGAATGAGATATTTAACAATTACCTGGAATAACAGTGTAAGTTGGGCAATTTCTGCAGCAGACACCCGAACAACAACTCAAGGATTAAACAGTTTTGGAAGACAGGTTATTAGAACTTTGGATTCTCTGGGTGTAATTATAGACGTATCCCATACTGGAATTAAAACGATACAGGATATTCTTCAAGTAACAACTAATCCTATAATAGCTACTCATTCCGGTGCAAGAGCAATAAGAAATCACACAAGAAATTTATATGATTGGCAAATTCAGGATATTGCAAATTCTGGTGGAGTAATTGGAATTGTTTTTTATCCTCCATTTCTCACAAGCAATCCACCTGCTACGATTAATACTGTTATTCAGCATATTGATCACATAGTAAACTTAGTAGGAACTGATTACGTTGCCATCGGATCTGATTTTGATGGGATTGGAACAAACGTAGTAATTGGATTGGAAGATGTTTCTAAATATCCTGATTTGACTTTAGCATTATTGCAACATGGTTATACTGAATTGGAAGTTGCAAAATTCCTGGGTGGAAATTTTAAAAGAGTGTTTGAACAGGTTTGTGGGAATTAAAAATTAGTGAGCTTAGTTAATTTAAGAGTTTTTCTGGATAGCGAATAACTTTATCGTCATTCCCACTGCCGTAGGCATCCCTTCGGGAGAAAGTGGGAATCTATTTTATATTACATTTATTGGATTCCCGTTTTCACGGGAATGACACACAAGTGACAAATAATGCGTTCATCCGATACAATATTCAAAATGTAATTCTAAGAAACCCGATTTAATTCCTTACCACAATATCTACAAATCTTAGCTTTCGCTTTTATTCTCTCTGCACAATAAGGACAATCTATCGTATCTCCTGCTTCGAGTGAATTACTACTCATACTTTCTGCCAATTTTTGTGCCTGTGCTAAAATATTATTCTGTTTATACTCTTCTTGCGCTGTTGTAATTGAATCTTTCAATTCATTCGGCTTGGCAATTTTCTGATATGTTGTTGCACCCATTTCTGCAGCGGTTTGAATTTCAATATCCCCAAATCCCAGCATCCTACCAGTGAGCGATTGATGATAAGTTACATTATTAATTTTTTCTAAAGGACTTTCTTTTGCACTGATAGAAAAAACACCTTGCTCATCAATTATGCGCAGGTTAGTAACCACCCAGATATCAAATCTTCTTTCAAAATATTTATATCCAAAATATCCAAAGGAAAATAAACCAATTACTAAAATCCACGGACTTGGGTTATCTTTTAGAGAGAAGAACAGAACGAATAAACCAAAAATCAAAAGTGAAATCAAGAAAGAATTAACCAGCACAACCCAATGATGTTGAGTTTTGAATAATACTTGTTCGTTGTTTTTAAGTTTTGTTCTCATATCTATAAAAATCTGTAGTTTAAATTAATAAATGGTTTAACGCACTAACATCATCTTTTTATTTTCTCTAAAGATATTCTTCCCCTCTGCAGATTGAACTACAAGAGAATAAACATATACGCCGGAAGGTAATTCATCAGCAAAAAATAATTCATCATAAATTCCCTCACTGCGTTCACCATCAACTAAAGTTTTAATTTCACTTCCAAGCAGATCATAAATCTTCAACAGCACATAACTTCTTTGTACGATCTGGAATCTGATTGCTGTTGTGGGATTGAAAGGATTTGGAAAATTTTGTGAAAGACTAAAATCATTTACTTCAACTTGATTTTCTGCTATACCTGTTGGAGGATCAGCGTTAACGATCTGCCCTGCACCAACAGTTACAACTCTGGTATATCCCATTGATGGAGCAGATATTGTGTAAGTTCCGGGTTTTACATCACCTATAGCATAATTTTCATTATAAAAATCATCCGAGCCTATTTTGGTATCTGCAAATAAATAAGTTAGCGAGTATCCATAAGTTGTGTAAGGTGGTCTTGGTTTCGGATCGGGAGTAATGTTAACTCTTGTTCCATCCGGAGCATTAGGAACCCTACCGTAAATCGCGCCCATTCCTGTTATACCGCACCAGAGTTCAGCATTTCGTTTATTTCTAAATCCGCTGCTTTGTGATCCTTTACGTATTTCAAAATGTAAATGCGCTCCTGTTGAGTAGCCTGTATTTCCGGAAAGAGCAATCGGTTGTCCTTTGATTACTGTTTGATTAACAGCAACAAAAGGTCTCGTCAAATGCCCGTATAGAAAATAGTAGAATGAATTTGTCCAGTATGTTTGTATAAATATATAATTCCCTGCACCGTTTGGTTCATATCCACCAAATGCGCCAGTGTCTGTAGGATTATATCCAACAAAAGAAACGATGCCATCTGTAGCGGAGTAAACTGTATCCCATCGAACAAGAATATCTATTCCATTGTGTGCATTACCCGGATTAGAAATACTTGGTTCACCGTAAAGATAGCTTCCGTTAGTTTGGATATTATTGGGCACAGGTCTATCAATTCGGAAATTCTGAGTATGAGCAAACTGAAATGGTAAAAGAAATAAAAGTGTAAGTAATATTCTCATTCGACTCCTGTTTATTGGGCATAGGGGAAAAGGTATAAGGTTTAAAAATTATTTAAAGTGTACATAATCCTACTGATTATACCTTATACCCGATTCCCTATTCTAGAAATTTACGCCAACAGAAAAATAATGTATCTCAGTCAATCGACCGAAATCCTGATAAGCATAATCAAGTTTTACTTTTATCAGATCTACAATTCTATAATACAAGCCGAAACCTAGTGTTAATCCTTTTTCAGAATCTTCCTCAAATAATGAATTATAACCCGCTCGAATATGAACTATTTCATTCCAGGCATATTCTAACCCAGTATTAATATATTCTGTATGATCATTAGGATGAATTGCATCTAATCCTAAAGTTAAACGAGAAGTTCCTTCTTTAATTACGTCGGCAGATATACCAAATCTAAATAAAAGCGGAAGATCAAATTTGTCTAATTCAATATTAGAGTTTATTAAATTACTGCCGCCTGCCCCTGAAGGAAATACTACAGTAGCATCTCTTCCAGAAAGCTGCATCTTTGTTCCGAAGTTGGAAATACTTGCTGCTAATCTTAATTCGTTTAGCACTGGGATTTTATAAAGTGTTCCGATATCAATCGCAATTCCTGTAGCATTCATATTCCACAGATTTTCACTTATATACTTTAGATTAAACCCTATTGTAAAATTTTCTGTAAGAAATCTGGAATAGTTTAATCCGAGAACTAAAGTATTGTAATCAAAAAATTCACCGGTACCTTCGGGATTTTCAATAGTTCTAACAGCCATCTCATCCATAGAAAGAACAGAAACAAATGCACCAACGGTCCCTAAACCGGAAAGATTAGTTGCATAAGCAGCAAAGTCATGTCTAACATCAGCATACAAAGCAGTATGATTAAAAAATGCTTCGTTAGAGATAATGTTTGCCGTTCCACTTGGATTCCAGTACATAGCAGTGATGTCATCTGAAATTGCAGTAAATGCACCGCCCATCCCTATGGCTCTTGGGCCAACATTAAATTTTAGAACCTGAGTTGCTGTGGTTCCTGTTTTAGTAGTTTGAGCATTCATATTGATTGCAAAAATTAATGCTAATGAAATGCTCGCGATGTAAAATATTTTTTTCATAATAATCTCCTGCATTTCTTTATTTAATTAGTGCAAACTTAATTAGCTTTTCTCCAACACCCGGTGCATCAATATGTGCTAGGTAAACACCGTAAGCTACACTAAAACCGTCTTGGTTTAATAGATTCCAGAACTCTCTTCCGTTGTCTACCCCTGATTCATGTTCAATTGAAGTTACCAGTTCACCGCTAAGAGTATATATTCTGATAGTACATTTCATTGGAAGATTTTCAAAATAGATTCTTCTTTCGCCGCGATTTTGTCCTGATAATTTATTAGCAGGCTCAATTTCATTTGCACCAACGTAGGGATTTGGAACAACGTAAATATTATCCAGATTAGAAGATGCAAGTTGATTATCAATAAATCCTGCTTTTGTCTGAAGTGTGAAAACATCTGCTTTGCTAAACGGACGAGTTGTGTACATCAAATATGCATCACCCGGATTTGGCTGAGCAGAATCAGTAGCTGTTACACGTGCTGCTGTAAAACCCCAGGATAATGTATCTGTGCCAAGGCCGGCAGCACCTGGTAAGAAGAAAATTATCTCATCTCCGCGGGTCCAGGCAGAATCATTTTTAGCTTTTTCTTCAAGAAGAGTAACAATCGGTATAGGAATTCCTGTGGATACTTCTTCAACTTTATATTTAACAGGAATATCTATAAGATTTGGAGGAACTCGCTTCTTTGCGGTAGAAATATTTTGATCAGAGAAAGTAATTATATAATCACCTGCATATAATTTTTTACGATTTCCTATTGAAGATATCTGCACAGCAACCGGAATGTTCAAATCAGGATCAGACCATTTTGATAGTGTGCTATTAAAAGTTAGAGAGGAGTAGTCACTTACTGTTAACAACACTCCATCAAAAATAGGATTGGAATCCTCACCTTTAAGAGCAGTACTCTGATATACTGCATAACTATTAAAAGTTATGAAGTACTCTGTAGCTTCTACCATAGCGCTGTTATCAGTTTTTTTAATCGCTCCTTTTTCAAAATTTAATTCATAATCTGCACCTAACTGAAAAACTGTTCCTGCAGCATCTTTAACCTGTAAATTGGCATCATTAATAATGTTGCCCTTTGAAAGGCTGGTAAATTTAGTTCCATATAAATAGAATGATTCAGTAAAAGATCTTTCTCCAAGCACAGAGTAGTTCTTTGCAAGTACATTCCCTTCTGCTGTATATAAAGTATCTTTAAATGTTAAAGTATAATTTTCGTCCTTAACATCAAGATCATTTAGTATATTAAATTCTACAAAGCCATTTCCAAAACCGCTAACCTGAGAAACATCGGTAAGCTCTTGAATGGTTGGCTTATCATATCCGGAAGCTCTTGGTCCCGGAATTGCCTGCACAGTATTATCAGCAAAAGTAAGAAGACTTGTTATAGGATCTGAAGAAATTTTCTTACTCGTTTCAGATGGCGGAATTCCGAGAGAATCACCATGATCATAAGCAACAACTGCATAATAATAAGTTTGTCCGTTTCTAACTTCATTCGAATCAACGAATGAATGACGCAAACCTGAATTAACACCCAAATAATAACTAATGCCTCTTCCCTGAAATGGAACAGGATGAAATCCTCGCCAGTCATTAATTAAATCCCATTTTGCTTCAAAACCATCTACACCTTTTAGCGGTTCATATAAAAATTTTGAACCACGTCCATCAGTTATGTTTTGAATGTCAGCAAAATCTGGACGAGTGCTTCTATAAATTACATAACCTTCAAAATCTTTTCCTGTAATAGGATCTATACTTTCTTCCGAACTTGTATCCCAATACAATGTAACTTTTTTATCATCGGGTACAGCAGTTACTTTTGGAAGACTTGGTGGTTTAAAGAACTGATAATTTTTATTATAAATATCCTGCACGGTTTCAGCAGTTAGGAGTAAATCATCTAGATCTTCTCCAAACAAAAATGCCATCGAAATTCTCTTTGTTTCACCCGGGGCTAATGAGATATAACCAGAGCCATAAATAAATACTATATCTTCATCATTTGTTATCTCACTAAAACTATCCGGACCCGGTTTTATTGCATTCCAAACATCTTCATCATATGCAATTCTCAAATCAGTAGCCCATTGAGAACTTTTAAAACTGGTCAATCCTATTTGGTCAGACTCATCTAAATCAGTGTATTCAAAATTAGGTTCACCTGGTTGAAGCGGATCGGGTCTTCCATCAGGTAATCTTAATCCTGCTGTAGGAGCTCCATCTCCCTCACCAAAATCTCCTGTACCCGGAATTCCGTCAACACCAACATCATCTGTTTCAAGATTCCAATCTCCATCATTATCAATTCCATCATCCTGTCTTTCATCAATCATTCCGTCACCATCGTTATCAATTCCATCAAATCCGTTACCCGGACTTTCAAGAAATTTGCAGCCTAAATAACCAAGTTCTCTTCCCTGATCTCCAATTCCATCCGGATCAAAAAAGTAAACCATGTTCCTGGCATAAAGCGGAATTGTAGTATCAAATGGAGCTACAAAAAGTCCGTTATCATCATCATTATCTTCACCGCCAATATCAGGATCCCCGTAAATACCAAAGACAACACTATCAAGCGGTGTATCACTAACATTTGTAACAGACCAAACAAAGAAAATTGAATTAGCTGCTAATGAATTACTCCACTGAAAAGCTCGTGCATCAATTTGAACTCCTAGTCCTTGACGGCTAGGATCTCCAGTAAACGGAAAGTATTTAAATTCTTTGTTATCTCTATCATCCATCGCAAAGAATGCCTCAAGATCAGCATTGTTCTGTCCCTGAACTAAATATCCAGGCCATACATATTCGCCTAATGTTTCATTATACCAGTCTCTTGGCCAGCTATCAGGTTTTCCATCACGATCTGAATCGAATGCAGGATTTGAAGCAATATATGGTTGATTAGGATCTGCATAACCAGGTAATGGCTGCCATTGCCACTTAAGACCGGTTGCAGGATCAATTTCTCTTAATCCCGGCCTATCATAATCATTCATACCATCAGTAATAATGTGAATTCTATTACCGGAAGTATCTACAACGGAAGCACCTACTATCGGACAAAATTGAAAAATATAAGGTGCATCGCGCCAAATTAAATTTGTAATTTCTCTTATGCCGCCAAATCCTGGACCAATACCACCATAGTTTTCAATTTCTACTGCGATATTATTTCCATTCATAAAAAACGATTTACGATCTTCATTTGCAGTATTTTTTTTAAGATAATTTTGCTGCGAATATTTTAACGAACCCGAATTTGAAGGATTAGTACTAACGGGTGCACTTAACAATTTATTATACAGAAACTCTTTTATTGCCTGATGTTCAATTTGTCGTCTCTGTTTTACTTCTTCAGGCTGTGCATTAATTGTTGCAGAGAGAAAAGGTAAAATCAATACAATCGCTATAAAATATTTTATTTTTATTTTCAACATATTTTTACTCCATAAAATTTCATTAATACTCTAACGTAAGACCGACTCTAACTTCTCTTGGTGCAGAATAATAGTTTGGTCTATTAAAGTATTCGGTTGCAGATTTAATCGCAGGATATTCTTCTGAGATTGCGTTAGTAGCTTGTGGTCCGCCTTTTGTTTCTTCAAGTGAATAAGTTGCTCTGCCTGTATCATCATAGACAAAAGATTCATTTTTTGTATCAAACAGATTATAAACTTTTAAGAAAATAGTTAATGTGGTACTGTAAAGAATAAATGATTTATCAATCAGTAAATCAACATTTGTCTGTAAAGGTTTTCTACCGCTGTTGGTTTTTAAGAATATTTGCTGCTCATAAAGCTGCGGTGAATATGGCAGCCCTGTACCAAGATTACCAACTATTGTAAAAGTCCAATCTCTATCTCCGCCAAAAGTTACTACTCCGTTTAATGTATGTGATTGATCCCAATTTAAAGGTACAGGAATTTTTTCACTTTGTCTTCCTGATTGCAGATCGATAAAAAAAGCATCTGCACTTACTTCATTTCCCTCAGCAACCTGAAAAGTATAATCCAAAGAAGCACCGAATAATTCATCCGGCATTTTTCTTTTTGTTAGAGAAAATGTAATCCCTTTAATATTGCCGTAATCCTTGTTTACATATTTTTGATAAATGGAATTACTGCTGATTCTTATCTGTTCTATAGCAAGCAAATCACGCACATCTTTATAAAATCCGGTTATATTAAAAGCAAGTGTTTGAGTTAACTGCTGCTGTAATCCCAATTCATAAGTAACAGTTTTTTCGGGATCAAGATTTGCATTACCATAAACAGGTAAAGCGGCAATATCCTCAAACTCGGGGTTGGTATACAAAAATCTAAACGGCGGTAACTGATAAAAATGTCCGTAAGAAAAATGTATTATCCCTTCGTCTGTTATTGGAAATGAAATACCAAGTCTAGGGCTGAATGTAAACTTACCATCTGCATCAACAAGATTTTGAGTAGGTGCAAACGGATCTGGGGCATATACAGCGTTTGCTTTAAAGTAATCTAATCTTAAGCCGGCATTTAGTATCATACTTGTAAATTCCATTTTATCCTGCAGATAACCAGAAAATTGTTGAGGTGAACGTGAGTAGATGTCTATTGAACCTCTTTGATCAACAGGATTAGGAATTGTTGGGGTTAAATAGTTGCTCCTGTTTCTAAGCACCTCAAAGAATACAAAATCCATCGTGTCCCACTTACCTTTAGCTCCAAACTTAACTTCGTGCTGATTTGTAACCTGGCTTGTTATATCAAACTTAACTTCCGAAGTGTATGAGCGTTGATAAAAATGCTGAGGCTGTGTTCCGCCGGATACAAATGTGTAACTGCTGTAACTATTACTTTTGTCATCCGGCTGATATCTTGGATCTGCGTGCAGTCCATCTAAGCTCATACCTGGGTTGAATGAAACTTCACTTCCCGAAGCATCAAGTAATGGATATAAATATCTTTTAAAATCATAAATATTGTACGAACCCTTTAATGAGAAGAAAGTACTGTTACTAACCGCGTGTCTGTATTCCAACGAATTTATTAAACCCCAGGTCATCAAATTATAATTTGCATCAGGATTATATTTATAATTATGGGTATAAGACTGGTAATCAGAATTTGAGTATACAACATCATAATTTATTTTTATTGTTGGGATGGGTTTGAATGTAAGTTTGGCAGTTGTATTTAAATCTGTACTTGGGTTCATAGAAACAATAGCACCATCACCGGTTTGGGCTATATATAAAACATTTGCCTGAAGCGGATCTCTTGAAAGAGAATCAAAAACTGTGTGTTGTCTTATTCCGTATAAATAACCTTTATCATTATTATATCTGCCGGAAAAAAAGAAACTAAAATTATCTTCCAGCAATGGAATTGGTCCGCCAAATGTTCCTTCGACTACCTGATTATTAATTGGACTAAAATCATCAACATTATAAAAAACATCTGTTGAAGAACTTATGTAATCACCTGTGTAGTATGACAACGTTCCGGTGTATTTTGATCCGCCTTCTCTGGTAATAGTGTTAACAACACCGCTTAATGCATTACCATACTCTGCATTAAATGTACCGCTAACTACCGAAACTTCCTGTACTGCATTTGTTGATATCTGAACAGTTCTTCCAAAATCATATGGATTGATAGCAGAAACACCGTTTACATTATATGCAATTTCTGTAGATCTACCGCCTCTGATGTGAAGTTCGCCACCAGCACCTTTAGTAATACCTGCTTGCAAAGAAAGTATCTGACTAATACTTTCTACGGGTAAAGATTTGATTTGTGAATCATCAATATTTGTTTGAGAGGATGTTAAATCTTTTCTAACCATAGGTCTTGTTGCCTGAACAATAATTGTTTCAAGACCGATTGCTTCAGTGGAAAGTTGAATATCTATTGTTGTGGTAAAATCACTGGATACTCTCACATCGGTTACAATTTTTTTCTGATAACCAACACCGCTAAACACCAATGAATATAAACCCGGTTCAATATTGTTGATAATATATGTTCCATCAATACCTGTTGCAGCGCCTATTGTTGTATTTTCAACAAGAACATTTATTCCGATAAGTTCTTCACCTGTCTGGGTGTCGGTTACCTTACCAACAATTTTACCTGTTCCGGCTGCGTATAATTCTAATTGAGAAAGAAGAAGAAGAGAAAAAAGAATAGAGAAAAAAGAAAGTAAATATTTTTTCATCGTGACCTCTTGTGGCAAAATTTAAGTGTATAAAAATCGGTTATTGAACTGCCTATTTTGGTCTATTAACTGTTATTTAAAGTAACTAAAAACCATTGCAATAGATTATGAAAATGTCACCCTGAACTCGTCGAAGGGTGAACATTAAAACTGAACCGTCAGTCTTCGACAGGCTCAGACTGACAGAGGTCTTTAAATCATTACACAATAAAACAAAAGGGTTATCAGAATAATAATCATTCAGCAAAGCTGAACTAAAAGATCATATTCGGATAACCCTAAATAACATATAACAATCTATTTAAGTAACTGCATTTTTTTGGAAACTGTATTTGCACCCGCTGTCATACGATAAATGTAAGTACCGCTTGCAAGGTTTGATGCATCAAATTTAACACTATAGGTACCAGCAGATCTGTATTCATTCATCATTAGGACTGCAACTTCACTTCCTAAAGCATCATAAATTCTTAGATCAACTACAGATGCTTCAGTGATTCCAAATTTAATTTCTGTTGATGGGTTAAATGGATTCGGGAAGTTCTGGCCTAAATAAAATTGAACCGGAACTATATCACTTTCCTTTTCAACTGAAACAGGAGTGGTAAATAAATCAAGAACTACAATTGGCATTGGTGTATCTAATGGATTACCTCTTGAGTAACCTTGTGTGTAAAGAACTTCATCAGCAGCATCACCATCAATATTGCCAACATATACTTCCATCTCTCCATTATTAGTCCAGTATGCTGAATCAAGAACTGAAGAAATATAATTTGCAGGATTAGTAATAACACCACCTTGATATTCAACTCTGAAAACCGGAACTTTTGCCGTGTTATTTGCTTCGTAACGTGAGCCAATTACGAAATCAAGATTTCCATCACCATCAATATCACCAATACCGGATGCCATTAATCTAACAGCACCAAGAGATTCAAGATTAACAATTTCAGTTGAAACTAAAGTATCAGCAACTTGTTGTAATAACCAAACTCTTGCTCCTTGCCCAACAGCATTGCCAAGCCATTCAGCAACCAAAATTTCTTTTGTTCCGTCACCATCAAGATCAACAACTTGAGCACCTTTGAAAGATGAATTTCCACCAGCAATACCGCTTTGACCTGGAAGAGTTTCCCAGCCTGAACTAGTGTATTTAACTGGCCATACTTTACTACCGTCTGTAAGATTACCATCAAAAAGGTAAATGTAATTATTAAGAACAGCTATATCCCACTTTCCACCTGTTGCAGAAAGATTTATATCACCAACAGCATTAAATTCCACTGTCCATGTTTCTAAACCGCCGCCATTATCTGGAATATCATCAACAGAAAGAACACCTACGTGCCAGTCACTAGCACCGGCAGCACGATCTACAAAAATAATTTCGTCCGTGCCATCATTGTCAACATCTTCAATTACTAATCTAACCGGTCGTAAATTAAAACTTGGAGCAGTAACAATAGATGTTTTGGCATTGGGTTCAAATCCGCCAAATCCATCAT
>Ga0209391_10001107_pt1 | contig 13797 bp, 11 predicted proteins | sample PPLLak3March2015_FD_187246 | JGI IMG/M metagenome (GOLD analysis project Ga0209391, IMG submission 187246) | Freshwater sediment microbial communities from Prairie Pothole Lake near Jamestown, North Dakota, USA - PPLs Lake P7 Core (1) Depth... | ecosystem: Environmental > Aquatic > Freshwater >... | reverse complement strand
CAGGAACAGGTAGCAGCCGGGCCGGTGCTCGAGCATGAAGGCAAAGTCCTCGCTGCCCATCACCGCCGGCTTGTCCAGCCACACCCGCTCGGGGCCCAGCAGTTCGGCGGCCACGCGCGCGGCGAAGGCGGTCTCGGCATTGGTATTGACCAGCACGGGATAGCCTTCCTGGTAGTCGACCTCGGCTTCGCAGCCCAGGCCCGCCGCATGGGCCGTGGCGATGTCCGTGATGCGCTGGCGCAGCGTCTGGCGCACCTCGCGGTCGAGCGCGCGCACGCTGAGCTCCAGCGTTGCCGTGCCCGGAATGACGTTGTTCACCGTGCCCGCCTGGAAGATGCCCACCGTGACCACGGCCGACTGCAGCGGATCGACGTTGCGCGCCACGATCGACTGCAGCGCCATGACGACGCTCGAGCCGGCGACGATCGGGTCGGCGCTGTAATGCGGCATCGCCGCGTGACCGCCGCGGCCCTTGATGGTGATCACCACGCGGTCGGCCGAGGCCAGCGTGGGCCCGCTGCGGAAGGCCAGCGTGCCCACCGGCTGGCCCGGCGCGTTGTGCAGCGCGAACACCGCGTCGCACGGGAACTTCTGGAACAGGCCCTCGTCGACCATGCGCTTGGCGCCGCCGCCGCCTTCCTCGGCCGGCTGGAAGATCAGGTGCAGCGTGCCGTTGAAGCGCCGCGTCTGGGCCAGGTGGCGTGCCGCGGCCAGCAGCGTGGCGGTGTGGCCGTCGTGGCCGCAGGCGTGCATCTTGCCGTGGTGTCGGCTGGCGTAGGGCAGGCCGGTGGCCTCGACGATCGGCAACGCGTCCATGTCGGCGCGGATGCCCAGGCACTTCGGCCCGCTGCCGTGGCGCAGGCGGCCGACCACGCCGGTGCCGGCCAGCCCGCGGTGCACCTCGTAGCCCCAGGCGGCCAGCCGCTCGGCGACCAGGTCGCTGGTGGCGCGTTCCTCGAAGGCCAGCTCCGGGTGCTGGTGGATGTGGTGGCGCAGTTCGATAGCCTCGGGAAGGACGGCGGCGATTTCCTCGCGCAGCGTGTTCATGTGCATGCCTGTCTCCTGGGTCGTGTGTCGCCGCAGGTCGGTGCCGATGCACCGCCGGGCGCGCGGACCTTAGCATGGGCCGCGCCCGGCGTCCGCCAGCGGGCACAATGCCGGCCCCGCCAAGTCCTTCACGCCGCCGCCATGACTGCCGATGCCGATGCCGAGCCCGCCGCCCCAGCCCGCCCGGACCCCGCCGCGGACGCGACCGCGCAGGCGCTGCGCGAGCGCTTCCCGGCGCTGTTCGACGGTCCGCCGCGGCCGCTGAAGCTGCGCATCCAGGCCGACATCCAGGAGCGTGCGCCGGGGGTGTTCACCAAGGCGGCGCTGTCGGCCTTCCTGCGCTGGTACACGATGCGCACGGGATACCTGCTCGCGCTGACGCGCCAGGCGCAGCGCTTCGACCTGGACGGCGCCCCCGCCGGCGAGATCGCCCCCGAACACCGGCAGGCGGCGCAGGACGAACTGGCCCGTCGCCGCGAACGGCAGGCGCAGCGCGAAGCGGCGCAGCAGCAGCAGCGCGAGCGTGCCGAGCTGCTGCGGGCCTACGAGGGCAGCTCGCTCACCGCGGCCAACTTCTGCGCCCTCAAGGGCATCGACCCGCAGGCGCTGCCGGCGTTGCTCGAGCAGGCGCGGCGGGAGGCGGCAGAGCGGGCCTCGGCCCCGCCGCGGCCCGGGCCGCACCGCGCCGGCGCGCGCCCGGCGCGTCCTTCGCGGCCGGGCCACTGAAGCCGGCCACGGCCGGTCGACCACCGATGGACGCTCGAGACACCGGTCAAGACACGGGCTCCTGGTTCGAGCTGCTGCCGATCGGCGCCTACCGATCCAGCATCGACGGCCGCCAGCTGCGTGCCAATCCGGCGCTGGTGCGGCTGAACGGCTACGACGACGAGGCGCAGTTGCTGGCCGCGGTGAACGACATCGCGCGCGAGTGGTACGTAGATCCGCAGCGGCGCGGCGACTTCCAGCAGCTGATGCGCCGCGACGGGCAGGTCACCGATTTCGTCTCCGAGGTCTACCGGCACCGCACGCGCGAGCGCATCTGGATCCGCGAGAACGCGCACGTGGTGCGCGACGCCGACGGCGCGCCGCTGTACTACGAGGGCACGGTCGAGGACATCACGCCGCAGCGCCGCACCGAACTCGCGCTGCAAGCCAGCGAGCGGCGGTTCCGCGCCTTCACCGAGCGTTCGCAGGTGCTGACGCTGCTGTGCGATGCCGACAGCCGGATTCGCTATGCCAGCCCGGCGTCACGGCGCCTGCTCGGCATCGGGCCCGATTCGATGATCGGCCGACGGGTCACCGAATGGGTGCACCCGGAGGACCAGGCCCTCGCGCAGCAAGAGCTCGCTCGGGTGGTGGCCGAAGGCCGGCATGGCGACGAAACGGTCCTGCGCGCGGCCCATGCCGACGGCAGCTGGCGCCACCTGGCCGTGCTGGCCAACAACTTCCTTGCCGACCCGGCCATTGCGGGCGTGGTGTTGAATGCCCGCGACGTCAGCGGTCGCGCGCGCGCCGAGGCGGCGATGCGCGCCCTGAACGCCGAACTGGAGCAGCGCGTGCAGCAGCGCACCGCCGAACTGGTGCAGTCCCGTGACGCGGCCGAATCGGCCAACCGTGCGAAGTCGGAATTCCTGTCGCGCATGAGCCACGAACTGCGTACGCCCATGCATGCCATCCTGGGCTTCGGCCGCCTGCTCGAGCGCGACCCGGCGCTCAGCCTGCCGGCGGCTTCGCGTGGCCAGCTGCGCGAGATCGTGCAGGCCGGCGAGAGGCTGCTCGGGCTGATCGACGAACTGCTCGACCTGGCGCGCATCGATGCCGGCCAGTTGCCGCTGACGCTGCGACCGGTGGCGCTGCGGCCGCTGCTCGAGGAATGCCTGCGCTCCCTGGAGCCGCTGGCGCGGGAGCGCGGCGTCCGGCTGCCGACGCTGGCGGAGCTGCCGGCGCCGCGCAGTGTGAGCGCCGACCGTGAACGGCTGCGCCAGGTGCTGCTGAACCTGTTGTCGGCCAGCGTCGGCCGCAACCCGCGCGGCGGCCGCCTGCGCATCGGCATCGAGCCCGTCGACGGAGCGCTGCGTATCGCCATCACCGACACCGCCACGCCGCTGCAGCCCGCCGAGCGCGAGCTGCTGTTCCATGCCTTCGAACGCCTCGGCCAGCCCCAAAGGGCGGGTGAGGATGCCGGCATCGGCCTGGCGCTCAGCCGCCGCCTGGTCGGGCTGATGCAGGGCCGTGTCGGCCTGGACAGCGGGCCCGACGGAGGCAACCGCTACTGGCTCGAGCTTCTCGCGGCCGAGGCCGAGGCGCCAGCGGCCGCGCCGGCCGCCGCAAGGAGCGAGCAGGCGCTGCACCAGGCCAGCGGCACCGTGCTCTACATCGAGGACAACCCGGTCAACGTGCTGCTGATGGAGGCCATGGTCGAGCAGCACACCCGGTTGCACATGCTCAGCGCCGGGCTGCCCGAGACGGGCCTGCGCATGGCGGCCGCGCACCGGCCCGACCTGATCCTGCTCGACATCCAGCTGCCCGGCATCGACGGCTACGAGGTGCTGCGCAGGCTGCGCGCCAGCGAAGACACCCGCGCGATACCGGTCGTCGCGGTGAGTGCGAACGCCATGCCCGAAGACATCGCACGTGGCCGTGCCGCGGGCTTCGACGACTACCTGACCAAGCCCGTCGACCAGCATCTGCTGATGGCAGTGCTGGGGCGCATCCTGCCGCGCGCCTGAATTCGATTCCGTTCGGCCACCGGGAGCACGCCTCGGAATCCTGAAGTCGGGCAGCCGCTGCCGTCGTGCTGCGGAGGCGCCGCCGTGACGGTCCTGACCGGACGCCGCGGTGCACACCAGCAATTGCTGTACGGCCCTGCAGTCTCGGAAGGCGCACAAGCGGGGCAAACGGCGAGGACGCAGGTGTGGCGGCTCGCGGCGGCGCATTCCGGTTGTTCGCGAAAGGCTGCTCTCTCCCGATGGCCAGCGCATCGCGCCGTGCGGCACCCGCCAGGGGCTCATGGTGCGGCGGCCGGCCCTGCGGGCCGACTGCACTGTGCTGCTCGGCCCGGGCGAGCGCGGCACAACTCGCTACGCGCTGGCGCGCTGCGCTCGGACAAATGCCGCGAGTCAGAAGGGGAAGCGCGCACGGCGTGCGCGCCTCGCCCGGGCCTGCGCTGCGCGTCGCCGCACAAATCGCCCCTGCCGGGTGCCGCACGACGCGAGGTCGGGGCTTGGGCTGTTCCCGCCGAAGACACCACGAGCGCTGCCGCGAAGACGGTGCAGGGCAGGACGCGATGCGCCTGAGAGGCGCCGAGGAGCGCAGTGTCCCTGGCCGCGCGCAGCGCGCCCCCCGCTCTGACTTGGCGCGTCTGTCCGAGCGTAGCGCGCCAGCGCGTAGCGAGTTACGCGCCAGGCCAGGGACGCGAGCGCCGCAGGGCAGTCGGCGCAGCCGACCGCCGAACCGAAGCTTCGCGGCCTGCCCTGCGCCGGCTTCGCCGCCACCCAAGCCACGGACGCACAGAGGACCTTGAAGCTCAGGTATGCGCCGAGACCAGGCCTATGCGCTGCGTGCCGTCTGGCCGCCGTCCACCGGCAGTACCGCGCCGGTGATGTAGCTGCTGGCCGGCAGCGCCAGGCTCAGCATGGCATGGGCCACTTCCTCGGGCTCGCCGTAGCGGCGCAATGCGGTGTGGCGCCGCGCGAAGACCGCCTTGTCTTCGTCGGCGATGCCGGCCGTCATGCCGGTGTGGATCGGCCCCGGGCAGATGCAGTTGACGGTGATGCCGTCGCGGCCCAGTTCCACCGCCATCGCGCGCGTCAGGCCGAGCAAGCCGCTCTTGCCGGCGCAGTAGATGCTGTCGCGGTTCTGCGCCGCCAGCGCCTCGGTGGACGCGACGTGGATCACGCGGCCGGCATCGGAGCGTCGCAGGTGGGGCAGGGCGGCGCGCACCACGCGCTGCGGCGCGGTCAGCAGGATGTCGATGACGCGCGACCAGTGCCGGTCGTAGTCGGGGTCGTCCAGCGGCAGGAACTGCGCCACGCCGGCGTTGTTGATGACGATGTCGAGCCGGCCGAAGGCCTGCGCGGCCGCGGCCACCACCTGGACGATGGCCGCCGCGTCGGCCACGTCGAGGCGCCAGGCCCGCGCCTGTCCGCCGGCGGCGACGATCTCTTCGGCCACGCGCTCGGCGCCCTCGCCGTCGCGGTCGGTGACGGCCACGCGGGCGCCTTCGGCGGCGAACAGCCGGGCCGCTGCTCGCCCCATGCCGCTGGCCGCGCCGGTGATGATCACGCCGCGGTCGCGCACCGAGCGGCGGTTGTCGATGGAGCTCATGTCGGGTTCCTTCCGAGTCGGCAGCGGGCGCACATGATGCATCCTGCGGGCTCCGGCAACAGCGCGGGGCATCACGTGCAGATGAACGATCTCGATTTCAGCGGCCAGACCGTGCTGGTGGTGGGCGGTGCCAGCGGCATCGGCAATGGCATCGCGCATGCGTTCCGCCTCCGCGGCGCGCAGGTGCATGTCTGGGGCACGCGGCCCGGCGCAGCCGACTACCGCGCCGACGAGGGCTCGGACCTCGCCGGCCTGCACTACATGCAGATGGACGTGGCGGACTTCGCGGCAGTGGCCGCTGTGCAACCCGCCTTCGCGTCACTGGACGTGCTGGTGCTCTGCCAGGGCACGGTGCTGTACAAGCGGCAGGAGTTCGAGATGCCCGGCTTCGATCGTGTGCTCGGGGTCAACCTGCACAGCGTGATGGCCTGCGCCAACCGTTTCCGCGACATGCTGGCCGCTCGCCGCGGCGCGCTGGTCACGGTCAGTTCGGTGGCCGGCTACGGCGCCAACGTCGGCAACCCGGCCTATGCCGCGTCGAAGGCCGGCGTCGTCAGCCTGACGCGCACGCTGGCGGTGGCCTGGGCGCCACTGGGCATCCGCGTCAACGGCATTGCGCCGGGCCTGGTGGACACCAAGCTGACCAAGGTGACCACCGAGCATCCTCAGCGGCTGCAGCGGGCGCTGGCACAGATCCCGGTGCAGCGACTGGGCACGCCGGCCGAGATGGCTGGCGCGGTCTTGTTCCTGGCCTCGCCGCTGGCGGCCTACGTGTGCGGCCAGACGCTGCGGGTGGACGGCGGACTCGGGCTCTGAAGCCCGGCCGTGCTCAGCCGTGCCGCAGCCCCGCGGCGGCGATGCCGGCGATGCAGATCTCTTCGTCTTCGTCGCCTGTGCCGCCGGACGCGCCTGCGGCCCCGAGCACCGTGCCGTCGGCGTCGAGGATCAGCACCGCGCCGGTCTGCGGCAGGAACTTCTGCGACGACACGCTGGCCAGCGCCGTCATGAAGGCCGGCAGGTCCTTCGCGCGCTGCGTGAGCACGCGCGAACTGACGCCCATGCCTGCCGCGGCGCAGGCCTTGCCGGTGGCGATGTCGATGCGCAGCGCGGTGGCGCCGTCCTCGCGCGCGGCGGCCTTGACCTGCCCGGCGGCATCGACAACGACCACGCCCATGGGCTTGTAGGCCTTGGCGCGGGCGGCGGCAAAGGCAGCCTGGATCAGTTCCTGGGCTTGGTTCAGTGTCAAGGTGCTCATGGACGGCGGGGTGCGTTGCGAAGCGCCGATTCTTGCCCATCGCGCCGCGATGCGCCGCACGCGTCCGCCCGGGTATGCTCGGCGTCAGCCATGGAAGCGATCTTCTCCTTGCACAGCCTGATGGTGGTGCTCGGGCTTCTGGTCTACATGGTGGTCTCGCATCTCACCGAGCAGCGGCGCCACCCCACGTCGGCCATCGCCTGGGTGCTGTTCATCCTGCTGCTGCCCTATGCGGCCGTGCCCATGTTCCTGGTCTTCGGCTCGCGCAAGCAGGCGCGCCCGCGCAGTGCGCGCGACCATCACGTGGCGCCGCAGGTGCAGGACGGTTCGTGGGTGCTGCAGACGCTGCACGCGCTGGGGCAGCCGCAGCCGGCGGACTATCGCGACCTGCAGGTGCACGCCGACGGCAGCCAGGCGCTGCGCTCGCTGTGGCAGCACCTTGAGACGGCGCAGGAGTCGATCGACATCTGCACCTTCATCCTCGGGCGCGGGCCGATCGGCCAGCGCGTGATCGGGCTGCTCGCCGATAAGGCGCGTGCCGGGGTGCGCGTGCGCGTGCTGCTCGACGGCATGGGCAGCCTGATGGCCGGCCGTCCCGACCTGAAACCGCTGCGCGCCGCCGGGGCGGACGTGGTGCTGTTCGTGCCCCCGCTGCACTCGCCGTTGAAAGGCCGCACCAACCTGCGCAACCATCGCAAGATGCTCATCATCGATGCGGCGCGCGACTCGCGGCGGCTGTGGAGCGGTGGGCGCAACCTGGCCGCGGAATATTTCGAGGGCGCGCCCGGGGAGCCGCCCTGGCGCGATCTGAGCTTCGATCTCGCCGGGCCGCTGGTGCTTCAGGCATCGGCGCTGTTCGAGCGCGACTGGGCCTTCGCAAGGACCGAGCAGGTGCCTGAGGAGATGCCCCCCGAAGGCGGGCAGGGCCCGGAACCCCTGGCGGCACGCGGCGCGCAGCTGGTGGCCTCGGGCCCGGACCAGCTGGACGACACCGTCTACGCGCTGCTGCTCAGCGCGGCCTACCAGGCGCGGCGCCATATCGCGCTGGTGACGCCGTACTTCGTGCCCGACGCGGCGCTGGTCATGGCCCTGGCGCTGGCCGCGCGCCGCGGAGTGACGGTCGAGCTGCTGATGCCGGCGCGTTCGAACCATCGGCTGTCCGACATTGCACGCGGTCGTGCCGTGCGTTCGCTGGCGCAGGCCGGAGCGCAGGTCTGGCTGGTGCCGCACATGCTGCATGCCAAGCTGGCGCTGATCGACGGCCAGCTGGCGCTCGCCGGCTCGGCCAACCTGGACAGCCGCAGCCTTTTCCTGAACTACGAGCTGATGATGGCCTTCCACGAGGCCGGCGACGTGCAGCGTTTTGGCGACTGGTACCTGCAGGAGCGCCAGTCGGCGCGGCGCTACGTGCTGCGCAAGCCCAGCCTTTGGCACGACATGGCCGAGGGCATGGTGCTGTGGGTCGGCTACCAGCTGTGAGCGCCCCCCGGGCCGGGACAGCGCCGTCCGGGCATGCAGTGGCATCGGGGGGTGATGCGCAACCCGCCCGGTGCGGGCTATGCTGCGGGGCAGGAGGCCATGGAAATGAGCGCCACCCAGTCCGACAAGGCCGAAGCCTTTCGCGCGCTGCACCGTGAAGGCTGCTTTGTCATGCCCAACCCGTGGGACGCCGGCAGCGCCCGGCTGCTGGCGGGCATGGGCTTCGCGGCGCTGGCCACGTCCAGCGGCGCCGCTGCCGCAGTGCTGGGCCGGCGCGACGGCGAGCTGACGCGCGACGAGGCACTCGCACACGCCCGCGGCATCGTGGCGGCCTCGGAGCTGCCGGTGGCCGCCGATCTGGAGAACGGCTTCGGCGGTGCCCCCGAGGCCGCGGCGCTGACCATCCGGCTGGCCGCCGAGGCCGGACGGGTCGGCGGCGCGATCGAGGATGCCGGCGGCCTGCACGACAGGAGCATCTACGGCTTCACGCAGGCCGAGCTTCGCGAGGCCGGCGTGCGCCGCATCAGCCTGGCCACATCGCTGTACCGCGCGGCGATGGAAGGGCTGTGTCAGGCCGCCGACGAAGCGCGGCGCGACGGCCGCTTCGGCTTGCTGGACCGGTGCCCGTGAGGTTGCTGCTGCTGTCGGACCTGCACCTCGAGGTTTCCGACCTGCGGCTGCCCGAAGCGCTGGACTTCGACGTCGCTCTGCTGGCCGGCGACATCGTCTGCCCCGGGCATCGGCTGGCCGACTGGGTGGCCAGCTCGCCAGTGCTGCGCCGTGCGCGCGCCGTGATCGCGGTGGCAGGCAACCACGAATACTTCGACGGCGTGCTGCAGGAGGAGGCCCGCCGCATGCGCCGCGCCGCCGCGGCGCTGACGCAGCCGCCGCTGCACTTTCTGGACGCATCGGAGGTGGTCGTCGACGGGGTGCGCTTCCTCGGTTGCACGCTGTGGACCGATTTCGCGCTGCGCATCCAGACCGCCGAAGGCCCGGTCTCGGATCCGCGGCGCGGCCTGTCCACGGCAGGGCAACGCATGGCCGACTACCGCCTGATCGGCTGGCAGGACGGCAACAGCTTGCGCCGATTGACACCGCTGGACACGGTCGCGCTGCATGCCAAGCAGCGCGCATGGCTGGACGCCGCGCTGCAGGTGCCCTTCGACGGCCCCACCGTGGTGATCACGCATCATGGGCCGCATCGCGGCTCGCTGGCGTCGCGCCATGCCGCCGACTGGGTGTCTGCCGCGTACCTGAACGAGTTGCCCGAGCGCTTCTTCGCCGTGCCCCGACTCTGGCTGCACGGGCACACCCATGCCAGCGGCAGCCATGCGGTGGGCGGCTGCCGGGTGGTGTGCAATCCGCGCGGCTACGCGCCGCCCGGTGCCGCGCAGCCCGAGAACGCGCAGTTTGACCCGTGCCTGGTGCATTGCGTGTGAAGCGGGCATGGCACCTGCCCTAGCATCCGGCCCAGGAGAACGCGATGTCCACCAGCCCCTCGACCCCTTGGCGGCGCACCCTGATGGCCGCATTCACTTGCTGCCTGTGGGCGGCGCAGGCCGGCGCCCGCACCGAGGGCGGCGTCTACATCGCCGGCGAAGGCTTCAGCTTCCAGACGGCGGCCCAGCGCGCGCTGTCGCAGAACCCGAACGGCCGGCGCTTCTTCCTGCTGGTGCTGCCGACCGAGGCGGCGGCGCTGCGCCGCGATGCGCCTGCAGCGCTGGCGCGCCAGCGTGAGCGCGTCGTCGCCGGCAACGGTGTGCTGATGGTCTGCCAGCGTGACTTGGACAACGGCCGCCTCGATGCCGCGGTGCTGGCCCCGCAGGTGGTGCCGGTGCGCGGCTGGCCGGCGCCAGGGCAGCGGCAGCTCCCCCATGGCGAGCGCTATTTCGCCGACGAGAACCGGGAATTGCTCCCGGCGTCCAACCAGTCGCTGCAGCGCCTGCGCAAGACCTGCTCCTGAGCCGCCGGCCGCAGCCGGCGCACGGCAGCGCGGCGCCGTGTGCGCGGCATGGCCGCCTGCCATCGAGGCGGCCGGCAGGCGCGGCGACTCTCCGGTCGCGTCGCGCGGTCCGAACCCGCTTGCCGGCGTGCAGCACATGTGCACAAACGCACGCGCGCCAGGATGCGCGCGCGCCGGCGCCCCGCCTCGGCGCCACGGTTCAAGTCCCGCCGCAGAGTTGCCGAAAAGCTCAGGGCGGGCCGGAACCATCCGGCCCGGGCAGCCATGGGGTAACACGCAATGTCCGGCAGGATCAATGTGGAGCAGTTGCGCGTCGGCATGTTCATCCATCTCGACCTGAGCTGGATGCAGCACCCGTTCCCGGTCGGCAGCTTCCGCATCGTCGACGAGCAGCAGATCCAGAAGATCCGCGGCCTGGGCCTGAAGCAGTTGCGATGGAGCCCCGAGAAGAGCACGCTGGAGCCTGTTCGCGCACAGGACGCCGTCGCCGACGAGCCGCCGCAGGCCGCGCCGCAGGCTGTGGCGTGCGACGAGCCGCTGGCCGAACGCCAGCACCGCGAGACGCTGCAGGTCCAGCGGGTGTCGGCCGAGCTGTGCCAGCGGCAGTTCGACGAGGCCGGGCTGGCGTGGCGCGCGGCGCAGGACCTGGTGCTGAGCAACCCCGAGCAGGCCGGCCGCGACAGCGCGGCGCTGACCCGGGCGCTGCTGGACAAGATGCTGGTGGACGGTGACATGTGCATCCGGCTGCTCACCTGCAACGCCGGCGACGCGGCCAGCGCGCACGCCATGAACGTGGCCGTGATCTCGCTGCTGATGGGCCGCGTGTTCGGGCTGCGCGACGACGAGATGCTCGATCTGGGCCTGGGGGCGCTGCTGCACGACGTGGGCAAGCTCGAGCTGCCGGAGCGGCTGCGCCATGCCGACGAGCGCATGTCCAAGGAAGACCAGGCCGCCTATCGCGAGCATGTCGCGCACGGCGTGCGGCACGGCCGGCGCATGGGCCTGAAGCCCGGCCCCCTGCTGGTGCTGGCGCAGCACCACGAGCACGCCGACGGCAGCGGCTTCCCGCTGCGGCTGAAGTCCGAGAAGCTGTCCACCGCGGCGCGCATCGTGGCGCTGGTCAACCGCTACGACAACCTGTGCAACCCGCCGTCGCTGGCGCAGGCGCTGACGCCGCACGAAGCGCTGTCGCTGCTGTTCGCGCAGGCGCGCTCGCAGTTCGACGCAAGCATCCTCAACTCCTTCATCCGCATGATGGGCGTGTACCCGGCCGGCTCGGTGGTGCAGCTCACCGACGATCGCTACGCGCTGGTGATGAGCGTGAACTCCACGCGCCCGCTGAAGCCCAACGTGCTGGTGCACGACCCGCACCGCCCGCGCGACGAGGTGCTGCACCTGAACCTGATGAACACGCCGGACCTGGGCATCCGGCGCAGCCTGAAGCCTGCGCAGCTGCCGGCCGACGTGCTGGAGTACCTGGCGCCGCGCCCGCGCGTGGCCTACTTCTTCGAGGCGACGCGGGCGCCGGTCGTGCCGGAAGAGGAAATGGCCGCGGCATGACTGCGCAGGCGGCGCCGCCGACCTCCGAGAACCCGCCGCAGCTGCCGGCGTGGCGCGCGCTGCTGGACAGCCTGCCGGATGCGGCCTGGATCGCCGAGACCGCCACCCGCCGCGTCGTGGCCGACAACGCCGCGGCCCGGCGGCTGCTCGGCCAGTCCGGCGGCAGCCTCGTCGGAGCGCAGGCCGACACGCTGATCGCCACCCCCGAGGACCTGGCCTTCTGGGAGGCGGCAGCCGACGGCGAGTGCGCGCCGCTGCAGTCGGACACCACGTTGTGCGCTGCCGACGGCCGCGTCGTGCACGTGACGCGCAGCATTCGCGCGCTGGGCGGGACGGAGGGCACGGCAGCGCGGCATGTCGCGGTGGTGGTCGGTGACCGCAGCGCGTGGCGCCATGCCGAGGACGAGCGCGAGCAGCTCGTGTCCGAACTGCAGGCGACGCTCGAGTCCACCGGCGACGGCATCCTGGTCACCGACCTGGCGGGCCGCATCCGCGCCTTCAACCGCCGCTTCGCGCAGGTCTGGGGCATTCCGGAAGACCTGCTGAAGTCGCGCCAGGACGAGGCGGTGCACGACTGGATGCGCCGCAGTGTCACCGATGCCGAGGGCTACCAGCGGCGGCTGCAGGCACTGCAGGAGGACGTGCTGCTGAGCGACAGCGAGCGGCTGATGCTGCACTCCGGCCAGGTGCTGGAGCGCGTGACGCGGCCGCTGTGGTGTCGCGGGCAGGCGGCCGGCCGCGTCTATTCCTTCCGCGACCTGAGCGAGCAGTTGGCTGCGCAGCACCGCATCGAGGCGCTGTCGCTGACGGATACGCTGACCGGCCTGCCCAACCGGCGAGCGCTGGCCGAGCACGTGGCGCAGGCCAGCGAGCTCGCGCGGCGCCAGGGCAGCAGCTTCGCGCTGCTGCTGGTGGATCTGGACCGCTTCCGCCAGATCAACGACAGCCTGGGCCACGAGGCCGGCGACAGCGTGCTGGTCGACGCGGCGCAGCGCATCCGCGCCTGCATGCGCGGCGCCGACCTGCTGGCGCGCACCGGCGGCGACCAGTTCGCGCTCATCGTCGCCGAAGCCGACGCCCCGGTGGCCGAGGCCACGGCGCGGCGCATCATCGACGCCATGGCCGTGCCCTACAGCCTGGGCGGCGCGCAGTTCACGCTCACCTGCAGCATCGGCGGCGCGCTGTGCCCGGGCAATGGCCACGGCGCCGATGAACTGGTGCGTCACGCCGAGGCCGCGGTGCAGGCGGTGAAGGAGGGCGGGCGCGCCAACTACCGCGTGCTCAAGGGCCGCCGCAACACCGACCACCGCGCCGACATCCAGCTCGACCACGCGATGCGCCAGGCGCTGGTCAGCCAGCGCTTCCGCCTGCAATATCAGCCGCAGGTGGAGTTGCGCAGCGGACGGATCGTCGGCGCCGAGGCGCTGATCCGCTGGCGCGACGCGCGCCTGGGCGACGTGCAGCCGGCACGCTTCATCCCGGTGGCCGAGGACTCGGGCTTCATCGTCGCGCTGGGCGACTGGGTGCTGGCCCAGGCCGTGCGCCAGGCCGCCGCATGGCGCGCGCGCGGGCTGTCGGTGCCGGTGGCGATCAACGTCTCGGCGCTGCAGTTCCGACAGCCGCAGTTCGTCGAGCGGGTGGCCCAGGTGCTGGCCGAGCATCAGCTGCCCGCGCAGCTGCTGGAGCTGGAGCTGACCGAGTCGATCCTGGTGCGCGACGCCGACGAGGCGCTGCAGCGGCTGCAGGCGCTGGCGCGCATCGGCGTGCGGCTGTCGATCGACGATTTCGGCACCGGCTACTCGAGCCTGGCCTACCTGAAGCGCTTCCCCATCGACAAGCTGAAGATCGACCGCAGCTTCGTCAGCGGCCTGCCCGGCGACGACAGCGACGGCGCGATCGTCGTGGCCGTGCTGCAGATGGCCGGCGCGCTGGGCCTGAAGGTCATTGCCGAAGGAGTGGAGACCGAGGGCCAGCGCCAGTTCCTGTTGGACAACGGCTGCCACGAGTTCCAGGGCTATCTCTACGCCCCGGCACTGGACATCCGCAGCTTCGAGCAGCGGCTGCGCCTGGCGAAGGCCGCCGCCGTACCGGCGCTGCCGTCGACCATGCGCCTGGTCAGCGGCTGAACGGCCCTGGCGCGGCGGCCCGCCGCTTCGCTAAACCGAAC
>Ga0209391_10001106_pt1 | contig 13798 bp, 11 predicted proteins | sample PPLLak3March2015_FD_187246 | JGI IMG/M metagenome (GOLD analysis project Ga0209391, IMG submission 187246) | Freshwater sediment microbial communities from Prairie Pothole Lake near Jamestown, North Dakota, USA - PPLs Lake P7 Core (1) Depth... | ecosystem: Environmental > Aquatic > Freshwater >... | reverse complement strand
TATTTCCGAATGAAAAATTATAAAAATCAACGACTTCAAGATCGTATTTGGTAACGATGGTATCGATTTGCGGATTTCCGGTCAGGGAAATGAGGTTTTGCCAGGCATCAGTCCAGGAATAGTTGGTATCTACAAAAACCATTATTTCTTTCGTAATAAAAATACCGGAAGAAGCCAGATCATGCACACAGAAGAAGTTAAATACACTGTCTCTTTCAGGAATTGAAGCAGCATTACAAATTGCTGCTAAGCCATCCATGATGGTATCCTGCCATTGATACGGAATAGTAACCAGAGCAGTATCCGGAGAATTCAGTTCCCACATTCTGCGCAGGGTCAGGTTTCTGACATCCCAGGTATATTGAAAAAGTAATTCACCTGAGGGATTGCAATTTGAAGGGATGATTTGTCCGTAGGATACATTGAAACCAATGAAAAGACAAAGAAAGAAGACTAGGTTTTTCATAACTTCAGAATTTTAATGATCCGGTAAAATTATGAAAAACAGGTGAAACTATTCCACCTGAGTAATCAGGTTCTTTCAAATCAACAATTGAGAAACATCAATTTTGCTCCGCTATTGTCTTTGGCTTAACAATGGTAAACACCCGCGAAATGCCAAATCCGAAATAGATATCGCCATCCCACCATTTTCCATTGGTCTCAGTAATAAAACCTCTGTCAAAAAAAGCCTGGGCATTTGAGAAGTGAAGCTGAAAAACATGTCCTCCTGTTTCAATATCTAAACCAATAGAAAGAGGCTGGTTGAAATCATAGGAAATCTGACCTGTTGGGGTATAAAAATATTCTGCATTCACCGACATTCTTTTTGTCAGTTTAACCCTGCCTCCTACTCCGACAGAAAAAATATCATTTTTATCTTCACCGGTAGGCACGAGGTTTTTATGAATGAGCGAGGGAATAAGTTGAACTGATATTGAATTGCTGAACTTTCGGGCAACGAGCAATTGATAGGTATATGATACCCTCGAACTGAAGTAATTGGTCCGGTTTTCAACACCCATATCCTCCCATTTTAATGATGTAATTGCGGTGCTAAAATAACCTGACAATGATACAGGCATTCTGCTTAATCCGGTACTTTGACGCAAAATCTTGTACTTTAAAAAACCATCAAATGTTTTTTCATATGAACTGCGCCCGACACCGATACTCAATCGTTTGGTAATTCCATATTCCAGTCCTAATCGTATGGTAGCCTGATCCAGTCCAAAAAATTCATAGGCACCTGTGTTAATACGTCCGAAACGGTGCTGGATCATAAACATCAGAACACCCTCGGCAGGATTTTCGACCGATTGTGCATTTATTATCCGGGTTGTCTTGAAAGTTGCATAGGTATAATCAGTTGTCTTAGGCTGGTCACCCAAAAGATCCATCAGGTCATCCTGAGCTTTTACATGAAAGGATAATAAAAGCGGTACGATTAATAAAATAAATATCTTTCTCATCATCATTTAATTACTATAATTTATTTAATTATTTAATGCTCCACCATCAATCCAAATTCTGATCTTACTCAAATCACAGTCGGATAATTTTGGCCTGTCTTTTGGCATCTGACTAAACCCGTTTTCATGGTTTACTGCTCCCCAAAGCTTACCATTGTCAGCAATTGTTTTAAGATCGGTGTAATTATCGGTTTTGAGGTTACCTTGTGGCGTGGAACCGCTGTGGCAAGAATTGCAATTGCTGCTCATAATGACCGAAATCGTTGCTGAATAAGTGACATTGCTCGTATCACAACCACCAACTTGCGGGTAAAGGTTATCTTCATCGTCGTAATAACAGCCGGTAAAGCTTATCATTCCTGATAAAACCAAAACAATGACAACCCATTTCGATAATTTATACTTTAATTTTCCTCCCATATTTTCCATAATCTTTTCTACTTATTTCAACCTATTTCCATTTATTTCAAATTAATTATTCGGCATCCCATCATCTATCCATTTCCTGATTTGTGCAATTTTACAATCCGAAAGCTGATTACCATTCTGTGGCATAGGAACATTGCCGGAAGCATGTGTAATAACTCCCAATAAACTTCCTGGTGTTCCGGGAGGTATAGCACCAGCAGCTTTTACCTGATTGTAATTGGTTAAGCTGATCCCTCCTCCAGGATTCCCTCCACTATGGCAGCCATAACAATTATTCTGAATGATCGGAAAAACTGTTATCGTAAAAGTAACATTTATTGAATCACAAGGCTCCTGATCGCAATAATTATTTAAAGCGCCTTGCATAATCCACTTGTAAATAATTTGTTTTTGATCTGTATTCAGCGGTGATGCCGGCGGGGGTGGCATACGGTCTTCCGGGTCATTTTCATTGATAGCTTCCCAGATTTTGCTTTCTCCGGGTTGAAAAGGTGTGACCTCACCGGTTTGCATGACGGACTGGTAAGTCGTAAGGTTCACTCCTTCCTGGTGTGATATAGCATCATGGCAGCCTGTTGTAGCGCAAGTTGATTGCAGGAGCGGAAGTACCGCATTTTGGAAGTATACCGTATCAGGGTCACACGGTAATCCTCCACCTCCGGGATTAAAAGTAGTATCGTTGATCCATTTCTGAATTAGACCTATTTCACAATCAGTCAATGGCGGACCGTTTTGCGGCATCGGAATATAACCCTGTAAATGTTTTATCGCACCCATCAAAGATCCACTTTGTGCTATGAAAGCCACATTTTCGAAATTGTTGAGATCAATTCCTGCAGCAGGGATGGGTTGACTATGACAAGTGATACAGTTGTCCTGGAAAATCGGGAAAATTGTTCCGGGATAGGTTACGTTCGATGAATCACAAAGTGTGGTATCAGGTGGATTTATAAAAACTGTATCATTTATCCATTTCTCGATCAGGGTGATTTCGCAAGCAGTTAAAGGTGGTGCATTATTTGGCATGGGAACATAAGGAGCCTGGTGCTTGATAGCGCCAAGCAATGCGCCACTTTGCGCAAGAAATGAAATATCAGCAAAATCCGTTAAATCAATGCCCGCTTCAGGTGTTGGCGGTGCGTGACAACTGATACAATTAGCCTGAAGAATTGGGTAAACCGTTCCCGGGTAGGTTACAAACGAAGTGTCACAATCAGTAGTATCCGGCGGATTTACAAATGTGGTATCGTTAATCCACTTTTCGATCAATGCAATTTCGCAGGTTGAAATTTTATTTGCATTTTGCGGCATAGGAGAAAATCCATCCAGATGTTTCAATGATCCCATTAACTGTCCACTTTGTGCCACAAAAGATACATCGCCATAATCTGTGAAATCCAAAGCTCCCGATGGTGTCGTTCCACTATGACAAGAAATACAATAGGCATTCAAAATTGGGACGACTATACCTGGATAAGTTACATTGGACGAATCACAGACCAGCGTATCGATGGGTGGTTCAGGATTGGGATTGGTATTTACAATCTCATCCGGACTATGGGTACAAGATATGATTAACAACAATAAAGCTGGAACAAAAATCCTGGAATAAATTTTAAACCTTTTCATACTGACTATTTTCTCGTTAAATAAAAATATCAGCGAAATAAAATGAAATCAATGTCGGGAAAAAAAGGATTATACTGAACAGGAAAAAAATGATGCTGAACCGGAAAAAAGACCTTTCGAATTATTTTATTTTTGACTCAAATCCGGTCAGCTTAAAAGCCCATGCGTGTTTGCAGGGTGGTGTTTTTTGAACGCTTTCGGGAATTTCAATCACCAATTCTTCTCCCTCATTTTTCCATTTCAATGGTTTATCAACTCCCACCAGCAAAATATTTGCTGTTTTATCCGATTGAAGGGAAGAAATTTTAATTGTCGGTGGCAGGTTTGTTTCCTCTTTTCCTGCTAAATAAATCAGGTATATCGAACCATCCTTTTTTTGTGTAAAACAAATATTCCCTTCTTTGTAAGGAGCTATAGCCCTTGTTTCGTAAATGGCCTCATTGTTAACCTTCATCCAGTCGCCAATTTCACTTAAAAGTTGGTAAGCTCCTTCGTGCCATTGACCTTCAGGTCCGGGAGCAATGTTCAAAAGCAAATTACCTCCTTTTGCAACAATATCAACCAAAAGATGAATGGCATCATGTCCGGTCATATAAGTTGCGTTGGGTGTCCAGGACCAGCCGCCTCCTGCTATAATGCATGATTCCCATGGGTAAGGCAATGCTTCTTTGGGAACCGTATTTTCAGGTGTAAGATAGTTTTGGTTTTTCCCTGGTACGGCGCGATCAACGACAATCAATCCGGGTTGCTTTTGCCTTGCCTTCTCCACCAGTTCGTCCATCCGGATATCCTGGTTCACGATATTGCCTTTCAGAAATCCTGATTCAGATTCTTTTACATTCTGATCATAGAAATTCTTTATTTGTTCCTTCGATTGCTTTGCGACCCAGCCGCCATCCAGCCACAGAATATCAATCTTTCCATAGTCAGACATCAATTCCAGAATCTGGTTCTGGGTGAACTGAACATAGTTTTCCCATTTTTCAGGATAAGCAACCGGGTCATAATTTACATTCCGGTCCATTGGCGGGAAATAAGGATCCCAGTAATAATCACAATGCCAGTCGGGTTTGGAGAAATAGGGACCAACCCACATCCCTTCATTTCTGAAAGCATCGAAAACTTCTTTAGTAACATTTGCTTTTGGGTTTGTATTAAATGGACAACCTGCATCCGTAATTTTGTAGTCGGTCAATTTTGTGTCGAACATGCAAAATCCATCATGGTGCTTGGTCGTGAAAACGATGTAACGCATACCGGCATTTTTGGCTGCTTTTGCCCAGCGTTCAGGATCAAATTTTACAGGATTAAAAGTCGTTTTCAGGTTTTCATATTCCTTTACATACTCAACATAATTATTCGGATTGCTTCCTTTCTTTCGTTCGCACCAGCCATAATCCTCAGGACAAATCGACCATGATTCGACAATTCCCCACTGACTGTATGTTCCCCAGTGCATCAGCAAGCCGAATTTCAAATCCAGCCATTGATTTAACTTTTGCTGAACTAAAGGGTTCGGTTCAGGTACGTAGGTTTGAGGTTCATGCTGAGCATTTAGTATTAAAAACAAAAAGCAAACTCCTGATAAGGATAAAAAAACTTTCTTCATAATAAATCCATTTCGAAAAGAATAATCAATAATTTGACCCAAAATTAGCATAAATGAAATCAAAAATAAAAAAGGCGCCATTGACTAAAACCTGGCACCCTTTAATATTACTGGGGCTATTTTCTAAGAAAAAAGAAAAGGGATAAGTTACTCTGCAACTATTTTACACTTCACGATTCGCAAAGGAACATCCTCTTTCCATTTTAGAGCAAATACATATACATTGTCATTGCGGAATTTGAGAGAGCTTAGATTTGACAAAAAATCATAGCCTTCGATTTTAAATTCAGATTCGCCAAGAAATTGTCCCGTGGTAGTATATGCCTGAAATAGGTGATCCCTTTCTTCTGTTGAATAAAGGAAAAACAAACAATTACTTTCACCATCAACCTGCAGGTTATAATAGTAGGGTAAAAAATCCGGAAAAAAACCTTCTTGTTTGACTTTTTCAGCATGAGTGGAATCAATTCCATTTTTCCTAAGTCTTTCCTTTAAGTTTTGATAATACTCTTCCTTGTCCTCACCTGTGACCGGAATAGATTTCATGTTTAATTTAAACTCTGATTCAGTGTATTTGCCATTCACCTTCTTAAATACTAAAACTTTATCGGAGTTATTCATGCCCAGGATAATTTCACCATCATTTGTAACCTGAACCATATTCTTTCGTGGCGAAAAGGGAGTTTGAAAGCCTATCAAACCTTGCTTGTGGGGAATAATCAATCCCCGGTCATTATATGCTTGAAATGTGTAATAGATTTGTTCATATTTGCCTGAGTTATAATCAAGCTCGGCAATAAGATTTTTGGATTTATCTCCATAGGGAACATGCCCGTAAATAATTAATTTATCAGGTCTCACCGGAAATATATTTAATGGCATAAAATCAATAGTGGTCATTTTAACAAAATCTCCGTTCAGATCGAAAAAGTTTATTCTGCCCTGGTTGTCACTTACTACTAGTAACTTGCCATCAAGAATACCATTAAAATCAGGATTATTGGCAAATTCACCAGGATTCCATCCCTGTTTACCAAAAGTTCTAATAATTTTCCCTGACTTATCAAGTTTGGTAATAGAGTATTTCATCCTATCTAAAATAAAAACACTCTCGTCGGTGGCAACTATAAACTTTTTGTTAATTCCTACCTTACCGGGCATATCCTTTTGTGTTTTATCGTAAAACAGGGTTTCCCAATCAGCATTTACCAGAAATGAATTATCCGGGATAAGTTTAATGGTTTTTACATTGTAATTGATTTCCTGAGCCGATCCAAGCAAATAAATCAGAACCAGCGTAATTGTAACAATCATTTTATTCGTTTTCATAGTTTAAATCTTTAAGAATCAAGACCAATTGATGTTTATGTATGCATCGGTTAGGACTAATGTAATAGTCAAGCTCTTCAAGTTCAAGAGAATTTAAATTTTCGTCATCATATAAAGTCTCATTTTTTGTTGTATAGTTTTTAGTTGAAAGCCATAAACTTATGGATAGTCCCAGCAGGAAAAGGATGCCTGCTGCATAGGGCAAAAGCTTAACTTTATGGATGGAAAAGAGTCTGCCTTATGATTCAGGAATTCCAATTATATTTTCCAATGAAGGAACTTCTATGGGTAGTTCCGGATTCAGACATTCCAGGTGCTTCAAGGTATCTTCCTTTCGCCTTTTGACTTCTTCACACAATTGGTTTGCTTCCCTATTACATTCAATAAGCTTTTCTAATTCCTGTTTCTCGAAATCCGTCATTTGGTTATCAAGGTATTTTAAAAATGATTCCTGCTTATTCATTTTCAGAATTTTTAAGGGTTCTGGAAATTTTATCTATACATCGCCATAACGTTTTTCCAATTGAATTGAATGGTATTCCAGTGGCATTTGACATTTCCTTATAGGAAAGACCATCTTGATACATAAAAATCAGCATCCGGTGTTTTGGACTAATTTGTTCAATTGCTAATCGAATCCTTTCAGTTCTTTCCCGTGCAATTAAATTTTCCTCAGGATTAATAACCTCTATGCAATCTGTGCTTTTAATATCAATTTTAGTTCCCTGGCGATTGTTACTTTTTATTGAATTCAGGCATAGATTTCCGGCTACTTTGTATAACCATGCGTTAGTGTTTTCTATGGAATAACCAATATTGCTCATTCGTTGGTAGAGTTTCAAAAATGTTTCCTGAGCTATATCACCTGCTGTTTCCCTGTTATTAACAAACCGATAACAATATCTATAAATCTGCTCATAATGTTGATTATAAAGTTTATCGAACGTCATTATTTATAATGTTCTGAGTATATGAACAACTAAGTATGGAATTTGTGACACGTTACTTTAAGAAGTAAATAAAAACAGGGAATTCACTTTGTCGCTATTTAATACACTTGATAACATGGCTACTCCTTGTTCAGTAAAAGCATAGGGCAATTTTCTTGTTCCGCCCTAACTTGATGTTCCATTTTGGAATATCAAATTTTAAATTCCTGATCTATAAGTTGGAGGATGAAATCTTAAAGGAATCACATTAAATTTCTTATCAGCGTTGTATTTATTTTTATAAGTAGAATAAAATTATTGTTGATTATTAAATCCACGCTGCCGCAAAGCTTCAAAGACTATAATAGCTGCCGAAGCAGATACATTCAGTGAATCGTGTGAGCCCAGCATCGGAATGATGATCTTTTCATCAGCAGCGTTAATCCATTCTTCTGTCAGTCCTGTGGCCTCAGTTCCGAGCACAATAGCAGCAGGCTGAGAAAAGTCAATAAAATCATATCGTTTGCTTGCTTTAAGCTCGGCAGCATAGGTTCTGATTTTATTTTCTTTCAAGTATTTTATGGCATCCTGATTCCTGCATACCACAACCGGAACTGAAAAAACACAACCCAGGCTTGATCGGATCACGTTGGGATTATAAATGTCGGTTAAAGGATCGCAAACGATCACAGCATCCACAGCAGCAGCTTCAGCGGTCCGCAGAACTGCTCCCAGATTTCCGGGCTTTTCAACAGATTCGAGAACAATCAGCAATGGATTTTTTCGAAGCTTCAATGTATCTAATGAATGAAATTTTGGTTTGGCTAAAGCAATTACACCTTCCGTATTTTCACGGTAAGCAACTTTTTCAAAAACATTAGGCGCGAGTAAAATTGTTTTTCCATAAAGTCTATCACCTTCTGAAAGATTAACCGCTTCAATTTTTGTTTCATTAAGGTAAAGGGTTTCTATTTGAAATCCCTTGTCAATAGCCTTATTGATTTCTCTCCAACCTTCTATGAGGAGAAGATTCTGCTTTTTTCTTTCTGAACTTTTCTGGAGTTTCACCAGGTTCTTAACCCTTTCGTTCTGAAGACTTGTTATTTTCTCAGGATTCATAAATTATTTCTGTGTCAAAAGTATTTATTAGTGCATTCGCGGCAAACTCTTATTCCATTTTTCAATCTTTTCATCTAATACAATTCGTTTTGAATTAAGCTTAAGCTCTCCAAAATTAACGATTAAAGCCAGCTTGTTTTGTGAGACCTTCAGGTAATTAATTGCCAAGGCTATAAATTCATTAGCAATCGCCTGCACTGCTTTTACTTCAATTATAATATCATCGAAAACAACAAAATCAGCATAGAATTTATGTGGTAAAATAATGTCTTTATAATTCACCTCATACTCTTTTTCCCGCTCAAATGGGATTCCTGCCCTTTTAAATTCATATTCCAGCGCATCTTTATATACTATTTCCAGAAATCCAGGACCAAGGTTGTTATGAACTTCAAAGCAAATCCCGATTATTTTATAGCTCTCTTCCTTGTAAACCAGATCTGACATAGTTTGAATATTTAGCCGCTAATTCGCGAATAAAATTAGCGCATTCGCGGCTTATGAATAATTTCAAAGATTTACTAGTTGGGTCATTTTAATATCTTTTGATGAACTTCCAATTAGAATTTCATATTCTCCGGGTTCGACAAGATATTTATGATGATCCGTATCCCAATATTGAAATTGGTTTTTATCAATCTCAATTTTTATAGATTTCTGTTCCCCCTTTTTTATTGAAATCCTTTTGAAATCAATTAATTGTTTAATTGGACGCCAGAATTTCGGATCAATTTTCCGGGTATAAACCTGAACCACTTCATCCCCATCAAACTCACCTGAATTTTTAACAGACAATGATACTGATACATTATCTCCTTCAATCTGAACTTCAAAATCTGAATAATCAAATTTAGTATAACTCAACCCATAGCCAAAAGGATAAAGCGGTTCGCCATGATAATATTTATAGGTTCTTCCTTCCATACTGTAATTTTCAAAATCAGGAAGATCAGTTGTTGTCTTGTAAAAGGTCACCGGCAGCCTGCCTGAAGGATTTACATTTCCAAAAATAATATCTGCGACTGCATTCCCTCCCTGCTCACCGGGATACCAGGCAAATAAAATGGCATCTGCCATCTCCTCAATCTCAGGCATGGCAATGGCGCTTCCGCCAGTTACAATAACAATCAAAGGTTTGTCACCGATCTTTTCCCTCATAATTTTTACATATTCGATTTGATTCTTTGGTAAACCAATATCAACCCGGTCGCCACCGTTTGCATTCAGCATCGCGTCACCTTCTTCCCCTTCAAACAAAGAGTTGATCCCAATGCAAACAATTACTGCATCAGCCCGGGTGGCCTGCCAGAAACCATGCATCAGGCTGTCGTTGTGAAACATAAAACCCAGGTTGTGCTCAACTATAGTTCCTATGCTAACCCTGTTTATTATTCCTTCAAGAATCGTATTCATCTCACCGGAAAGACCATTGTAATTGCCAAGCAAACAAGTAACATCGGTAGCAGTTGGACCAGTAACAAAGAGATTCTTAAGGGTATTTTTATTCAGTGGAAGGACATTTCCTTTATTCTTCAGTAATACGATTGATTTAGCAGCAGCCTCATAAGCCAGTTGCTTATGCTTTTCGCAATTCACAAATTCCTTTGGAATTTTTGAATAGGGATTTAATTCATCAGGATCAAAAAGTCCAAGCTTAAATCGTGTCCGGAGCAAGGGTTCAAGTGCGGCATTTACTATTTTTTCGGTGATCAAACCCGTATCAACGGCTTTTGGCAGGTACTGATAAATATAACCACAATTTAAATTTACCCCTGCTTTAGCAGCCATGGCAGCAGCCTCAACCCTTGTAGCTACCACTTTATGCCGTGCCCAGATATCATCCAGTGCCCAACAGTCAGAAACGACATGCCCTTTGAAATTCCATTCCTTTCTCAGGATACTATCGATCAGAAAATTGCTGCCACAGCAAGGCTGGTCGTATGTCCGGTTATAGGCACACATCACAGATTCCACATTCCCATTTTCAACCAAAGCCTGAAAAGCAGGCAGATAGGTTTCCCTGAAATCCCTTTCATCGGGTAATGCATTGAAGACGTGCCTTACTTTTTCAGGTCCACTATGCACCACATAATGTTTTGCGCAGGCAGATGCTTTCAGATATTTGGGATTATCACCCTGCAATCCTTTCACAAAGGCAATTCCAATTTGTGAAGTCAGAAACGGATCTTCGCCATAGGTTTCCTGTCCTCTTCCCCACCTCGGATCACGAAAGATATTGATGTTTGGTGTCCAGAAGGAAAGACCATTGTATTGATCCCGGTTACCCATCTTAACAGCTTCATGATGCTTGGCTCTGGCTTCGTCAGAAATTGCGGTTGCCACCTTGAAAATCAGCTCTTCATCAAAGGTAGCAGCCAAGCCAATTGCCTGGGGAAAGACCGTGGCTTTTCCGGCTCTCGCCACTCCGTGAAGGCATTCATTCCACCAATTGTATTCAGGGATCCCAAGCCTTTCAATAGCCGGACTGTTGTAAAGCATCAGTGAGGTTTTTTCTTCAAGCGTCAGCCGGGATATTAAATCTTTGATTCGTTCCTCCTGAATTAATCCTGGGTTTTGAAATAGAAAATCATAGTGAGTGGTTTCCTTAATTGGATTTTGGCTGCAGCCAAAAAGCACTAAAGACACGAACATCAAATGTAAAATCTTCATCACAGATAATTTTTGCTCTGTAAAATTAGAGAAATCAATGTAATGCAGGTTTTAAATTCCATGATTAAGTGTTTTTTCTACTTTTGATTAAAATTATTGACTATGTGGAACTGTCCAAACTGTGGCAGAAGCTTTCGCAATACCAACCAGGATCATAGCTGCATGATTACTGATCTTGAATCTCATTTTGTGAATAAACAGCAAAATGTGATCGACACCTTTGAAAAAATTAAAAACGAGGTTATGCAACTTGAAGGAATCCAGATAAATTCGGTAAAGAATGCCATCCTATTCCAGGCTAAAAGTAATTTTCTGGCTGTAAAACCTAAAAAAACACACCTCGATATTGAGTTTGTTCTGGATGAAAAAGTAGATGAATTCCCTATTTATAAAACTTTCCAGGCCACCAAATCAAAATGCGCCCATTTTGTAAGGTTGGAATCGCCAGAGGAGATAGATGAACAGTTAATTCTATGGTTAAGAAAAGCTTATAAGATTTCTTCAGAATAACCGGTTTTAAAACTCAATCTTATAGCTTATCTGTGGCATCACAATCGTTTGCTCATCTCTGTCAATCGTATTGTACTTATAGTTGTACTTATAGCCGAAAAACTCAGGTGTTCCCAGCGCATTCATCACCTGGAAGCTCCAGATGCTGGCATGACGGGGTTTATTTTTACGATAGTTTAGTGTAAAATGCAGGTAATACACATTGGGTTTTCGATCTTCGAAAGCTTGTGTTTCATCATAAATTACTTCTTTGGCAAGGTAAGTAGCATCTTCATCAACCGGTGAAATGCGGTCTCCACCTATCATGCTGAATTTACCATTTAAACCAATAGTATTGTTTTTTTGCCCTTTGCCAACTTTCCATTCTTTTCCGCCAACAAAATTGACCACAAAGTTTTTATCATACCGTGCATCTCTCAACACCTCATCCCCACCGACGTAATTTGATCTGAAAACGGAAGCTGTGATTAAAAAATAATATCCATTGTTCATGTACCTTTCAAGGGTAAGATCAAGCCCGTAATTTTCACCGGTTCCGTCATTGGTCAATGAATCATTGATAAACCAGTTCTGGTCAAGGTTCAGCAGAGAATAAGAAGTTCCCGGTTTGACCGGAACGCTGGTGAGGTATTGATAAAATGCCTCAGCCCTGAAATTTAAATTTTCATTGATTGCCAGGTCATAACCGGCTACGAGGTGATGTGACTGCGTAAAATCGAGGTTACGATTGGGTTCAGATATTCCACTGGTATTTGGAACTTGAGCTAGGTAAATGAAAAGCATTTCGAGCCGGCTGTGAGCGCCATATCCGAAACTCAACGACTGAGAAGGCTGGAATCGCCATTTCAAACCCAGACGGGGTTCGATGGTATAATGCTGATTGAGGGTGAAGAACTGGCCATGCAATCCGATGTTGAAGGTGATTTTTTCAGAAAGATCGAAACGCGACTGGGAGAATCCGAAGATCAATTCGCTGTTGCCCTGATCATCAACCACCGAAGTCAAACCATCATTCAGCTCCGGCGCTTGTTGCATGAGCATATTATAATTCAGCAGGTGAACCGTAAAGCCGCTCCTGTTGGTATGTTTTGCGCTGAATTTATGATTGAGGTATGAAGTTAAACTGTATTTCCATGACAAGTTCTGAATGTTCTGATAAGGATGCAGCACTTGTTGAGCGTCCATTTTTTCGTATTCCATATCAATGCCTTCACCCGAAAGGGCTAATGAAGAATTTAAAAATGATCTTTTCCCGATGATCAGTTTATGGGTTAAACCAAGGGCTCCCATGTAGGGTCTGCCTTGCCCTTCTTCCTGGTCAGATTCATACTGCCAGTCCTCAGGTTCTCCTTCTGCCTGGGTGCCTGAAATGTCAGTAGAGCCAATGCCCCAAAGAGAAAATATGCCTGACTTTTTGGTCGGGAAATCAAATTTAAATGACAAATCCTGGTATTTTATATTTCCTGCATCTTCAGGAAGGATTGGAGACAGTAAAGCAAAAATGGAATAACGATAATTGAAGAGATAGGTCGAACCACTTCCTTTTTTAAATGGTCCTTCGGATGAAAGGTCAATTCCGGTTAACCCAACCTGAACAGCATGCTCATAATTATCCCTGTTTCCTGAACGGAGTTTCAGGTCAAATACACCTGAAAGTGCATTGCCAAACTCAGCCGGGAAAGCGCCGGTATAAAAATCGGAAGCGCCAAGCATTTGCTGACTAAGCGCAGTAAGCCCGCCCCCGCCGAAGGTAGTCATATTAGCAAAGTGGCTGGGATTTGCGATCTCCAAACCCTCCATGCGCCACAACAATCCTTTGGGAGCATTGCCACGAATCACAATCCCGTTGCTGTTCATATTATCAGCCACACCGGCGTAAGATGAAACCAGATGTGAAGGGTCATCAAATCCTCCTGCAAACCTTCTGGCTTCTTCCATGTTGATCTGTCTTGCGCTGATGATGGACATTGAATTTACAGGTTCCTTTTTATCAGCTTCAGCATTTACAACCACCTGGGCAAGGCTGACCACCGACTCTTTTAATCCGGCATTGATGACCACTTCTTTCCCTGACCCAACCACAAGTTCAGTTACCGTATAAG
>Ga0209391_10001103_pt1 | contig 13818 bp, 10 predicted proteins | sample PPLLak3March2015_FD_187246 | JGI IMG/M metagenome (GOLD analysis project Ga0209391, IMG submission 187246) | Freshwater sediment microbial communities from Prairie Pothole Lake near Jamestown, North Dakota, USA - PPLs Lake P7 Core (1) Depth... | ecosystem: Environmental > Aquatic > Freshwater >... | reverse complement strand
GGGTGCTCGGCGCGCTCGTCGGCGACGGACTCGCCTCGGTCATGAGCTTCCTCGGGGCGACCCTGCTGCTGCTTGCCGTCTGGCTCGCTTCGGTGTCGCTGTTCACCGGCGTTTCGTGGCTCGCCGTGATGGATCGCATCGGGGTCGGCGTGCTCGCCGCGCTAGCCTGGGCACGCGAGCGAATGTCCACCGCGCGCGACGTCAAGGCGGGTCGGGAGGTCAAGCAGGCCCGCCAGGAGGTGGTGCGGGAGGAGCAGAAGAAGGCCGCCGACCGCAAGCCGCCGCGGATCGAGGCGCCCGCGCCGAAGGTCGAGAAGAGCGAGCGTGTCGAGAAGGAAAAGCAGGTGGCGTTGTTCGAGCGGCCGGGCTCGACGGAGCTGCCGGAACTCTCGCTGCTGGACGACGCGCCGCCACGGGCCGGCGGCTACTCCGCCGAAGCGCTCGAGGCCATGTCGCGGCTCGTCGAACTCAAGCTGCGGGACTTCGGCGTCGAGGCCGAGGTGGTCGAGGTGCACCCGGGGCCGGTGATCACTCGCTTCGAGCTGCGGCCCGCGCCGGGCGTGAAAGTCGCGCAGATCTCCCACCTTGCCAAGGACCTCGCGCGTGCGCTGTCGGCCGTGAGCGTGCGCGTCGTCGAGATCATCCCCGGCAAGTCGACCATGGGCCTCGAGATCCCCAACGAGGCGCGCGAGATCGTGACGCTCGGCGAGATCATCAAGTCGAAGGCTTACGACGACATGCACTCGCCGGTCGCGCTGGTGCTCGGCAAGGACATCGGCGGCAACCCGGTGGTGGCCGACCTGGCCCGCATGCCGCACCTGCTGGTGGGCGGCACGACGGGCTCGGGCAAGTCCACGGCCGTGAACGCGATGGTGCTGTCGCTGCTCTACAAGTCCTCCGCGGAGCAGGTCCGGCTGATCATGATCGACCCGAAGATGCTCGAGCTCTCGGTGTACGAGGGCATCCCGCACCTGCTGGCGCCGGTCGTCACCGACATGAAGCAGGCGGCCAACGCGCTGCGCTGGTGCGTGGCCGAAATGGAACGCCGCTACCGGCTCATGGCCTTCGCGGGCGTGCGCAACCTCGCGGGCTACAACCGCAAGGTCAAGGAGGCGGCCGACGAGGGCAAGCCGCTGCGCGACCCGCAGGAGATGAAGCAGCTGCTGCCGGACGCCGATCCGTCGTCGATCCCGCCGCTCGAGCCGCTGCCCTACATCGTGGTGATCGTCGACGAGCTCGCCGACCTGATGATGATCGTCGGCAAGAAGGTCGAGGAGCTGATCGCGCGGCTCGCGCAGAAGGCGCGCGCCTCGGGCATCCACCTGATCCTGGCCACGCAACGCCCGTCGGTGGACGTGATCACCGGACTCATCAAGGCCAACATTCCGACCCGCATCGCCTTCCAGGTTTCCGCCAAGGTCGATTCGCGCACCATCCTCGACCAGAGCGGCGCCGAGGCGCTGCTCGGGCACGGCGACATGCTGTTCCTGCAGCCGGGTACGTCGCTGCCGGTGCGCGTGCACGGCGCGTTCGTCTCCGACCAGGAAGTGCACCGGGTGGTCGCCAAGCTCAAGGTCATGAGCCCGCCCGTGTACCTCGACGAGGTGCTCGACGGGCCGTCGGCGCCGATCCCCGGCCTGCCGGGCGAGTCAGGCGGCGAGGAGGGCGGCGGCGACCCGGAGCAGGATCCGCTCTACGACGAGGCGGTGCGCATCGTCACGGAGAGCCGCAAGGCGTCGATCTCGGGAGTGCAGCGTCGCCTCAAGATCGGCTACAACCGCGCCGCCCGCATGATCGAGGCGATGGAGGCGGCGGGTCTGGTGGGTCCGCTGCAGTCGAACGGCAGCCGCGAGGTGATCGCGCCGCCGCCGCCCGAGGCGGACTGAGCCATGCCGCACCCCGCACGCCGGGTCGCCGGATGGCTCGCCTGCCTGCTCGCGCCGGCCGCATTTGCGCAGGGGACGGGAGACGCCGTGGCGCGCGTGGATGCCTACCTCGCATCGCTCAAGACCCTGTCGGCGGACTTCGCCCAGGTGGTCCGCAATCGCGACGGGCAGGTGGTGGATCGTGCCTCGGGCACGCTGTCGCTGTCGCGGCCGAATCGCTTCCGCTGGGACTACCGCCAGCCCTACCTGCAGACCATCGTCGCTGACGGCGAGCGGTTGTGGCTCTACGACAGCGACCTCGAGCAGGTGACGGTGCGTGCGCTTGAGGCGGGCCTCGGGTCGACGCCGGCGATGCTGTTGTCGGGGTCGGGCAAGGTGGGCGACGCGTTCACCGCGCTCGCGCTCGAGCGCGAAGGCGACTGGACCTGGGCCCGCCTGCGCCCGAAGCAGGAGGCCTCGGACTTCGACCGTGTCGGGCTCGCATTCGACGCGCGCGGGGAGCTCGCCGCGATGGAACTGCGCGACAAGCTCGGCCAGGCCACGGTCATCGAGTTCGGCAACGTGCGGCGCAATCCGGCGCTCGACGCGGCGCTGTTCCGCTTCGAGCCTCCACCCGGTGCCGACGTGATCGGACGCGCTGCGCCCTGAGCCGGCCGTGCTGCCGCTCACCCATGCGTCCGCCTGGCTCGCGGCGAGCGTCCTGCTCCTGGCGGCCGTCATCGTCGCGAGCCTGTTGCCCGGCGATGCGGGTCCCGACGTCGGCAACCTGGACAAGCTCGGTCATTTTCTCGCCTACGCCGCGCTCGCCCTCTGGTTCGGTGGTCTCTTCGCGCGCCGCTGGTACTGGGGCGTGGCGCTCGGCCTGGCGCTGCTCGGGATCGGGCTCGAGGTGCTGCAGGAGCTCGTGGCGCGCAGCCGCACGGGCGATCGGAACGACGTCGCGGCCAACCTCGCGGGCATGGGCGCGGGGCTCGCGCTCGCGTGGTGGCGCACGAGCAACTGGGCGCTCAGGATCGAGGCATGGCTGAGGCGCACCTGACGGCTGCGGCGCGCGAGGCGGGCTGGCGGCCGCTCGCCGACCGCATGCGTCCGAGGACGCTCGAGGAATTCGTCGGCCAGTCGCACCTGCTGGCGCCGGGCAAGCCGCTCAGGCGACTGCTCGAGGGCGGCAGCCTGCACTCGATGCTGCTCTGGGGCCCGCCCGGCACGGGCAAGACTACGCTCGCCCGCCTGGTCGCGCGGACGTGCGAGGCGGAGTTCGTCGCGCTGTCCGCAGTGATGGCCGGCGTCAAGGACGTGCGTGCGGCGGTCGAGCGGGCGCAGTCGCTGCGCCGCGAGCAGGATCGCCAGACGGTGCTGTTCCTCGACGAGGTGCACCGCTTCAACAAGTCACAGCAGGATGCCTTCCTGCCTTACGTCGAGGACGGCACGCTGTGCTTCATCGGCGCCACCACCGAGAACCCGTCGTTCGAGATCAACGGCGCGCTGCTCTCGAGGGCACGCGTGTACGTGCTGCGCTCGCTCACTTTCGATGACGTTCGCGAGGTACTGCGCCGCGCGGTCGCGCGCGAGGGGCAGGCGCGCGGTGCGTTGGTCGAGCTCGAGCCCGAAGCGCTCGAGACGCTGGCGCGGGCGGCCGACGGGGACGCACGCCGCGCGCTCAACCTGCTCGAGGTCGCGGCCGACCTCGCCGCGGACCACGCAGCAGGTGCGGCCGCCGTGGTCACCGAGGCGATCGCGGCGGAGGTCTCGGCGGGCGGTTACCGCCGCTTCGACAAGAAGGGCGAGCAGTTCTACGACCAGATTTCGGCGCTGCACAAGGCGGTGCGCGGTACCGACCCGGACGCCGCGCTGTACTGGCTGTGCCGCATGCTCGACGGCGGCTGCGACCCGCGCTACGTGGCGCGCCGCGTGCTGCGCATGGCCTCGGAGGACATCGGCAACGCCGACCCGCGCGCGCTCGCGCTGGCGCTCCAGGCCTGCGAGACCTACGAGCGGCTGGGCAGCCCGGAGGGTGAGCTTGCGATCGCGCAGGCGGTGGTGTTCATGGCCTGCGCGGCCAAGAGCAATGCCGTGTACGTGGCCTTCGGTGCGGCCATGGCCGACGTCAAGCGCACCGGCACGCTCGAGGTGCCGCTGCGGCTGCGCAACGCGCCGACGGCGCTCATGAAGGGGCTGGGTTACGGCGAGGGCTACCGCTACGCGCACGACGAGCCGGAGGGTTATGCGGCGGGCGAGCGGTACTTTCCCGACGGAATGGAGCCCGCGCGCTACTACGAGCCCGTGGAGCGCGGGCTCGAGATCCGCATCCGCGAGGCGCTCGGGCGGCTGCGGTCGATCAAGTAGGACCGCCTCGCTCCCGCGGCGGTCCCGGGAAGAACGTGTTGGTACGGCGCACGTAATCGGCGTACGCGGGACGTCGCTCGCCGATGTCCTTCTCGAGCAGCGTCACGCCCGAGAAGCGCAGCAGCAGGAACGACATGATCAGCGGCCCGGGAACGCTCCACCACGCCCCGCCCGACAGCGCGATCAGGTAGAAGCCCCACCAGACGCAGAAGTCGCCGAAATAGTTGGGGTGGCGCGTGTAGCGCCACAGCCCCCGGTCCAGCACGTGGCCCGTGTTGGCGGGGTCGGCCTTGAAGCGTGCGAGCTGCCAGTCGCCGCCGGCCTCGAACACCATTCCGACGGTCCAGAGCCCAACGCCGAGCGCGTCGAGCCAGCCGAGCGGGGCGCCGCCCGCGATGCCGCCCGCCAGCGGCAGCGAGATCACCCAGGCGAGCAGCGCCTGGAAGCCGAAAATCAGGTACAGGCTCTTGAGCGTGAAGTTGGGTTCGTTGCGGCGACGGATGGCTTGGTAGCGGCGGTCTTCCTCGTGGCCGCGGTTGCGCCAGGCGAGGTAGGCCGCGAGCCGCAGGCCCCAGGCGGTGACCAGCACCAGCAGCAGCGTGGCGCGCGCGCTGCGGTCGGGCACGGCGAGGGTGTACGCGGCTGCGGCGATCACGAACAGCAGCGGCCACAGCGTGTCCACGATGGTCACGTTGCGCTTCGGCACGCTGAGGGCCCAGGTGATCGCGCCCGCGACCAGCAGGACCGGCAGCGCCGCGAGCCAAATCTGAAGTTCCGGCATGCCTGAATCTCCCGCGGCCGCGATTCGGGCCGCCAACCGCTATTCGGCTGCCGGCGCCGCCAGGATTTCCGCGAGCAGCGTGTCGTCGATGTTGCCGCCCGAGAGCACCACGACGACCGTGCGCCCGCGTGTCTCGACCCGGCCGGCCAGCACCGCGGCGAGCGCCACGGCGCCGCCCGGCTCGACCACGAGTTTCAAGGTCCGGGCGGCACAGGCGATCGCGGCGCGGACTTCCTCGTCCGTCACCGCCACGCCGCCCGCGAGCAGCCGGCGGTTGATCTCGAAAGTGAGTTCGCCGGGCTCCGGCGCGAGCAGGGCGTCGCAGAACGAGCGCGTGCCGGGCGCGTTCGACTCGCGGTGGCCGGAGGCGAGCGAGCGGCGGTGGTCGTCGTGGCCCGCGGGCTCCGCGCTCCAGACGCGCGTCGCAGGCGACAGCGCGCGGATCGCGAGCGCGGTGCCGGCAACGAGCCCGCCGCCGCTGGTGCAGACGATCACGTCGTCGAGCGCGAGGCCGGCCTCGGCCGCCTGCTCGGCGATCTCGAGCCCGACCGTGCCCTGGCCGGCGATGATGTCGGGGTCGTCGAAGGACGGCACCAGCACGGCACCACGCTCGGTTGCGAGCCGGGCGGCGATCGCCTCGCGGCTCTCGCGCAGGCGATCGTACTCGATGACCGCCGCGCCGAGTGCGAGGGTGTTGCGCATCTTCACGACGGGCGCGTCGGCCGGCATGACGATCGTGGCCGGAATGCCGAGCAGGCGCGCGGCTGCGGCGATGCCCTGGGCATGGTTGCCCGACGAGAAGGCCACGACCCCGGCGGCCCGCTGCCCCGCGTCGAGCTGTGCGAGCCGGTTGTAAGCCCCGCGGAACTTGAACGAGCCGGTGTGCTGCAGGGTCTCGAGCTTGAGCAGGATGCGTCCGCCGGTCCGCTCGTCGAGCGGCGTGCCGTAGAGCAGTGGCGTGCGTCGCGCATGGCCGGCGAGCCGCGCGGCGGCGGCCCGGACATGCTCGAAGGAGGGCAGGGGCCCGGCAGCGTCGATCACCATTGAGCCGGTCCTCTGCCTGGTCGCAACATACGCGGGTGAGCCTACACGAAACCCTGCCGCCCGGCTGCGAGCCCACCTGCCACGGCTGCCGCCACCGGCGGCTCGATGTCGCGGCCAGCCTCGCGCAGAAATCCGGCTATCTTGCGCGGGTGCTGCAGCCCTGGGCGGACCGCATCGGGCCCGTCGTTGCGCCTGCAGCCGAACGGCGGCTCGGCTACCGCGATCGCGTGACGCTTACCGCGCGCTGGACGGCCGAAGGCGGCTGGCGCTTTGGGCTCATGCGGCGCGACGAACTCATCGCCATCCACGACTGTCCCGTGCATTCGGCCCGGGTGCGGGCGCTGGTGCGACTGCTGGTCGCGCGCTTGCCGCCGGCCGACGGGCTGCCGCTCGCCTACCTGCACGTAAGCGGTGCGCAGGCGACGCTGATCGTCAAGGCGCACCGGGTGGATGTGGAGGCGCTTGCAGGCCTGCTCGACGGGCTGCCCGGCACGGGGCTCGAGGGCTGCTGGCTGCACCTGCACCCGGCGGCCGGCCGGCGGCTGTTCGCGCGGCGCGGCTGGCAACTGCTGTGGGGCGAACCGCGCTCACGCGACGCCCACGGCCTGCTGCACGGCCCGACCGCCTTCGCGCAAGCGTTGCCGGAGCTGCATCTCGCGGCGCTCGCAACGGCACGCGCGCACCTGCGTCCGGGCGCCGGCGTGTCGGTCCTCGACCTGTATTGCGGACTCGGCGCCAGCCTTCGCGAATGGACGGTGGCCGGCAGCACGGCGCTCGGCGTCGAGCTGTCGGGGGAGGCGATCGAACTCGCAACGGCAAATGCGCCCGAGGCCCTCGTGCTGCGCGGCACCTGCACCGAGCGGCTGCCGCAGATCCTGCCGTGGTGGCGCCAGCAGGCGGGCGAGCGCGTCGCCTACGTGAACCCACCGCGTTCGGGGCTCGAGGCACCGGTGACCGAGGCGCTCGCTGCCGACCTGCGCCCGGCACGCCTCGCGTACCTGTCGTGCAGCGCCGGGACGCTGAGGCGCGACCTTTCGATGCTCGAAGCCGCCGGCTACCGCGTGACGGGCATCGAGCCCTACGATTTCTTCCCGCTCACCCATCACGTCGAGACGCTCGCGCGCCTCGACCTTGCCGCGTGAGCGCGTCGCGCGCGACGGCGAGTTCCTCGCGCTTCGCGTCGTCGACCCGCGGATAGGCGAGCTCGAGCGACGACAGCCCCTCGATGATCGCCGCCGCGACCACGACGCGCGTGAACCACTTGTTGTCGGCCGGCACCACGTACCACGGGGCATGCCCGCTCGCGGTGTGGCGGATCATGTCCTGGTAGGCCGCCATGTAGTCGTCCCAGTGGCCGCGCTCGCGCACGTCACCGAGCTCAAATTTCCAGTTCTTGTCGGGGTCGTCGAGACGCTCGAGGAAGCGCTTCTTCTGCTCGTCCTTCGAGACGTTCAGGAAGAATTTGAGGATCAGCGTGCCGTTGCGTGCGAGATAGCGCTCGAAGCTGCAAATGTCCTCGAAGCGATTCTTCCAGATCTTGCTCGTGACGAGACGGGGCGGCAGCTTCTGGCCCGCGAGCAGCGCCTCGTGTACCCGCACGATCAGCACCTCCTCGTAGTACGAGCGGTTGAAGATGCCGATCCGGCCGCGCTCCGGCAGCGCCTTCATGCAGCGCCAGAGGTAGTCGTGGTCCAGTTCCTCCGCGGAGGGCGCCTTGAACGACGTCACGTGGCAGCCCTGCGGATTCACGCCCGAGAGCACGTGCTTGATCGCACTGTCCTTGCCCGCGGCATCCATCGCCTGGAAGACGAGCAGCACCGACCAGCGGTCCTGCGCGTAGAGCTTGTCCTGCAACGCCGCGAGGTACTGCACTCCCTTCCTGAGCGCGTCCTGGGCGCGGGGCTTGTCCTCCGAACCGAAACGCAGCGTGTCGCCGGGATCGCAATCGGCGAGCCGGAAGTCCTTGCCCGACGTGACGCGAAACGGCTCCGTCACCGAACGGATGAGCTTGAGTTCCTGCTTGCTGATTTCCATCGGGGAATCCCTGATCCAGGCTGGATACGACCGTATTGTAGCGGCTCGCAGGGCCGCCTCCGCGGGCCGGGTGCTGCTGTACGATACGCGGCTGTTGACGGCGTGACCGCCGTGGGAGACCCGCCCGTGAATAGAAGATTCGCCCCGATGCAACGCCGGACGACTGGCGTCGTGGCGACGCTGCTGTGCGTGACGGTGGCATGGCCTACTGCGCAGTCGCACGCGCAGGTGCCCCCGGTCGAGGCCGCTCCCGATGCCCCGGCAACCAAGGCGCGCCCGCGCATCGGGCTCGTGCTCGGCGGCGGCGGCGCGAAGGGCGCGGCGCACGTCGGCGTCCTCAGCGTGCTCGAGGAGATGCGCATCCCGATCGATTGCATCGTCGGCACCAGCATGGGCGCCCTGGTCGGGGGGACCTTCGCCTCGGGCATGGATGCGAAGGAACTCGAGAAGGCGGTGAGCGCAATCTCCTGGCAGGAGGCGATCGCCCGCAGCGGCCTGCGCGCCAAGGTGCCGATGCGCCGCAAGCTCGCCGGAAACACCTACAGCAACAGCCTCGAGTTCGGAGTTCGCGACGGCCGACTGGTCGCGCCGAGCGGGCTGATCAGCACGCAGAACGTGGATCTCACGATCCAGTACCTCGTCGCACGCAGCCGCGGCATCAGCGATTTCGACCAGCTCCCGATTCCGTTCCGTGCCGTGGCGACCGACATGCAGACCGGCGAGATGGTCGTGCTGCGGAAAGGTGACCTGGCGCTGGCGATGCGGGCCAGCATGGCCGTGCCCGGCGCGTTCGCGCCCGTCAGCATCGACGGTCGCATCCTCGGCGACGGCGGCCTGACCCGCAACGTGCCGGTCGACATCGCCCGCCAGACCTGTGCGGACGTGGTGATTGCGGTGGCCGTGCCGAATCCGGCGCCGACGCCGGAGCAGCTGCGATCGCCGCTCACGCTGATGGCGCGTACCCTCGACGTGCTGATCAACGCCAACGAGCGGCAGCAGCTCGAGACCCTGGGGCCGGACGACGTCAAGATCGTCATCGAGATGGGAGACATCGGCTCAGCCTCCTTCGAACGTGTACCCGACGCGATACCGGTCGGCCGGGCGGCAGCGCTCGCGCAACGCGCCGAGCTCGCCCGTTACTCGCTGCCCGAGGCGGAGTTCACCGCCTGGCGGGCGGCCACCGGACGGGTGGGCCGCGAGCCCGTGACGCTGGCAGCCGTGAACATCGTGGGCGCGGATCGGGCGAATCCGGAGTTCATCCGTGCGACCTTCGGCCTCGAAGCGGGCGACACGGTCGACCATCGCAAGATCGGCGATCGCGCCACCGCCGTGTTCGCGCTGTCCGATTTCGAGCGCGTCGCCTACACGCTGGAGGGCGACGTCGAGCAGCCGACCCTGAACCTGCACCTCGCCGAGAAGTCCTGGGGACCGAACATCCTGAGGTTCGACCTCGGCTTCCACATCGGCACCGACGCGAACACGGCGTTCATGCTCGGCGGCGACTATCTGCGCACCTGGGTCAACGACCGTGGCGGCGAGATCCACGGGTCGTGGCGGTTCGGCAGGACCTCCGGCCTCGACGCCTCGCTGTACCAGCCGCTCGATGCCGAGCACCGCTGGTTCGTCGAGCCCAGCGCCTCGGCGCAGCGCTCGATCGAGGACATCTTCATCGACGGCGACGCGGTCGCGCGCTACCGGTTCTCCCACGCCTGGGGGTCGCTGGACACCGGTCGCGTGTTCGGCAATCGCACCGAACTCCGGGGCGGCATCCGCTCCGGCGGACAGTCGGTGGAGCGGGAGATCGGAACCCCGGACCTGCCCGAGATCTCCAGCGAGGGCTACGGCGGCCTGACGCTGCGCTACTCCTACGACTCGCGCGACCGTAACGTACTCTGGCAGAGCGGCACATTGGCGCGCGTGGCGTATTTCCGCGGCGTCGAATCGCTCGGCGCGGTGGACTCCTACGACCGGCTCGAGGGCGTGGCCATGACGAGCGTTCCGTTCGGAGGCAACGTCGTCTACCTGCGTGCGAGCGGCGGCGCGTCCTTCGGCAGCGACCTCCCCATCTACGATACCTTCACCCTCGGCGGGCCGGTCAGCATGCCTGGCCTCAGCCTCGGCGAGCTGCGTGGCACCTCGTACTGGAACGCGAAAGCGACCTACCTGCAGCGGATCGCCGACATCAGCTACGTGTTCGGCCAGGCGCTCTATGCGGGTTTCTCGCTCTCTGCCGCGGACATGAGCGGCCGGATCGACGACCTCAACACCGCGGCGATCTATTCGGGGGCCCTGCTGCTCAGCGGCCGCACGCCGCTCGGTCCGCTGTCGCTCTCGTTGGCCGTCACCAGCGAAAGCGAGTGGCAGCTCATGTTCGGGCTGGGCCGCCCGGTCGAGGAACGGTCGATCACCGACTCCTCGTGGTGACCCTCACGTCACGCCCGGCATCCACAGCTGCGCGGGCGACGGCTGCTTCGGCGGCGCGAGACGTTCGGACGCCTCTGCGCCCGACGGCTTGCTGCGCGCCGGCGGATCGACCATCACGACCGGGCAGGTCCCGGTCCGCAGCCACTCCAGGGCCGCCGCCGTCAGGCCTTCGGCCGCGTCGCCGGGCAGCCGGTCGAGCGTGTCGGTCGCCGCACAGGCGTAGCGCAGCGTGCTCGCGAGGCCGTCGTAGTAGTCGCCCTGTGCGAGGGCATTGATCGCGCGGAACGTGACGAGCCGCAGGCGGTCCTCGCAGTTCGGCAGGTCGAAGGCAAGCTGCCCCACGGGCTTGCCGAGCGTGTTCTCGCCGACGATCGCGACCTCGACCCACGGCGCCATGGAATTGATGCTGATCTCGCTCGCCGAGCCCGTGGCCACCGTGGTCAGGAATGCGATGCGCACCGGCCGGACCGACTGCGGCTCCGGGTTGAAGAAGCGCGTCCGGTTCTGCGAGGAGCGGTCCGCGTTGTGGACCAGCGCGAACTGCACGTCGCTCCTGCTGCGCGGCTCGCCGAGCAAGTCGTTGAGCACTTCGGCCGTGCTCACGAGGCCGCCGCCGTTGTAGCGCAGGTCCACGATGAAATAGTCGATGCCACGCGTGCGGAACTGGTTGAAGGCCTGACGCAGCTGCGCGTCGGCCGTGCTGATGTAGGTGCGCAGGTTGACGTAGCCCACCCCTGCGGTGCCGGCGAACGGCAGGATGCGGACCCCGTACTCGTCCGGCACGGGATCGATCGTGACGGTCCGCTTGGTCATGCTGACCTCCCGCGGCACGCCGGCGTTCAACAGTCTCAGGCCGCGTCGGATGCCGGCCTCGGCCGGCCCGAGCGCATCGCTCACGGTGCTGCCATCGGCGAGCAGTTCGCCGATGGCGACAAAGCCGCTGCCGGAGTCCACCGCGACGATCTCGTCGCCGCGCCGCAGGCCGGACTCGGCGGCGGGGCCCGACTCGAACACCTCGGTGACGAAGGGGCGGTTGCCATCGTCCGTGCGGGTTCGGAATCCGAAGCCGATGAACTGTCCGTCGCCGAGCAGCGCCTGCTCCTCGGAGCGTGTCGTGAGGTAGCTAAAGAAACGGTCCTTGCGCTGCTCGCGGGCGGTGGCGGTCAGGTGGTCGAGGAGTTGCTCTGCGTCGTCGAAATCGGCCAGGTTCACGGCCTGCGGCAGCAGTTCGGGGAACAGATACCAGTCGAGCGCCACGTCCAGCGTGAACTGCTTGCGCGCGGTCTCCGAGCAGGCCGCGGTGGCGCCGCCGCCGTTCCCGCCGCTGCCACCACCGCCGTTCCCGCCGCTCCCACCGCCGCTGCTGCAGCCGACGAGCAGCACCAGCGCGGTGCAGGCAAGGCCGGTCAGGGGTCGGGGGCCGGTGGTTCTGGCAGGCATCGTGTTCGGCCCCTCGGGCGTGAGAACGGCGGCGCAGAGGATAGGGTGCAGCCGGAGCCCCGTCACCTGCCCGGACCGTCGGGTCCTTTTACATATTGCGATCGCCGACCGCGGTCACTTTCCGTAACCCATTGACACCACAGGCGTACGGTGAGTTGGCGCGGATCTTGCTTAGGTCACTCAGATAAAGGGCCGGCGAGTGCGAGCGTCGGCTTTCAGGAGCACATAAGAATGAAAATCGGCACCTTCGGTCTGGCCCTACTCCTGCTCGGGCCGATCGGGATCGCGTACCTGGCAGGCTATGGCGAGGCTGCGAAATTCGTGGGCATCGGCGCCGTGCTCGCCGTGCTGCTCGGTCTGCTCGCCCGGCCGGTCGCCGCCTTTGCCGTGCTCCTGCCGGTCGTCTACGCCGCCGCCGCGCTCACGGTGCAGTCCACCCAGGGAGTCGTCGCGCTGATCGTGGCCATCGCAGCGGCCGTCGGCGCCGCGGGCTCGCTCGGCCTTCAGCGCGGACTTGTGGCCCTGCTCGGTGCGGCGCTGCTCGGATCGTTCGAGCCCGCCGCAGCGGGCGATGTGCTACGCCGCTCGGGCCTGATGCTCATCGGGATCGGCTACGGCTTCGGCCTCGTGATCACGGTGCTGCGCAACGTGAATGTCGCCGGACGCGCGGTACGCCCTCAGGCCACTGTGGGTTACGCCGCGCTGCTCGCCGTGCTCGCGCTGGTGGCATGGTACGCGGCCCGGATGGGCGGGCTCGCATACGCCTGGTGGCTGCCGCTCGCCGTCGTCGCGGTGAGCGAGCCGGTTGCGAAGCATTCGCCCTGGCAAGCGCTCGTGCGAACGGCTGCCGTGCTATGCATCACCCTCGTGCTCGTGACGGTTGTGGTCGCTGTGGATGCGCCCGCACTGCGCGGCGCGCTGCTTGCAGCCCTGGTGCTCGCGGCGATCTGGCAGGGCATCCGGCATCCGACGGTGGTCGCGCTGTTGCTGACCCCGGTGCTGGTGCTGCTTTCGAGCCTGGGACCGCCCGACGTCGAGTTGAACGGGCAACTGGCCGCACCGCTGGGTACCTCGCTCGTCATCTTTGCCGCGACCTGCCTCGGCCACTGGGCCTTCTGGACGTTGCGGGCGGAGCCGGGCCGCGTGACGGCCTGAGGCGGGGGCGCGGTCAGGCCAGGCGACTGGCCAGGCCGACCCGGCTCGCCGCGTACCGGCGATGCACGTCCACGTAGGTGGACTCGTACAGCTCATCGACTTCCGCCGCCCCGGGAAACTGTGCCACGAAGCCCGGCGCGGCCGGCTCGAGCGCCAGCGCTGCCGCCCGCATGAGGTGCGCGATCAGCGCGCGCGGGTCTTCCTCGCCGACCGACACGCGAATGGTTGTGGGTGAGATGTCCGACCGGCGCAGCGCCTCCTCGGAGAGTTCCGAATGGCTGGTGAGGGCCGGGCACAGCACCACCGTGTTGACCTGGCCGAGCGTCACCTGCAGCCCGAACGCGGGCTCGAGGCAGTCGAAGAAACGCTGGAACGCCTCGCGGCCAATGCCGCGACCGATCGGCGTTTCGAAGTCGACGGTGAACAACGGCGCGGGCAGTCCGAGGAACATCTGCCGCTCGCGCAGCGCGTAGTTGTCGTTGCCCTCGACGGCCGAGCAGCGCACGTTGATCGCCGGGTGGCGCGCCAGCGCACGCGACAGCACCAGCGTGTTGATGCACTTGTTGATGAGCCGCAGCTCCACGGTGCGCATGCCGGTGATGACCTCGAAGGCCTTGTCGGCATCGAGGAACGCGCCCTTCACGTAGTACACGTTCCAGAACATGGACTCGTCCCAGCGGTGCGTGCGCGGCTTGCCGTCCGGTCCCG
>Ga0209391_10001101_pt1 | contig 13825 bp, 10 predicted proteins | sample PPLLak3March2015_FD_187246 | JGI IMG/M metagenome (GOLD analysis project Ga0209391, IMG submission 187246) | Freshwater sediment microbial communities from Prairie Pothole Lake near Jamestown, North Dakota, USA - PPLs Lake P7 Core (1) Depth... | ecosystem: Environmental > Aquatic > Freshwater >... | reverse complement strand
GGAGGTATAGAACATCGCGTTAGACATCGCGCGGGGCTCTTCGCCCCACGGTTCAAAGCAGCTGATCCACTGGTACCATTCGGGCACCGCACGGGGCGCCAGGCACTTGGCGGGGTCAATCCCGTAGGCACTGGCTATTTCAGGCGGTGTCTCGACGGCAATGACTTCCTTGCCATTGCACAGTGCCAGGACCGATTCAGTGAGAAGATCGGAGTGGGCGATGAGGACTTTGGCATCACAGTCATCGAGCACATAGGCGATCTCATCCACCGACATATGCCAGTTCATGGGGACAGTAGTGGCACCCAACAGGGCAGCACCGCGGGTAGCCTCGAAAAACGCAAAATCATTGCGCATCAACAGGGCGACTACATCGCCCTGCCATACTCCGACAGAATGCAATGCCGCCGCTGATTTCTCCGCGTTGATTGCCAGAGCGGATGGGCTCAGGTAGCGATCACCACTGATTATGCCGCTGACTATTTCCTGGCCACTCATGACCTGACCTCGCATTGGAGTTTCACGCGTTGACATCGACGACGATACGGCCGCGAACTTCACCCTTGATGATTTTGGGCGCAAGTTGCGGAACTTCCGACATGGGGACGACAGAATAGATAGCGCGAAGCTGCTCGCGATCGATGAGTTGCGCCAGGGCATCCCAGGCGCGCTGGCGCCGCTCCCGGGAAGCCATCACTGAATCGATGCCGCGCAGGGTGACACCGCGCAGGATAAAGGGCGCCACAGACGTGGGCAAACCCATGCCACCCGCCAGGCCACAGGCCGTAACGGTGCCCCCATAGCGGGTCTGCGCCAGCGCTGTAGCCAGGGTGCGGTCGCCCACCGTATCAACGACACCGGCCCAGGTTTCCTTCTCCAGCGGCTTGCTGTCCCGGGACAACTCGGCACGCGGCACCAGGGCAAACGCGCCCAGCGACTTGAGAAAATCGCCCTCGGTTTCGATCCTGCCGGTACTGGCATGCACCTCGTAACCCAGTCCGGCCAGCAGTGCAACCGCCACCGAACCCACGCCACCGGCAGCCCCCGTCACGAGAATCGGGCCGTCATCCGGCTTGACGCCATTGTCCTGCAGCGCCTCGACGCACAGCATGGAAGTGTAGCCCGCAGTGCCGATGGCCATGGTCTCCTCCAGGCTCATGCTGTCAGGTACAGGTACTATCCATTCGGATTTTATGCGCTGCTTTTGGCTGTAGCCCCCATTATAAAGTTCGGACATGCCATAGCCGTTGACCAGTATCCGGTCCCCTGCCGCATAGGCCGGGTCGGCGGAGTCCACCACGGTCCCCGCCAGGTCGATACCGCAAATCAGAGGGAGGGTGCGGCAGATTTTGCCCTTTCCCGCCACCGCCAGGCCATCCTTATAGTTCAGTGTGGAAAAGCTGACATCGACGAGGACAGGCTCATCCGGCAGGTCCGCAAGACCGATACGCTTCAGAGCGGCGACGGTTTTACCGTCGATATCCTCTGCGACGATCGCATTGAACATAGCTGTCATGGCTTTCTCACGATTATATGTGGAGGAGTAAATACCCGTCAGCCTACAGTAGTGCCCGCCACAGAGCTTGGCTTATTGGATTGCGAGAAATGGTTTTGCGATTGCGCCGGACGGCCAGCAGAGGGCTACTTGCGAAAGGCATCCCTGGCCACTGAGGGGGTGATCCCGAAACGGCGCTTGAAGGCGGTGGTAAAGTTACTCGAATATTCGTAGCCGACGTCGAAGGCGATCTCGGTAATACTGCGTTCGGTCTTTTCCAGCAGGCGCTTGGCCTGGTCCATCCTGAGGTTCTGGGTGAAGTCAAAAATCGTCTGGCCAAACAGCTGCTTGAAATCGTGCATGAGCTTGGCTTCATTCAAGCCGATATGGCGCGCCAGCTCACCGATAGTCGGCGGGCTCACGAACTGCTCCTCGAGTAGCATGCGGGCCTTGTGCATGCGCTCAATTTCCCGCTGACTGAGCCCGCGTTCGGGGTTATCGATATTGGCCTCGGACTCGATACAGGATTGCAGGCTCAATACCAGCAACTCCAGCGCCCGCGCTTCGACATAGTAGCGACGCAGGGCACCGCGCAAATCCGTGGTAAGAATCATATTGGCCGCCGTCACCATGTCGGTCTTCATGGGCAGACTATTGCGATAGGCCGTCACCGCTCCACTCTCGACATAGACCCGCAGGGCTTCCGGTAATTTTCCGGCGGCGCTGGCGAACAGTTCCCGCAAAAAAGCGGACTCGCATATCAAGGTGACAGAGCGCTCGTGCTCGCCCGCAAGGTAGTGCTCCTGCTTCTCCATCCCCTGCGGATGCAGCAATACGCCCATGCTGTAATTGCCGATTTTATTCTCCAGCTGATCTGACAGCTCCAGCCCGCTCAAGCCCTCCAGTCGGTAATGAAATTTCAGGGACGCGTCTGACTTCATTGACAGGAACGCCTCCTTGTGACAGGTGATATCGCCGATCACCACCTGAAACCCCTCCTCCAGGATGAGGATTTCGCGAAAACCCTCCGCATCGCCGAAGGTTGGCTGCACCCTTATCGCGCCCTCCTCCGACAGGGGCTGGATACCACTGAGTGCGTAATACGCCTCCAGCGCACCGGGATCGATGTGCCAGTTATCGGATTTTGCGGTACCGGGTTTAGTAATTTTCATCCTGCCAGCTTACTGGTAAGCCCCGCCGGGGCGAAGGCGCAGCCTGTTGCGGTGACGATCCGGTATTGTATTCGCAATTTATAATCGGTCGAAGGGCACAAGCAGCCCCGAGTTTACCGCCTTTTGGGCCCATGTCGAGGCTCCGTCTCGCCTGTGGTTATTGATTTTGCAATACCTTCGGTTGTTGTTTGCATAAGCGCTCATGCAGCAGACAGGTAGAGTAGCAGGTCTGCAAAGCGTGAGGTCGGAGGGCTGGGTTTGGCTGCATCAGAGCGCTGGGATTATATCGTGGTGGGCGGCGGCTCCGCCGGCTGCGTTCTTGCCAGCCGATTATCCGAGGACGCCAGCAGGCGCGTGTTGTTGCTCGATGCGGGCCGCAATGACAAGCACCTGTACACCCGGGTGCCCGCCGGGCAGATGCAGGCCTTTCCCCGGCCGGATATGAACTGGTTGTACCTTTCTGAGCCGGATCCATCGCGCGCCAACCGCGTGGATATCTGGCCCGCCGGCAAAATAATTGGCGGCGGCAGCGCTATCAACGGCATGATGTATGTACGCGGCCACCGCAGCGACTACGATCACTGGTTCTCGCTGGGCAACGCAGGCTGGTCCTACGACGACCTACTGCCCCATTTTCGCAGTATCGAGAGCAGCGAGGTGGGTGAGGCGGGCAGCCGCGGCTTTGATGGCCCGCTCAGTGTGAGCAAGGTCAGGATAGACAACCCCCTCAACCAGGCCTTTATCGAGGCTGCGGTGCAGGCTGGCATACCCCACAACCCGGACCTCAACGGCGACAGCCAGGAGGGGGTGGGTCCCTGCCAGGCCAGCCAGAAGCGCGGGTGGCGGCACAGCACAGCACGAGCCTTCCTGGCACCTGCCCTCGCCCGTACCAATCTAAAGGTATTACTGGGAGCCCAGGTCAGTCGCATCATTGTGGAAAACGGGCGTGCCAGCGGGGTGGAATACCAGCTGGATGGCCAGGCCAGGACTGCCCATGGCAGCCGCGGCGTCGTCCTGAGCGCTGGCGCCATAGCCTCACCCAAACTGCTGATGCTGTCCGGGATCGGACCCGCCGCCCGTCTGGCGGAACACGGCATCCGTGCTGTCCTCGACCTCCCCGGGGTGGGCCAGAACCTGCTGGAACACCCGGTGGTACGCATGAGTTTCCATGTGCGCAACGCAACTACCCTGACCAGCGACCTGAACAGTCCACTGCGCTCACTCATGCACGGACTGGATTACATTTTCCGGGGCAGGGGCGCACTTGCAACCTGTATCGGCCACGCCCAGGCGCTGGCTCGTACCCGGGAGGGGCTGCCGGCTCCCAACGTCCAGATCATCTTCGCCCCGCTGTCATACGATCTGACTGCCAAAGGCCCTAAACCCTACCGCAGACCCGCAGTCGGCGTGGGCATTGGCCTGTGTCGAATCCAGAGCCAGGGTGAGGTTCGCCTGCGGTCGGCAAACTGGCAGGATCACCCGGTTATCGACTACCGCCTGCTGGAGAATCCCGACGATGTCGCGCAGTTGCGCGAAGCGATGCGCCTTACCCGCAAGATCTTCGCTGCGCCGGCTTTCAGTCAGTTCCTGGTGGACGAACGGCTTCCCGGTGTTGCGCTGGAAGACGACGATGCCCTGGAACAGTACATCCGCCAGAACTCCGGACTGATGTACCACCCCTGTGGCACCTGCAAAATGGGCCACGATGGAATGGCTGTCGTCGACAACAGACTCAAAGTGCGCGGCCTCCAGGGGTTGTGGGTCGCGGATGCATCCATCTTCCCGACCATTCCGGCCGGCAATATCAACGCAACCTGTATCATGGTCGGTGAAAAAGCCGCGACTTTGATCGCTTCAGACGAGGGCCCGGTATGAACCAGGCAAACCAACCGGACTGGCATCTGCTTGCCTCCCGATTAAAGGTAGATGGCGCCCCCTTCATTAATGGGCATTCACAGGCCGCGCCAGGCGGGCAACAGGCCAGTACCACAAACCCCACTGATCGCAGCGAGGGGTTCAAGTTCATTGCGGGTGATGCCAGTGATGTCGACGCCGCCGTGCGGGCCGCCCGCAACGCCTGGGACTCCGGCTGGCGTGATTGCGGTCCCTCCGAACGTAAGCGAAAACTCCTGGCCCTGGCGGATGCCGTACTGGCCAACGGGCAGGACCTCGCGCTCTGTGACTGCCTGGATATGGGCAAGCCAATATCAGCGGCGCTCGGGGAGGTGTTCCCTGCCGCCGGTTTCATCCGCTACTACGCCGAGGCTATCGACAAAGTCTATGCGGGCAATGTTGCTCCAACCGGCGCAGGGGCGATGGAACTGCAACTGTGGCGTCCCCGCGGGGTGGTCGGCGCGATCACCCCGTGGAATTTTCCCTTGATCAATGCCTGTCTCAAGCTGGGGCCAGCCCTTGCGGCGGGCAATACCGTGGTGATCAAGCCGTCCGAGCTGTCGCCGCGCTCGGCGCTGCTGCTGGCAAAAATAGCGTGCGAAGCAGGCATCCCCGACGGGGTTATCAACGTCGTTCCCGGTAACGGTTCCACGGGCCAGGCACTGGCCGCACACCCGGGGATCGATATGCTGACCTTTACCGGGTCCACCGCGACCGGCAAGGCCATACTGCGCACTATCGGCGAATCCAGCATAAAGCCCGTACTGCTCGAATGCGGCGGCAAGTCGCCGGAGATCATTTTCCCCGACGTGGCAGAGCTCGGGCTGGACGCCGTCGCGGCACAGGTGGTGCGCGGCGCCCTGTGGAACCAGGGCCAGGTGTGCGTGGCACGCAGCAGGCTGTTGGTGCACCAGAGTATCTACCCGCAAATGCTCGATGCCATTGTAGCCGCCGCCAGTCGCCTGCATCCCGGGCATCCACTTGAGGTCGCGACGACTTTCGGGCCCCTGGCCAGTTTCAGGCAACAATCGATAGTGGAGGACTTTATCCAGTCGGGCATTACCCACGGCGCCAGGTTGCTGCTGGACGGGCGTCGACCCGAAGGCTTCGAGGACGGCTGCTACGTCGGTCCCACCGTGTTCGCCGATGTTCCCGCCAGTGCACGCATCGCCCGGGAGGAGATATTCGGGCCCGTCCTGTGCGTCATGCCATTTGGCAGCGAGGAAGAAGCCCTGGCCCTGGCAAATGATAGCGACTACGGCCTGGCAGCCACCCTCTGGACCCGCGACATCACCCGCGCCAATCGTATTGCCAGCCGGATCACGGCGGGCAAGGTGCGTGTGGTGGCTTCGCTGGCACCGGTTGAGGGCGCCGGATTCAGCCACTCGGCGGAACCCTGCGGGCAGTCCGGTTACGGGGTTGAAGGGGGTGTGAACGGCCTGCGCAGCTATATGCGGCAACAGTCCATAGAATTCAGCATGGGCTGAGCCGAATTCAGCGGCAATCAGCCGCTGCCCGGCCAGCTCTGGAATACCCCCTGGGGGTCGTAACGGCGCCTGAGCGCTGCCAGCCGCTGCCAGGCGGCGGTGCTGAAGCAGCGCTGCGGCGCGGCGGGGTCCAGGAAGGCATCGACTTCGTTGATATACTGGCCCACCGCCAGCGGCCTCATCAGGGCACTGGCCCCCGCCAGCCAGGCGAAGCTGGCGGCGTCGTCCGCGGCATCATCCCACAGCGTATAGGCTCCGACAAAGGTGTCACCCACCATGGAGAATGCAGCAGTTTCCGGCAGTTTCCGGTTCATTTTCGGGGACACGACGAAGTGGGTCTTTACTGAATTCGCGTTGGCAAAATGATCTGCAATTGCAGCCATAAGCTCGGGCAGCTTATCGGTCCACACAGTGTCCACCGCATAGCGCCCGAAACCCAGGCCCATGCTGGCATCCACACTGGATACCGCCATCTGCTGCAGGCTCGTCGGTAGCATTTCATTCCTTGCGAGCGCCCGGGCGGTGAGGGGATGGTTTCCCAGCGCACCCAGCTCGCGCTGCGCCGCATCGGCATCGCTGCAATAGGCCACGGCCCTGACAACGCAGACTTTACTTTCCTGCGGCGTTGCAGCTGGCGGCACCATGGGATTATGCGCCAGCAGCATCATGAGTTCGGTGTTGGCGGGCCTGGCCTGCGCCCAGGCCTGCAGCAGCGCGGTGGCTTCCCCCAGCTGCCCCAGGGAAAAAATGTAACTGCTTTCGTAGACGGCGGCCGGCGCTGCATAAAGCCGTAACTGATAGCGCGTCACCACACCGAAAAATCCGGTACCCGCCCCCTGCAGCGCCCAGAACAGGTCCGGGTTACTGCGGGGCGATGCGATGAGCGTTTCACCATCCGCCAGCACCACCTCCGCTGCGGATATTGCATGGCAGGCCAGGGGTCCCCAATTGTCATGGTTGTAACCCATACCGCCCCCGAGCAGGAAGCCACCCATTGGCACCGTGGCGCAGTGGGCGACGGGAAACGCAAAGCCCTGGGGCTCGATGGCCTGCAACAGCCCGTGACTCCAGAGTGCGGGCTCCACCCAGGCGGTGCCTGACTCAGGGTCCACCGAGACAGCCTGGAGCTCACCCAGGTCCAGCAACAGGCCGCCGTCCCGCAGAAAAGCCCCACTCACATTGTGGCCACCCGACTTTATTGCAACCCTGAGGCCCTTACCCCGCGCCAGCTTTAGAACATCAGCTACTGCCTCGGCCGAGTCAGGCCGGGCGATAAGATCAGGCCGCCGCGGCGGTTTGTACATCTGCCACGGCATCGCGGTACGCCAGGCCTCGAAATCCACCTCGTCGCGCACCACGCTGCGACCGTGGAAACCACGCCGCCAACTATCCAGTGAGTTCTCGCCAGCGACGGCCCAGCCGCGGTTAGAAGCTGTTGCCAAAACGCCAAGGGCAGCGACAAAACCACGCCTTGTCCACACCGACTGGGCCATGCTCGAGTCCTGCCTATCGGCCATGCAAAATCTCCTGGTGGCTTATCATTCCCTATTGTCGAGTAGACCGCCATTGCGGGCTTATTCAAATGCCCGGCATCAGCTTTGCATAATAATGATATCAACTCGCATAAGTAGGGGTCTTTTAATGGCAATATCCTGCTACGCAACAGCGGGAGAGTGAGTTTGATGACGGCAAAAATCGCCTGGCCTACGGCACTCACTTTTCTGCTTGCCCTCGTCGGCAGCGCCAGGGCGGAAACCACTATGGACGATAGCTATTTTCGCAACCTGGTCAATACCCGCTACGTCGAACCCTTCAGGCAGGGCAACATCGACCTCTGGATACAGGCCTTCGACGAGAACGCGATTGCACTCCACAACCGCCGCCCGGCCGATAGGGGCCGTGCTGCCATTGAGGCATTTGGCCGCTCCGTGCAGGAGCACTTCAAGCTGGCTGAGTACGATGTGGAAGTAACGGACATCAGGCGATCAGGGCAATGGGTGTATACCGTTGGCAACTATACCACCCGCTTTGTTTCGAAAGCCGATGGCACCGAACCATTCGGCACTGACCGTGGAAAATTTGTGCTCCTCTGGGAGCTTCAGAATGACGATACCTGGCGAATCATCCTGGACATGGGCAACAGCAATGAACCCTGATAGTGCCGGGTCGTAACTGCCTACAAATCGGTAATCGAATAACAGTTAGACACTATCGAATAATGAATCGACTTGAAACTGTCATACATTTCTCAACGAACTTACTACAAAGCGCATCACTGAACGGCTCCAACAGAGCAATCAACTCCCCCGGAGGAAGTATGAAAGTAAAACGTCTGTCCATAGCCATCCTCGCCGCGACCATGGGCGCCACCTCTACGCAGAGTTTTGCCCAGGTGCTTGAGGAAACGATAGTCACAGCTCAAAAGCGCGAGCAGTCCATGCAGGATGTGCCTTTTTCAGTTTCGGCTCTGAGTGGCGACCGGCTGGCGCAATCCGGTGTTGTCGATATGCTGGATTTGCAGAATGTATCACCGTCGTTGATGATGCCTTCTTCCGGAAACCCTGGCCAGGGCGCTTCCTTCAGGCTGCGCGGATTTGGCTCACCGCCATTCCAGCTCGGCATTGAGCCGGCGGTCGCGACTTTTATGGACGGTATTTATCGGAGCCGCTCCGGTATCGCGGTGAATGATTTGGTGGATATCGCGCGTGTTGAAATATTGAAAGGGCCGCAGGGCACCCTCTTTGGCAAAAATACGACGGCTGGCGTGGTCCATGTGATCAGCAACAGGCCGAATACGGAAGCCGTGGAAGGCTTCGTCCAGGGCGGCTACGGCAAGTACAACACTGCTACCACACAGGGTATGGTAAACGTACCGCTGGGCGACAAATCGGCTGTACGCGTCGCCGGCGGCTACAGTGACGGCGACGGCTACCTGGAGAACAAGGGGCCTGCGGAAGATTCCAACAACACGGATCGCTACAATGTACGCGGCCAGTGGCTGGTCATGCCCACGGACAGTATCGACATCAACCTCAGCGCGTCCTACGGCAAAATTGACGAGATCTGCTGCTCTGCGGTAGAAGTTGCCAACCTCGACGAAACTACGACACTTGACGGCACCCAGCCCAAGGATGACTCCACGGACCAGGTGTATGGCGCCGAGATAAACTGGGAGATAAACGACCTGGTCAAGTTAACCTCTATTACCTCCTACCAGGATTTCGAAGTGAACACCCTCGTTGACGGGGACTTTGCCCCGCCGGCTATCCTGAGCATCGAGGAGGACGTGAAAATCACCGGTTTCACCCAGGAGCTGCGCTTCTCCGGGGATCTCGATGCGCTGAACTGGACCGCGGGTGCCTTCTACTCCGACGATGAAATTGACCGCGATCGCTATTTCTATTGGGGTCCGGACATCGTGTTTACACCCTTCCCGCTATCCCCCGGTCTTGGTGTCTATGACCAATTGGAGCAGACCGGCGACAGCTGGGCTGCGTTCGCCCAGGGCACCTATGCGTTTACCGAGAAATTTCTGGTCACTGCGGGCATTCGTTATACCGACGAGAGCAAGGACGGCAGCGGTAATTTCATCCAACCCCAGCCCGGGCCGTTGGGACAGGTTAATCCGTCCTTCGATGCCTCGGTTGATGAAACCAAGCCGACCGGCATGTTCAGCCTGCAGTACAACTGGGCCGATGCGATCATGACCTACGCCACCTACCAGCGCGGCTACAAAGCCGGTGGTATCAACCTGGCGAGAGAGGCTTCCGGGGTAATCGGCCAACCCAACGAGGCCACCTTTGACAGCGAAGACGTAGACAACTACGAACTCGGCGCCAAAACCGAATGGTGGGATGATCAGCTGCGCCTGAACGTTGCAGTTTTCCACACCGAGTTCAGTGACCTGCAAAACCAGATATTCGTCCCACCGCTCTTTCTCGTACGCAATGGCGAGGGCGCGGAGATTAATGGTCTGGAGATCGAAGGCGCACTGGCTGCCACCGAAAACCTTTCCTTCAACTTCGGTATGACTCTGCTGGATACATCCTTTGATGACGGTACGGACCTTGGCGCAGGCGATATCGGTGGACGCGATCTGCCCTGGGCTCCCGAAAGTTCGGCCTCTCTGGGCTGGGACTACGCCCGCGCCATCAGTGGCAACGGACTGGAATTGTTCTGGACTGGCAGCGCCTTGTTCCGTAGCAGCTACCTGGCAAATTCCTCCTCTGACCCGACCACCGAGCAGGGCAGCTCGCAGATGTATAACACACAGCTGGGTATTCGCAACGAAACATGGAGCGGGATGATCTGGTGCCGTAACTGTTCCGACAAAATTGTGAAGGAAGTGCAGTTCAATAACCCTCTGCCTCTGACGGGTGCACTCGCATACATCAACCGCCCGATGGAGTACGGTGTCGCCGTAAAATACAGTTTCTGATAGCAGGTTTAACCATCCAATCCAGTCCCTTTGTATCGGCCAGCTAGTCTGGCCGTTTTTTTGGCCCCCAAACCGGTATAGAAAATGCGCCATAGCAGCACGGGAACAATTTCGCTGATAGCATATTCGCTACCATCAGCCCCAACCTCCATGCTGATGATGATGCTGGTGGTTTACCTGGCTCCCTTCTATGCGTCCGAGATGGGCATGGAACTGGCGGCTGTCGGCGTGATCTTCTTTTTCGCCAGATTATGGGACGCAGTTATAGATCCCGTGGTGGGAAATCTGTCAGACCTCACCCGTTCGCGCTTTGGTCGTCGCAAGCCCTGGATCGCTGCGGGCACTCCCCTGTTGATGGTCACCCTGTATTTTTTTCTACAACCTCCTGAAGGGGTGACCGTCACCTACCTGGCCGTAAGCGCAGTACTGTTCTACATTGCGATCACCGTAGTGCAGATTCCCTACCTGTCCTGGGGGGCGGAGCTGTCCCGGGATTATATCGAGCGTATCCGCATCAACGGCTACCGCGAGACCGGTACCATGATCGGCATCCTGCTGCTGGCTTCCATACCCCTGTTTTTCCTGCGCGGCACAGACCCCACAGTCAGTGATATCGTGAGGGTATTCACCTGGGTGGTACTGGCACTGCTGCCCCTGTGCGTGATTCCCGCGCTGCTTATCGCACCCCAGGGGACTTCGTTGCCAAGCCAGCGACTGACCCTGCTGAAAGCGCTATACGCCCTGCGGGTGAACAAACCTTTCCTGCGACTGATGCTGGCCAGCCTCTTCATCTGGACGGGCGGGCATATCTACAACTCATCTTCACTGTTCATGATCAAGGATGCCCTGGGATTTTCTCCCACTCTGTTCCTGTGGTTCATGGTGGTCCAGTTTGTTGTGGCCCTGGTTATGATGCCACTGGTAATGAAAATAGGCGCCCGGCTGGGTAAACACCGGACGCTGCTGTTTGTGGGCATGGCGTTCTTTCCCATCCTCTGGCTGTTCCTGCTGGTTGAGCCGCAGAACCTGGTCCAGGTACTGGTCATTTATTCCCTTAAAGGCGCGGTGACAGCCGCTATCTGGATAATGCCACCGGCACTGGTGGCTGATTCCATCGAGCACGGCATGCTCGAAGGCGCCGGTGACGATACCGCCCTATACATGTCACTGTACTTTTTCATCCAGAAACTCGCCGCTGCCATCGGTGTCGGAGCGGCCCTGCCGATTGCCGCCATGCTGGGCTTTAACCCACAGGAAATCGGCCCTGATACGACTTTTGGCGGTATCAAGTTCGTCGCAGTGGTCCTGCCCTCGATTATCGCGCTGCCTGCGGTCTTCCTGTTGTTCAACTATCCCATCGATGAGAAACGCCATGCCGAAATCCGGCGCGAGTTGCAAGAGCGTGGCATCCAGACCTGAGCCATGTCGGCCCAATTTTTCGGCAGTTACCCAATCTTCCTATGGAGACCTGCGGTCATTGTATGAGCACGCCACAGTCACGTAACAAGCAGGTGGTTTCACGCATCATTGAGGAAACAATTAACGGTGGCGACTTCCGCTGCCTGGACGCGCTTTTCAGTGATACGCTGGTGGAACATGACCCACACCAGTCCGCCCACGACTCGCCTCTCCAGTCATTTAAAGAAGCGGTAACACTTTTCAGGAACGCCTTTCCAGACCAGAAAACAGTGATTGATGCGCAAGTCGCTGAGGGCGATCTGGTGGCAACTCGCTGGCACATGATCGGTACTCACCTGGGTCCCTTCATGGGAATCCCAGCAAGCGGTAACAGGGTAGAGATATCGGGTATCTTCTTCGACCGGCTGGAGGGCGGCCGACTCCGGGAAACCTGGGCAAACTACGACCTTTACGGGCTGATGCAACAAATCAGTACAAGCCCGACAGACTTTTAAAAATGAGCCGCCGTGTACCCGCGACAAGTATCGGAGCATAGGCCGCAAGCGAGTTATGGGGAAGCCTGAAACTCTACTGCAATGCTAATTACATGCCTGAAGACAATTGAACAACACGATCCGGACATTCTACACTGCCCTGACCCGAACCCGGCCAATGTGAAGGCGCAACCCATGTACAGTGAAGAACCCAGGCGGGCCTGGCAATCCGACAGTTACGGCCAGGCCAGGCGCAACTTCCTGAATGCCTGCGAGGATGCCCGCTGCGAGGTAGTCAGCTATCCTCATCCCCTCCTGGGACCGGGTGACGAAGCACTCGCCACGGACACCGCCTGGTTCGGCCCGCGGGCAGCCGGCAAATTGCTGGTGATGGTTTCCGGGGTTCACGGCGTGGAAGGATTTTCAGGTTCGGCCACCCAGGTCGGCTGGATCGCAGGGCGCGGCTACGATTCCCTTCCTGCCGATACTGCAGTATTGATGGTTCACCTGATCAATCCCTGGGGAGTGGCGCACCTGCGGCGCTATACAGAGGGCAACGTGGATTTATGCCGCAACTTCCTCGATTTTTCCCAGCCACTGCCGAGCAATCAAGCCTATGGCGCTGTCCACGATCAGTTGAGCCTGGGTGAGCTGCTCGGCGATCATGGCCAGTTTGCCGGGAGATACCTGGGACAGTTGCTGCAACAGCATGGACTTGAATACGTTATCGATCTTTTCATGGCAGGGCAGTATACCTACCCGGACGGCTTTGCATTCGGCGGCCAGCGTCCCGAGTGGTCCAACACGACTCTCAGGGATATCCTTGTCTCCCATAATCAATATGCGAGACAGGTTTGCGTGATCGAGTTTCACACGGGTCTCGGCCCATGGGCCTACGGCGAGCTCATCACCCTGCACATGGATAAGGAACTCGAGAGGGTGCGGGAATGGTTCGGTCGCTGGGTATTCAATCCGTCTGCCGACAGGCAGCCCGGCGAAGAGGGTTATCGCGTCGTACCGGGGCACACGATAAATGCGTACAAAGGCAGCTTTGCCAATGCCGAGGTCACAGCCGTCACCCTGGAGTTTGGCACCTACCCGTCCAGTGAGACACTCGCCTTACTGATCCAGGAGCATCTCCTGGTACAACATCCGGGTACCGCAAATGCTGCCGACATGGAGAATATCAAAGGGAAGCTGCTGGAATTCCATCATCCGGCTGACTGGGAGTGGCGCTGCGCATTCTGGTCCCGATCCCTGCAGGTTATACGCCAGGCTTTCACGGGTCTGGGACGCGCGGACAATGAACCATGAATAGCGAACTGACGCTGGCTGCCATCACGGCGACGCGGGAACGCCTTGGGGATCGCATCGTCACCACGCCATCGGTCAAGTGGCAGGGCCCGGAGCTGACCGCGATGATCAGCGCAACTACCGAAGTATTCGTG
>Ga0209391_10001098_pt1 | contig 13854 bp, 11 predicted proteins | sample PPLLak3March2015_FD_187246 | JGI IMG/M metagenome (GOLD analysis project Ga0209391, IMG submission 187246) | Freshwater sediment microbial communities from Prairie Pothole Lake near Jamestown, North Dakota, USA - PPLs Lake P7 Core (1) Depth... | ecosystem: Environmental > Aquatic > Freshwater >... | reverse complement strand
GTAAACCGTGTGGCCGGGCTGGATGCGGTCGAAATTGATGCCGCTGTAGGTCTTGTGAAAAATGATGCGTCCGTCTTCGATCTTCCAGATGCGCGCGCCTTGTTCGAGATCGCGGTTTTCCCCGGCGTCGAAGACCACTCCATCGCCGGGCGCAACCGGCACGTCGGTGGTATTTCCGAGCTTGATCCAGCCGGGGCCGCAGTCGGTGATCTCACCTAACAGCGGCCCTCGCTTTTTGCCGAAGCGGCCGTGCGTGAGATACGGGTGATCCGTGCCCGCCAGCCAGCCGGTGGAGAGGCCGCGGGAAAATGTCATCTCCAGGGCGTAGCGGTCATCCGGCGTGACCGGGGATGCGGCATGGGCCACGGCGGCATCCAGCGCCTTGCGATAGACGCGCGTCACGGCGGTGACGTATTCGGGGGACTTCAATCGGCCTTCGATCTTGAACGACTTCACGCCGGCCTTCACCAGATCCGGAATCACATCGACCGCCGCGAGGTCCTGCGGGCTGAGCAGGTAGCGCACCTCGCCGAGTTCGCGGGTTTCGCCATCGACGACGATTTCATAAGGCATCCGGCAGGCCTGCGCGCACTCGCCGCGGTTGGCGCTGCGCTGGCCGAGCGACTCGCTCGTCAGACACTGGCCGGAGTAGGCCACACACAGGGCACCGTGAACGAAGGCTTCCAGCGGTGTTTTCGGCGAATGGAAGCGTTCGATTTCTCTAACAGAAAGTTCGCGGGCAAGCACGGCGCGCTCCAGCGGGAAGAGCGATTCGATGAACGCGAGCCCCTCCGGCGAGGTGATCGTCATTTGCGTCGAGGCGTGGAGCTCCACCTCCGGGGCCACCTCGCGGGCGAGCTTTGCCAGCCCGAGATCCTGGATGATAAGCGCGTCCACCCCGGCGGCGGCGATCTTGCGGAGCTGCGCCTCGGCGGCCTCCAGCTCACGGGTGAAGATGAGCGTGTTCATCGTCACGAAACCCTTCACGCCGTGGCGGTGGAGGAACTCCATCAACTCCTCCAAATCGGCATCGATGAAATTATCCGCCCGCAACCGGGCGTTGAACTGCGGCAGGCCGAAATAGATCGCATCCGCCCCGGCGGCCACTGCGGCGCGGGCGCAATCCCAGTTTCCCGCAGGGGACAGCAGTTCGGGTGTTGGATCAGTGGCGGCCACGGGCGGAATCAAGCACAGCACGCCGCCCATGCACAGGCGGGATTTCTCCTTGAGTCGTCATGGCGCGCGCGCATCCTGCCGCCATGAACTCCGCACTGTGGATTGCGATGGGCGCTGCCTTGGTCGTGGTGCTCGCCCATGTCGGCCTTTTCTGGTGGTTTCTCTGCAAGGGAAACAAGAAAGACGGCCATGACCGGTGACCGCCGCCACGGGCCGTTCACCAGGTTTCCTTCCACACTTGGAACTCGGACCGCCGCAGGCGAAAACGCGCGATGTTGCCCTCGTGCAGTGCACCGAGCGAGTTTTCCACCGCTTCAATGAAGCGCGCGCGCTGCTCTGCCGGCAGCCTCTCCGCCGCGCGCATGGCAATGTGACGCACTGCGGCTGCCTTGTCCATCCGCCCGGTTACCACCTCGTGCAATGTTTCGCTGATTGCGTCGCGGTAGATGAAGCGGAACGGATCCGGCTCGCCGAGGATCTGGCGCACCGAAGAGTAGCGCAGGCATGAGCGGCGGTAAGCCCACTCGAACACATCGCGCAGCAGTTCCACACGATTCAGCTCATACACGCCGATCAAGCCAGCCACGTAATCCTGCTGGCTCACATCCACGAACGAGAGCGGGCACAAGTTCCGCTGCATCAGCGGGATGTTCGCCGCCAGCCGCGAGACGCGCTTGTTCACGTCCGCGAAAGGCTCGAGATATGGCAAATGCACCATGATGAAAAACGCCTGCTCGAAGGGATCCACAATCGCCTCCGCCTTGCCGAGCAACATGTCCAGGCATTGCTCGATTTGCTGTGGCACCGCCAGCGGATGATACACCGTGCCGCCGATGCCAACCGGCTTGCTGCGGATGCGCCCGATGTCGGCTTCATCCGGCATCAGGTTGTCCGCCAGCAGCGCGTGCAGGTTGCAGATCGTGTAGCGGTTGAAACAGAGTTCCTCCGCCTGTTCGGCAAGTATCTCGATGGCCGCCTTGTGGTTGAGGAGCATCTGGGTCTCGGCCACCCCGCGGCCTTCCGCGCCCACGCCCTCTTCCAACAGGCGCTGCGTTTCCAACAGCGAATACGTGTTCCCCTCCAGCCGGCTCGAGTTCCACGAGAGGTCGATCATCAACCGGTTCATCAACTGCCGCAAGTAAGTGCCCGCCGGCAGTTCGCCCATGCCCACATGACCGATCTCCGCCAGATTGCGGCGCAGCTCCGCTGGCAGGTAGAACGTGATGTTCGGCTCGTAGCTGGCGAGAAACCCGGTCTGGTATCCCACCGGCTGGCGCTCGATGAGCGAGCGGCTCACCAAAGCACGCACTTCACTGCCCTCCGGCGTCATCCAGTCGCGGCGCGTGGCATATTTCGCGGGCTCTTCGCGCAGGATGTGTTCCGCCGCCGCCATCGAGGCCAGCGCGGTGTAGCGCCGTGCCCGCGCCCGGCCGATCGCCGCCAGGCGGCCTTGGCAAACGAGCAGGTCCAGCCGCCGTTGCAGGGTGCGCTTCGGCAGTTGGAGTTCCGGCCGCGAGAGCAGGGTGCTCACCGCCGCGCCCAGCGGAAACAATTCCACCACCCGCACAATGGCGTCCAACTCGTCGTGGCGTGTGGTTTTTGGCATGATTTTGGCGCTTTTCGGATTTACGCGCCAATAATTACGCCAGAAGATCGAAAATCCAAGCCAATTTCTTGATTTTGCGCCAATAATCGCGCCAATTAAACCAACAGCGCGATCTGTTCCCCCGGGCCGTGCACGCCCTCGATCAGGATGCCCTCGACGTCCGCCGTCTTCGATGGGCCGGTGCACCAGATGATGTTCGGGCTCTCGCCAAAGGCCGCAATGGCATCCGAAATCGTGCGGTGAATCTCATGTTTCTCCAACACCGCCACGTGCACCCACGGAGAAAGCGCCGCGAGCCGGTGCGAGGTGCGGTCGTCATCGATGATGACCGAGCCGGATTCAGCGATGGCTCCGGTGGCGCGGGTGATGCCGAATTGATAATCGTCATAACGCTCGCGATCGTAGGTGGTCTCCACCGTCAGGCCGGCGGCGGCCAGTTTCGCGCCCACGGTGTCCATCAATGCGGGGTCACAGTAGCCATGAAGCTGCTTGGTGCTTTTGAGAAACTCCGCGAGTTCAGCCACCGCGCTCATCGGCTTGCCGTTCACCGCCTTGAAATTCCGGCAGAAGATTTCCCACAAATCCGTGCCCGCGAGCCGCGGCTGCGAGTGGGTGATCGTGACATCATACTCCGGCAGCGGTGCCTTGGTTTTCAAGGCCGTGGTGGCGTTCTGGATCTTGGTGAAAATGGTATCTCTCATAGTGGTTCTGAAATCGGTCGGATTAATCGGATCACTCGGGTTTTTTCGCGGCTTCCAGCGCCTGGTCGAGATCGGCGAGGATGTCATCAATGTGCTCGATGCCGATGGACAAGCGGATCAGTTCCGGCGGGATGCCGGCGGCGCGTTGCTGGTCTTCGTTGAGTTGGGAGTGGGTGGTGGTGGCCGGGTGGATGGCCAGCGATTTGGCGTCGCCGACATTGGCGAGATGTTTGAAGAGCTTGAGGGAATCGATGAATTTCGCCCCGGCCTTTGCGCCGCCCTTGATGCCGAAGACGACCATCGAGCCGCCCTTGCCCTTGAGATACTTCCCGTTGAGGGCGTGCTGCGGATCGCCGGGCAGGCCGGGGAAACGCACCCACTCCACGGCGGGATGGCCTTGCAGGTGCTTGGCGGCCGCCAAGGCGTTTTCACAATGGCGCTCCATCCGCAGCGGCAGCGTTTCGATTCCTTGCAGCGCGATCCACGCGTTGTCCGGCGAGAGGCAGGCACCCAGGTTGCGCAGCGGACCGGTGCGCATGCGCAGAATGTAGGCCAGCGGCGCGAGCGGAGCCGGCAGGTCGTGACCCCAGCGCAGGCCGTGATATGAACTGTCCGGAACATCGAAGAGCGGATGCTTGCCGGCCGCCCAGTTGAACTTTCCTGAGTCGATGACGATGCCGCCGATGCCGGTGCCGTGACCGCCGAGCCATTTTGTTAGAGAATGGACCACGATGTCCGCGCCGAACTCAATTGGCTTGGTGAGATAGGGCGTGGAAAAGGTGGAATCGACAATCAGCGGCAGGCCGAGGCCATGGGCGAGACTCGCGATGGCCTCGATGTCGGAAATTTCCAACGCAGGATTGGAAACGCTCTCGCAGAAAAACGCCCGCGTCTTGTCATCCGCCGCTGCGGCGAAGTTTGCCGGATCGTTGGAATCCACGAAACGCACCTCGATGCCGAGCGCGGGCAGGATGTCTTTGAACTGCGTGTAAGTGCCGCCGTAAAGGTTGCGCGCGGAAACGATGTTGTCTCCGGCCTGGGCAAGATTGATGATCGAATAGAAGATCGCCGAGGTGCCGGAGGCGATGGCCAGCCCCGCCGCGCCGCCCTCGAGCGCGGCGACGCGTTGCTCGAGCACATCGTGCGTCGGGTTCATCAGCCGTGTGTAGATGTTGCCGAGCTCGCGCAGGGCGAAAAGATTCGCCGCGTGCTCGGTGCTGTCGAAGACATAGGACGCCGTGCGGTAAACCGGCACCGCGCAGGCGTGGGTGGTGGGATCCGACGAGTAGCCGGCGTGGAGGCATTGGGTTTCAAGTTTCATGATCGCGGGAAACGTTGCGGGGAATGAGACGCCAAGCATTCCCCGTGATCAAGCGCGAAGGATGGCTCGCATCCTCAGGGAGTCCCGCCCTCGAACAGGAAGGGCCAAATATTTCCACCCTGATTCTGGACTTTCAGTCGCTTTTTCAAATCCGGCGGCAGACTGGAACATGATACCAGCCGCTCGATGTCGTGGCTTTTCGCGCCGTTGGCGGCAAGTGGCGCACACCTTACCCTTTCTTGCGCGTCTTATACCACTTCCGGAAATCGCCGCCGTGCGACTCGGGGAGCGTGCGCTGGCCGAGCCAGTCTTGCAGCGGCTTGATCGGCGCGACCTGGATGGGCAGGTGGTTCATCGCCTTGGACATGGTCATGGCCGTGCGCCACAGTGAGGGCGAGGTGGCCAGCACCGCGAAGGGCGACATGGGAATGGCGGCGGGTGAGTGGACGTGTGCTTGATGCGCCTTGTCACGGAGGCGCAGTAACAGATCGGGGATCGGGATGTCCACCGGGCAGACTTCGTTGCAGGCGCCGCAGAGGGAGGAGGCTTTGGGAAGATCGGCGAGTTCCGGGAAACGATCGCCGAAGAGCAGTGGAGAGAGCACCGCGCCGACGGGGCCGCCATAGGTGGAGCGGTATGCGTGGCCGGAGGCCTGGCGGTAAACCGGGCAGACGTTCTGGCAGGCGCCGCAGCGGATGCAACGGAGGATTTCCCGGCAGTTGGAGGCGAGCACGTCGCTGCGGCCGTTGTCCATGAAGACGACGTGCATGTGCTCCGGGCCGTCCGGCTGGTTGGCGGAGCGCGGGCCGTTGATGAACTCGGTGTAAACCGTGAGCTGCTGGCCGGTGGCGGAACGGCCTAACAGATTGAGGAAAACCGACAGGTCCTTCTCGCGCGGGATGATTTTCTCGATGCCGACCAGCGCGATGTGGACCGGCACGGGAGCCATGCCGAAGCGCGAGTTGCCCTCGTTGGTGACGAGCAACATGCGGCCGCTGTCCGCGCAGATGAAGTTCGCGCCGGTGATGCCGGCCTCGGCCTGCATGTATTTTTCACGCAGGAAAACCCGGGCGCGGCGGGTGATGGTCTCCGGATCGTCGTTGTAATCCGCAGCGATGCCCTCGCGCTGGAAAGTGCGGGCGATCTCGCGGCGGTTCTTGTGGATGATGGGCTTGACGATGTGGGACGGGATGTCGTCGTCGAGCTGGACAATGAACTCACCGAGATCGGACTCGAGGCATTCGATGCCGTTTTCGATCAGGAAGGGATTGAGGTGGATTTCCTCAGCGGCCATCGACTTGGATTTCGTCAGCTTGGTGACGCCGTGGCCGCGCAGGATGTCGAGGATCGTTTGCTTGGCATCATCACCGGTGGCGGCGAAGTGGACCTTCACGCCGCGTGAAACGAGCGCCTGTTCGGTCTTTGCGAGATACTCGTCGAGGTGGTGGAGCGTGTGGTCCTTGATGGATGCGGCCAGTTTGCGGATCGCATCCGGATCGTCGTAATCCTTGTGCAGGACCTGATAGCGCTTGTCCGTGCCGGAAGAGGCTCCGTTGAGCACCGAGTGCTGCTTTTCGTCGGAGATGTTCCGGGCGTAGAGGTCGATGAGTTGGTTGCCGATCATGACATGAGTGTGTCGCGGAGTATTTGGATGACGTGCTTGTGCGGGACCGGGCGGCCTTGGGTGGTGGCGAGGCCGGAGAGGTGCATGAGGCAGGACATGTCGATGCCGGCGAGCATGTCGGGCTTGGCATCGAGGATGTTGTCGAGCTTGAGGGTGCCCATTTGGCCGGAGATGTGCGGAAAGGTGACCGAGAAGGTGCCGCCGAAACCGCAGCATTGTTCCTGCTGGCCGAAGGGGATGACTTCGGCGTTTTCGATGGAGGAGAGCAGGGTGCGGACCGCTTTGCCGGTTTCCGTGCCGCGGCTGTGGCAGGAGCGGTGGAAGGCGATGCGCGTGGGTTGCTCGAATTTGCCGGGCCAGGTCTGGATGCCGAGGCCGTTGTAGATGAAATCGATGAGCTCCCAGGTCCGGTTGGCCAGCGAAGTGATGGCCGGGTCAGGGTTTTCCTCAAACTGGAGCAGGTTGCCGTGGCGGTTCATCGCGGCGCAGGAGCCGGAGGGGACGATCACCGGCAGGTCGCCGGCGAAGACTTCGGCGGCGTGCTTGGCAACCTTGCGCGAGGCGGACCATTCGCCGGAGTTGAAAGCCGGTTGGCCGCAGCAGGTCTGATCCTCGGGGTATTCCACGGAGATTCCGAAATGTTCGAGAATCTCGACGGTGGCGCGGGCCACGTCATCGTAGAAGGCGTCGCAAAGGCAGGTGCCCATGAGGAGCACGCGTTTGCCGAGTGGGCGGGCGGTGGGATTGGCCATGGAAAAAATCGCTCTGAGGCAGGCTAGGCGCTGTGGCCTCCGCCGCAATCCGGAAAACGGGAAAATCCATATTTCATTTCTCAGCGGATCAACCGCGCGTCCGGGCGAAATCGTTGGAACGGGCCGATCAAAATCCGGGGAAATTGAGGATGAGCCGGGTTGAGCAAGTAGTTCCACTCTCCCGGCGTAACCACGGAGGGCACGGCGAGGGCGGCACTGCGCATTGAGCGCAGCCACGCGTCGCCCACCACCCGCGAGACCGGCCGCGGCTCGTCATCGTTCCAGCCGGCCGCCAGCGTGGCGAGCTCCACGGTTTCCAGGAAATCATGCGGGATTTCTATGGAGACCCAGGAAAACAAGCGGGCAAATGCCTCCGGATCCTCCAAATGCATCAGCACCTCCAGCGTGGTGAGCGAAAGCGAGGACGAGGTGTAAACCACAGCATTTCCCGGGGAATTCCAGCGGCCGCCGTTGAGCCGCGCGCCCTCGCCGCTGAAGGCCGTGGCCAGGTGCCTGGTCTTGCAGAGGCGGAAGGCCCGGATCATGAGAAAACCCCGTGTTCGATGCGGCCCAGCAGTGCCTCCACCTCGCGCGCGCCGATCTCCGTATCGCAGCAACGCAGTGGGGTGAGCCCGCCGAGCGCGCGTTTCGGCTGGGTCATCCAGCGGCGGGCCGCGACCGGGTCTTCCAGCACATCCGCCGCTTTGGCCACCACCGAGCCAACCCGCAGCAGACGCTCGGACTCATCCGGTTTGAAGCGTTCCGTGCGGCGCGCCAGCGTGCGGGTGGGGATGCCCAGAATCTCCGCAAGCTCCTCGGTGGAAACTCCAAGATCCGCGCGCAGCTGCTCAAAGGCACCGCGCGGCACGCCCAGCCGCATGGCCTCCCGCACCTGCCTGAAACTGCTGCCCGCAGCGGCCGAGGCCTTCAACCCGAAGTGGCGCAGCACTTCCAGCCAGTGATCCACCGGCTACAGCAGCGCCGGCTCCTTGACCGCGCCATACACGTCTACCGGCAACTCCAAACGCCCGGCTTGCCCGGAATCCGGATCTCCATCGCTCAAAGTATTTGCCATGCGGCATTTCTAATCCGCCAAATGGCATACATCACCCACTTTTTTCAGAAAAATGCCCAAGCACCTTGCCAACCGCCGCCTCCGGGGTGAGACCGTGAAGGGCGCGCAGGGTGTCCGGCTTGCCGTGCTCGATGAACTCGTCCGGCCAGCCAATGCGTTCGACGGGCGTGTGGATGCCCGCAGTGTGGAGGTGGTCGATCACGCCCGCGCCGAAGCCGTTGAGCAGGACGTGGTCCTCGAAGGTGCAAAGCACGCGGCACTTGCGGGCGTATTGCTCGATGACGGCGGTGTCCAGCGGCTTGATGAAACGCGGGTTGATGAGCGCGACGGACAACCCCTTTTCCTCAAGCATCGCCTTGGTGCGCTCCGCCATTTCAAACATCGTGCCTAGGCCGAGCAGCGCGACGTCCGCGCCGTCGGCGACGACCTCCGCCTTGCCGATTTCCAGCAACCGCGGTTCCTTGCGCAGCGGCGTACCCTTGATGGGGCCGCGCGGGTAGCGGATTGCGGACGGACCCGCGTCGTAGGCAGCCATGGTGTGGAGCATGTCCACAAACTCCTCCTCGTCCTTCGGCTGCATATGGATGATCCCGGGAACGTGGCGGAGGTAGCCGATGTCGAAGAGCCCGTGATGGGTGGGGCCGTCATCGCCGGAGAGCCCGCCGCGGTCCATGCACAATCTAACAGGAAGCCCCTGCAGCGCCATGTCATGGATGATCATGTCATAAGCGCGCTGCATGAAGGTGGAGTAAATCGCCAGGAACGGCCGGAAGCCCCCGGTGGCCAGTCCGCAGGCGAAGAGCGCCGCGTGTTCCTCCGCGATGCCGACGTCGAAATAACGCTCCGGCAGCTCGTTTTTGAAAATCTCCAGCTTCGTGCCGCCTGGCATCGCCGCGGTGATGGCGACGATTTTCGGATCCTTCTTGGCAAGATCAGCCACCGTGCGGCCGAAGATGTCCGAGCAGGTGGGCGTGGGGCTGGCATCGGTGGAACCGTCGTCGATCTGATAGGTGCCGAGACCGTGGAACTTGCCGGGGTTGTCGATGGCGGGTTGGTAGCCGCGGCCTTTTTCAGTGATGATGTGCAGCACCACCGGCTCGTGCAGCGTCTTGAGGTGTTCGAAGGTTCTAACAAGCAGCGGCAGGTCGTGGCCGTCGATGGGGCCGTAGTAGCGCAGGCCGAACTTCTCGAAGAGCACGTTCGGAAAAAGCAGGTTTTTCGCGCTCTCCTCCATCTTGTGGGCGAGAGTGCGGGCGGCCTTGCCAGCCACTTTTTCGACAAAATCCGCAGCCTTTGCGCGCACGGCGGCAAAGGTGTGGTGTGTCTGCAGGTCGTTGAAGTAACGGGCGATGGCACCGACGTTCTTGTCGATCGACCATTCGTTGTCGTTGAGCACGACGATGAACCTGCGGGTGGTGCCGGCGATGTTGTTGAGAGCTTCCAAGGTGGGGCCGCAGGTGAAGGCGGCATCTCCGGCCACGGCCACGACGTGGTTGTCATGCCCGGCGAGATCGCGCGCCGAGGCCATGCCAAGCGCGGCGGAAAGGGCGGTGCCGGCGTGGCCTGCGCCGTAGGCATCGTGCTCGGATTCGGAGCGCAGCAAAAAGCCGTTGAGCCCCTTGAAGGTGCGGATCGTGTGGATCTGGTCCGCACGGCCGGTGAGCATCTTGTGGACGTATCCCTGGTGCGCCACGTCGAAGACGAACTTGTCCGCCGGTGTCGAAAAAACCCGGTGCAGCGCGATGGTCAGCTCCACCACGCCGAGGTTCGGGCCGAGATGGCCGCCGGTTTTGGACAGCGAGGTGATCAGCGAATGGCGGACTTCCGCGGCAAGGTCGAGCAACTCGTCATCGGCGAGGTTTTTGACATCGTCCGGGGAGTGGATGGACTGGAGCAGCGGGCCGAGGGCGGGTGGCTCAGAAGAGGCGGATGTCATCGTCGTCGTCGGGAGCATCCGGCGGACCGGACGGTGGGGAAAAATCAGCGGACTCGCCCTGGCACTCGTTGTGGTTGCGCAGCGTGATGAGTTCGATCCTGCCACGGGCGGCCTGCAGGATCGCCTCGCAGCGGTCTAACAAAGTGGAGCCCTTTTCGTAACAGGCGACGAGTTCCTCCAGCGGAAGCCGCTCGTTTTCCATGGCCTCGACCACGGCCTCGAGCCCGGCGAGGGCTTCCTCGAAGGATGGGGACGCCGGGTCGGCGTCTTCCGGATGATTCTTGCGGCGCGCCATGGGGTTCACTGGTTGGTGGCCCGATCCTGGGCCTGGATGGCGCGCTCGCTGTAGTAAACCATGTCCATGCCGACAAGCGGCTGGCGGTATGGGTAGCGTTTGGTGATTTCCTGGATCCGTGGAGCCTTGTCGAAAATGGGCACGCCTGGAGGATAGGTGGCCAGCAGGACGCGGCCGTCAAGCACCAGCGGGGCGAAGTCCTTGTAGCGCTCCACCACTTCGGAAATCGGGCCGGAGCCGTGCGAGGACGGCGAGATCAGGATGCCCACCGATGGCGTCTGCAGGTCCGCGGCCACCGATTCAAGCTTCAGGAAACCCTCGCGCGTGGGTGGCAGCCAGATGCTCACGCGGTCCGCATACCAGGCCACGGCCCACGGCTGGTCGGAGAAAACGACTTGTTTGTCGGTGACCCAGCCTTTGACGCCGGCGGTCTTGCTGTTGAGGGCGGGCGCGTAGTAGGGCGGCCAATGCGGCACGCCACCGCGGTCGCGCACGTGCATGCCGACACGGACTTTCTGCGGCAGCGAGAGCACAAGCGGCAGGGCGCAGATGAAGATGACCACGAAATGATGGACATTGCGCAGGGCCGGGGTGGAGGCGACGAACTCGAGGCGGCTCCACAGGATGGAAACAAAAGCCAGACCGTAAGCCGTCATGATCGGCGCGAACAGCAGGTGGATCTGGTTGGGATCCAGCGGATCCTTGGAAATGCCGAAGAAGGCCAGGCCGATGGCGGCGGTAACCCACATCAGCAGGATCGCCCAGCGGAAATCCGCGATGGACTTCCGTTTGAAGGGATGGAGCAGCGCGAGGAAAAACAGCGGCGCCACCACGATGCCGGCGAGCAGCGGCACGATGTCGGTGGCCTGCAGCAGGGTGGTGCGCAGGATTTTGCCGATCAGCCCTTCAAGCACCAGCGGTTCGGCCGCGAGGTCGGTGTTGCGCATGACGGCGATCTCCGAGCCATTGCCCAGGCCGTTGTAAAGCGTGAGGAAGGCCGTGCCGAAAGGCGTGCCGGTGATGCCCTGGTTGCGCAGGATCGGCCCGATGGCGGCGATGATGATGAGAGCGAGGATCGACAGCCCGACAATGCCGCGCGGGCGGAAGGCGATCGCCGCGAAAATGATATAACCGAGCGCGATCCAGACGGTCATCCAGTGGGTGAGCGCCAGCAGGGTGAAAAACACGCCGGCGATGACCGCCGGAGTCATGGCAATGCGTCCCTCGGTGGCGGCCTCCACCGCCCGGTAGACGAAATACATGCCGCAGGAAAACAGCAGCAGCATCAGCATTTGCGGCAGCCCGCTGAGCGAATAGTTCCAGAACGTTTCACAAAACAACATCAGGATGGCGCACACCCCGGCGATCTTGGCGTCGAATATCCGCGAAATGAGCAGATAGTTCACCCCGATTGCCATCAGGAAAAACAGCGTGCAGACCGTGGCAATCACCCGGTCGAGCGGATAGACCATCTCGGTCTCGTTCATTTGCCAGGCGTCCGCCTTTTCCGCGCCGATCATTTTGAGCACGGCGGCATTGAGCAGCGGGTTGAGCGGAGAGTGGTAGGTGTCCTGGAAACCGAGCAGCGAGACGGCGCGGTTCTCGGTCCGTTCCGCCTGATAGTAGGCGACCGGCCGGATCATCTTGGTGGTGAAACCATTGCCGCGGGCGATCTCGCGGGCGATCTGGGCCTGATCCATCGCCTGCGGGGAATTGAGCCCCCTGAACAACGTGAAGAGGTTGCCAAGGGTGAGAATGATCAGAATGACGAAAAACAGGCTGCGGCGGATCAGGATGCCGAAGTCGATCTGGGCGGGGTTGCGATTCATGAAGGGCGGGGAAAAGCGGGTTGGATATCAGAGGCCGAGTTCCTTGAGCTTGCGCTGGAGGGTTCTGCGGCTCACGCCAAGGAGTTCCGCCGCTTGGGTGCGGTTACCCATGGCGGTAGCGAGGGCGGCGCGGATGGTATTGGTTTCGAGCGCATGCAAGTTGAATTCCGCCCCTCCATCAAGGGAGTTTTTGGCGGGAACGGGTGGATAGGCGGGCGAGCTGCCTTGGGAAAGGAGAAACTGCGGCAGGTGCCTCACGTCGATCACCGCGTCATTGCTCATCACCACCCCGTGCTCGATGGCGGTGCGCAGCTCGCGGACATTGCCGGGCCAGGAATAATCGATCAACAACCTGAGCGCCGGATCCGTGAGCGGCTTGAGCGGCCGGTCGTTCTCCTTGGCGAACTCCTGCAGGAAGGCACTGGCCAGCAGCACGATGTCCTCCCGGCGCGTGCGCAGCGGCGGCATCTCGATTTTCACGACGTTGAGCCGGAAAAACAGATCCTCGCGGAATTCGCCGCGGTCCACCAGTTCGCGGAGGTTCTTGTTGGTGGCGGCGATCACCCGCACGTCCACTTTGATGGGCGTGTTGGAGCCGACGCGCTCCAGCGAGCGCTCCGAAAGCACGCGCAGCAGTTTGATCTGCGTGGCGGAGTCGATCTCGCCGATTTCATCGAGAAACAGCGTGCCGCCGTCCGCCTGCTCGAAACGGCCGATCCGGCGCTGGGCGGCTCCGGTAAAGGCACCTTTTTCATGGCCGAACAGCTCGCTCTCCAGCAGCTGCGGCGAGAGCGCCGCGCAATGCACCGTGACCATTTTCGCCGCCGGCCGCCCGGACAAGTGGTGCAGCAAACCGGCCACCACCTCCTTGCCGGTGCCGGACTCGCCTTCGATGAGGATCGTCGCACGGGTGGGCGCGACCTGTTGGATGATTTCGGAAACCTTGGCGATTTCCGGCGACTTGCCGATCAGGCGGTCGAGCTTGTGGGATTTTTTGACCTGCTGGGTGAGTTGTTTGTTTTCCGTTTCCAGATGGCGGCTCCGCAGCGCGCGCTTGAGCAGCATTTCCACCTCGTCGAGATTGAGCGGCTTGGTGACGAAATGCCAGGCCCCGCGGCGCATCGCCTCCACCGCGGTATCCACCGAGCCGTAGGCGGTCATCATGATGGCCACCGGCGGCTCCGGCAGCGCGAGCGCCGCATCTAACAAGTCCATCCCGGACCCGCCGCCCATCCGCAGGTCGGTGAGCAGGAGTTGGACCGGTTCGCTCTTGAGAATGGCGAGCGCCTCCGCCGGGCTGGCAGCGGTGTAAACGTCGAACTCCTCCTCCAGCGCGCCGCGCAGGCCGTCGCGTGTGGATTTCTCGTCGTCAACAATGAGCAGGGTGGGGAGCATCGGGGTAAAAGCTGAAATTTTGAAAACTGAAATGCTGAAATCAACCGACTTCGATCATCGGCTCGGGGCTGCCTAACAGCCTGACGGTGCGCTCGGCGCGCGGCAGGTGGATGATGACGCGGGTTCCCTGCCCTTCCTCGCTTT
>Ga0209391_10001097_pt1 | contig 13857 bp, 13 predicted proteins | sample PPLLak3March2015_FD_187246 | JGI IMG/M metagenome (GOLD analysis project Ga0209391, IMG submission 187246) | Freshwater sediment microbial communities from Prairie Pothole Lake near Jamestown, North Dakota, USA - PPLs Lake P7 Core (1) Depth... | ecosystem: Environmental > Aquatic > Freshwater >... | reverse complement strand
GGGCGCCGGCCCAGCCGGCGAGGCTGGCCCGCACCTGCCGAACGAGGTCCTCCTGGTCCGGCGTGAAGCCTTCCTCGTCCGTGTCCTCGAGCACAGCGCGGATCGCCTTAAGGGGCAGGAACTGCCGTTCCTGCAGCTCGCGGATCCGGCGCAGCCGCTCGACGTGGTCCTGCGTGTACAACGCGGTGTTGCGGCCGGTCTTGACCGGCTCGGGCAGCAGGCCCTGCAGCTTGTAGAAGTGGATGGTCTCGCGCGGCAGGCCGCTCTCGCGGACGAGGTCGCGCATGCGCAGCCGCGACGCGGTGGCGACGGAGGATTCAGGCGCAGTGGCAGGATCGGCCGCAACGACCGGCGTGCGGGGGCTCGTGCCACGAACGGATCGGCGGCGGGTCGCGGTCGGCTTCATGTGGAGTGACACTATACACTTTGCCAGCCGCGACCCCGGTGCCAATCAGCTCGACTGCTCCTTGCCGCGCGACATGACGGCCTCGCGGGTAGCGGCGAACTTCGAGCGGTCCATGCGGCGGGTTGCCGCCTTGCTGAGCCGTCCCTCGAGCGCCATCCCCGCCTCGAGCGTCGTCTCGAGCCCGCCGTTGATCGCATGGCGGACGTCGGCGAGGGTCGCGCGGTCGCAGCTCGCGATCTCCGCGGCGAGCTTCTGGCACCAGGGCAGCAGCTCGCCGGGCGGCAGCACCTCGAGCACGAGGCCCCAGGCCTTGGCGGTGGCCGCGTCAACGAAGTTGCCGGTGTAGCTCATGTAGCGGGCACGTACCGGCCCGATGATCCGCGGCAGGATCTGCGACATGCCCCAGCCCGGCACGATGCCGACGCGCGCGTGCGTGTCGGCGAAGCGGGCCTGGGTCGAGGCGACGAGGATGTCGCAGTTGATCGCGAGCTCCATGCCGCCGGTGATGGCAAAGCCGTTGACCGCCGCGATCGTCGGCTTGCCGAGCGCGCGGAACGCGCGACTCACCGGGCCGTCGGGCCCGAGTTCCCTGTCGGTGAGCGGCGCGGTCTCGAGCTCCTTGAGGTCCACGCCGGCGGTGAAGGCCTTCTCGCCCGCCCCGGTGATGATCACGACCGCCACGGATTCGTCCTTGCCGAGCGCCTCGAGCGCCGCGCCGAAGCGGCCGCGGAGCTCGGCCGACAGCGCGTTCATCTGCCGGGGCCGGTTGAGTGTCAGGGTCGCGACGCCGTCGCGGATGTCGGTCAGCAGGATGTCGTCCATCGCGTCTCCTCAGAAGTATTCGGTGCGCCGGTGGCGCGGCGCGGATCGCCGTCGTCGCCGGCGAGCTTCGCAGCATACGAGTCCGGCCGTACACTTGTCGCCGGCGCCGGCGTGGCGCGAGGAGACCTTTCATGCGTTACGGGAATTCACTGTCGGTGGCCGTCGTCGCGCTCGCGCTGGCCGGCCCGGTCGGCGTCGCCCTGGGGCAGGACGCCGCGACGGGCGACAAGTGGCAGTCGGTCGCGAAGACCGACCACCAGGAGGCGTTCGTGAACACGACCTCCATCACGACCGTCGGCGGCCAGCTCGAGGCCCGGGTCAAGCAGAACTACGCGCAGGCGCAGCCGGCCGCGAAGAAGGACAAGAGCTACCTCTCGACGCGCAGCCTCTACCGTTTCGACTGCGCCCAGCGAAGGATCGGCATGAAGGAGCTGCGGGCCTACTCGGGCGCCGACCTGAAGGGAGACGTCGTGCAGAAGGCGACGGCCAAGGACAAGAACATGCAATGGCTCCCTGCGGAAGACCGCACGGTGTTCGGCGAGCTGCTCGACTACGTCTGCAACGCCGCTCCAGCCGGATAAATCAGCGCACGTCCAGTGCGGAGCGCAGTTGCTCGCGTGTCAGGCGCACGACGACGGGCGCCAACGCGAGCAGTGCGACCAGGTTGGGCACGGCCATGAGGGCGTTCAGCGTGTCGGCGATGGTCCAGGCGAGGTCGAGGTGGGTGATCGCGCCCAGGAAGACCGCAATCGTCCACAGCACCCGGAAGGGAAGGATCGAGCGCGGTCCGAGCAGGTAGTTCCAGCAGCGCTCGCCGTAGAAGCTCCAGCCGAAGATGGTGGTGAGCGCGAAGATCGCGAGTGCGATCGCGACGATCTCGTCGCCGATGCCCGGCATCGCGGACTGGAACGCGAGCTGGGTGAGCACCGCGCCCGTTTCTCCGCTCGTCCACACGCCGGACACGACGATCGCGATGCCCGTCATGGAGCACACGACGATAGTGTCGAAGAACGTGCCCATCATGCCGATCAGGCCGCTGCGTACCGGGTTCGAGGTGACGCCGGCCGACTGCGCGATGCCCGCCGTGCCGAGCCCCGCCTCGTTCGAGAAGATACCGCGCGCGACACCGTAGCGGATGGCCGCCATCACGGCGGCGCCGGCAAAGCCGCCGGTGGCGGCGGTCGGCGTGAAGGCGTGCGTCACGATCGTGGCGATCGCGGCCGGGACTTCCGATGCGTGCGCGATGACCACGATCATGGCCGCCACGACGTAGCCCACGGCCATGAACGGCACCAGCCAGTTCGCGACCGCCGAGATGCGCTGGATGCCGCCCAGGATGACCGCGGCCGTCAGCACGAACAGCACGATTCCGGTCGCGGTCGGGCTCCAGCCGAACGAGGCCTGCATCGCGGCCGCGATGCTGTTCGACTGCACCATGTTGCCGATGCCGAAGCCGGCCAGGCCGCCGAACAGCGCGAACGCGGTGCCGAGCCAGGCCCAGCGTGCGCCCAGGCCCTTGCGGATCGCGTACATCGGGCCACCGACCCAGCGGCCGTCCGCGTCCTTCTCGCGAAAGTGCACGGCGAGCACCACCTCGGCGTACTTGGTGGCCATGCCGACCAGCGCCGTCATCCACATCCAGAACACTGCGCCGGGGCCACCGAGCGCGATGGCGGTGGCGACGCCCGCGATGTTGCCGACGCCGATGGTTGCCGCGAGGCAGGTCATCAGTGCGGCGAACGGGCTCACCTCGCCGTGGCCGTCGACGTCGCCGACGCGCCCGCGCCAGACGAGCCTGAGTCCGCTGCCGATGCGGCGCAGGGGCATGCCGCCGAGTCGCACCTGCAGGTAGAGGCCGGTGCCCAGGATCAGCACCAGCATCGCCGGCCCCCAGACGATGCCGTTCAGGGTGTTCATCCAGGCCTGGAAGGATTGCATCGGTTGTTCCCGGGGGTCAGTTGTGCCGGTGGGCCGGCAGGGATGTCGCGGTCGCGGATGGGGACCGCGTCGCTTTTTACTCGATCGCCTTGCCGGCCGTCCATCACGCAAGTCTGAACGAGTCTGGTTCCCATGGATTCCACGACGACGCAGGCGACCCGGCTGCGCTACCGTAAGGGCCTGGCGCACCCATGAAGACCCCGTCCCTCACCCGATTCGCGTGGCTGTCGATCGCCGCGGCGCTGGCCACGATGGCGCTCAAGACCGTGGCCTACTGGCTCACGGGCTCCGTGGGGCTGCTCTCGGATGCCATGGAGTCGCTGGTGAACCTGGCGGGCGCCTTCATGGCCCTCGCGATGCTGACGGTGGCGGCGCGTCCGCCGGACGAGGACCACCCGCACGGGCACGGCAAGGCCGAGTACTTCTCCGCCGGCGCCGAGGGTGCGCTGATCGTCATCGCCGCCGTCGCGATCGCGGTCGCCGCGGTCGACCGCCTGCTGCACCCACGGCCGCTGCAGCAGGTGGGGCTGGGTCTCGCCGTGTCGGTGGCCGCCTCGCTGCTCAACCTCGGCGCGGCGCTCGTGCTGCTCAAGGCCGCCCGGACCCATCGCTCGGCCACGCTGCGGGCCAACGCGCATCACCTGCTGACGGACGTCTGGACGTCCGCCGGCGTGGTGGTGGGCGTGATCGCGGTCGCAATGACGGGCTGGCTGGTCCTCGACCCGCTGATCGCGATTGCGGTCGCGGTCAACATCGTGGTTGCGGGCGCACGCATCCTGCGCGACTCGGTCGCGGGCCTGATGGACGCGGCGCTGCCGCCGTCCGATCTGACGCTGCTGCGCGACCTGCTCGATCGCTACGCCGCCGACGGCATCGAGTACCACGCGCTGCGTACGCGGCAGTCCGGCGCCCGGCGGTTCGTGTCGGTGCACGTGCTGGTGCCGCCGGAATGGACCGTGCAGCAGGGGCACGACCTGCTCGAACGCATCGAGGCCGACATCCGCCGTGCGCTGCCGCCCGTCACCGTCGACACCCATCTCGAGCCGCTCGGCGACCCGGCCGCCCTGGCGGACCAGGAACTGCATCGACACGACTGAGGGCCCCGCGAATTCTGCGTCAGGCGGGCATCGGCGAGCCGCAAAACACCCACGCGCTTGACGTAGGTCAAGGCGCTTCTTTGCGCCACGGTAAACACTGATCCCGCTGGCGGCCCCCGGTCAAGTATCAAGAAGCAACTCAGTGGCCGTGAACGATAGGGTTATCAATGGCGAAACATGACCCGGTGCCGCGCACGCGCTTGATGACGGGCACGGCGGCGCTTGCGGTGCTCGGCGCGCTCGTGGGCGTGCTGCTCGGCGTGGGCGGCTATACGTTCTTCTATGCCGAGGGGCTCTCCTACATGAGCACCGACCCCAAGGCCTGCGTGAACTGCCACATCATGCAGTCGCAGTACGATTCCTGGCAGAAGAGCTCGCACCACGCGGTCGCCCGGTGCGTCGATTGCCACCTGCCGCACGACTTCATCGGCAAGTACATCGCCAAGGCCGAGAACGGCTGGCACCACTCCAAGGGGTTCACTCTCCAGGACTTCCACGAGCCGATCATGATCAAGGCGAAGAACGCCGCGATCCTGCAGGCGAACTGCCTCGCCTGCCACGGCGACCTTGTGCACGAACTGGTGAGCGGAGTGAACGGCGAGCCCAACGAAGTGCAGTGCGTGCACTGCCATTCGTCGGTGGGGCACGGCGAGACGACGGGTCTCGGCGGCCCCGAGCGCGCGGACGAGATCGAGGGTAATGAATCATGAAGAAGCTGCAGAAAGGCTGGTCGCTGTTGGGCGTGATCGCGTTGGTGCTGGTGGTGGGTGCGGCGACGGCCGCGGTCACCGCGCTGCTCATGAACATCGCGGAGCGCAAGAACGAGGCGAAGACGCCGTTCGTGCGACTCGTCGAGGTGGACGAGGACACCACCGACCCGGCCAAGTGGGGCGTCAACTGGCCGAAGCAGTACGACTCCTACCAGCGCACTGCGATCGCCACCCGCACGCGCTTCGGCGGCCATGGCGGCAGCGAGGCGCTGCCCGACCAGAAGATCGAGCGCGACCCGTGGCTGAAGCGCATGTTCCTGGGCTACGCGTTCTCGATCGACTACCGCGACCGGCGCGGCCACGCCTACATGCTCCAGGACCAGGAGGAGACCGAGCGGCTCACCAAACCCCAGTCCGGCTCCTGCCTGCACTGCCACGCCTCGATCATGCCGCTCTACCGCGAGCTCGGCGGCGGCGACGCCACGAAGGGCCTCGAGGAGAGCTACAAGTTCTCCTACCAGGACCTGAGCGCCAAGCTGCACGACATGGGCCACGCGCACCCGGTTTCCTGCGTGGACTGCCACGACTCCGAGACCATGAAGCTGCGCGTCACGCGCCCGGGCTTCATCCAGGGCATCCAGGCGCTCGCGGCCTCCGACGCGCCGGTGCCGCACCTGCCGTCGGTGCAGCAGTGGCGCGAGGGCAGCCGGGCCCAGCCCTACGACCCGAACGTGGACGGCAGCCGCAACGAGATGCGTTCCTACGTCTGCGGCCAGTGCCACGTCGAGTACTACTGCTCGACCAAGATGCCGCTCACCTTCCCGTGGGGGAAGGGCCTGCGCGCCGCCGACCAGGAGAAGTTCTGGAACGAAACGAAGTTTCCCGACGGCGAGCAGTTCTTCGACTACAAGCACGCCGAGAGCGGCGCGAAAGTCCTGAAGGCGCAGCATCCCGAGTTCGAGCTGTGGAGCCAGGGCATCCACGCGCGCAGCGGGGTTTCCTGCGCCGATTGCCACATGCCCTACCAGCGCGACGGCGCGACCAAGGTGTCCGACCACTGGGTGCGCAGCCCGCTGCTCAACGTGAACCGCGCCTGTCAGACCTGCCACCACCAGCCCGAGGAGGAGATCCTGGCGCGCGTGGACGTCATCCAGCAGCGCAACTTCGAGCTGCTGCAGCGAGGCGGCACGGCCATCGTCGCACTGCTCGACGCGGTGCAGGCGGCGAAGGCCGCCGGAGCCACCGAGGAACAGCTCGCCGACGCGCTCGCACTGCAGCGCAAGGCGCAGTGGCGCCTCGACTTCATCGCGGCCGAGAACTCGATGGGCTTCCACGCGCCGCAGGAGGCCGCGATGGTGCTCGGCGAGGCGGTGGACTACGCGCGGCAGGGCGAGCTCGCGGCGCTGCGGTTCGCGGCCCCGAAGGCTCCGCAGGTGGCTGCCAAGACCGAGTAGCCGGATCCACCGATCCACGTGAGCCGGGCGGGCGCCCGTCGAAGGCGCCCGCCCGTTTCGTCAGAGGCGCAGCACCCCGTCGATGACGGTGACGCAGGATCCGCCGACCGTGATGGGTCCGTCCCCGGCGACCGAGATCGCAATGCGTCCATCCCGCCCGACGCACCGTCCCTGCGCGGCCACGTAGGCGGCACTCGCCGCCGGGAGCACGCCGCGCGCGCGCCGGAATGCGGCGATCGCACCGTTGCCGCTGCCGCAGACCGGGTCCTCGCCCACGCCGCAGGACGGCGCGAAGGAACGGACCTCGATCGCGGCCGTGCCCGTCGAGTGCGCTCCGAAGACGCTGATGCCCGTCGCCTGAAGCCGCCGTTCGAACGCTGCGGATCGCACCAGGTCGGGCCGCAACGCCAGCACGGCCTCGGCGCCGGAAAGCTGGGCGACGATCCAGATCGGCCCGACGTTCACGAGGGCAGGCGCCGCGCTGCGAACCACCGGCGCTCCGAGGATCGCCTCGAGTTCGTCGATCTCGGCGGGGGCAAGGGTTTCGAGCCGGGGCTCCGGAAGGGTGAGCACGAGGCCGCTGGCGGATTTCGAGATGCCGATCAGGCCGGCGCCACACGCCTGGACGACGCGTCCCCCGCGCGGCACGACACGACCGGCCTCGATCGCGGCGTGAGCGCTGCCCAGCGTCGGGTGCCCCGCGAACGGCAGCTCGCGACCCGGCGTGAAGATGCGCAGGCGATAGTCGGCTTCCGGGCGGTCCGGCGGCAGGACGAAGGTCGTTTCCGAGAGGTTCGTCCAGCGCGCGATGCGCTGCATGGCGTCCCCGTCGAGTCCCTCTGCGGCCTTACGCCACACTGCCACAGGTCGGGGCGTTAATATGGCCGGGCGGCCGCGCGGGTCGCGCGTCCGGATCAATGCTCATGCCTTCCATCCCCGAAGCGCTCCGCACTCCCGACGAACGATTCCGGGGGTTGCAAGGCTTCACCTATGCGCCGCACTACCTCGAGGGCCTGCCGGGCTACGAGTCGCTGCGCGTCCACTACCTCGACGAGCGGCCCGCGGCCACGGCCAGCGGCCGGACCGTGCTGTGCCTGCACGGCCAGCCGACGTGGTGCTACCTCTACCGCAAGATGATCCCGCTGTTCACCGCGGCCGGGCTGCGCGTCGTGGCGCCCGACTTCTTCGGGTTCGGCCGTTCGGACAAGCCGGTGGACGACGCCGTGTACACCTTCAGCTTTCACCGCGGGATGCTCATGCGGTTCATCGAGGCGCTCGACCTCGAGCGCGTGACCCTCGTGGTGCAGGACTGGGGCGGCCTGCTCGGGCTCACGTTGCCCATGGAGTACCCGGGGCGCATCGACCGGCTCATCGTCATGAATACCGGCCTCGGCGTCGGCCGCTCGCCCGGGCCCGGCTTCGACGCCTGGAAGGCGTTCGTCGCCTCGAACCCCGGCTTCGGTATCGGCACCCTGATGAAGCGCTCGGTCGCGGGGCTCACGGACGCCGAGGCCGCCGCCTACGATGCGCCGTTCCCCGACGACCGCTACCGCGCCGGCGTGCGGCGTTTCCCGGCCCTTGTGCCGGTGGAGCCCGGGATGGACGGCGTCGAGGTTTCACAGTGGGCGGCACGGTTCTTCCGCGAGCGCTGGGCGGGGCAGTCGTTCATGGCGATCGGCATGCAGGACCCGGTGCTCGGCGCGCCGGTGATGCACGCGCTGGCATCCGTCATCCACGGCTGCCCGCCGCCGCTCGAGCTGCCGCAGGCCGGGCACTTCGTGCAGGAGCACGGCGAGGCGGTGGCCCGGGCCGCGCTGGCGGCCTTCGGCGAGGCCTGACGGTCGAGGGTCGTCGCCGGCACGCCGCGCTGCGACCGGCGCTATGATCCCAGGATGCCCAACGCGCCACGGACTGCGGCGATCTTCGACTATGACGGCACGCTCATCGCCGGCTACTCGATCCTTGCGTTCCTCAAGGAGCGTGTGCGGCAGCGCGAGCTCGGTGCCGCCGACCTGCTGCGCACGGCGGTGTCGGTCGCGCAGTCCGCGCTCGGCAAGATCGACAGCCGCGAGCTGATCACCCGGGGCATCCACGAGTGGAACGGCCGGAGTCGCGCCGACCTCGAGGCGCTCGGCGAGCGGCTGTTCGAGCGCGAGCTGCGCGAACGCATCTACCCCGAGATGCGCGCGCTCGTGACCGAGCACCGCCGGCAGGGGCACGTGGTCGCGATCGCCACCTCGGCCGCGCCGTTCCAGGTCGCGGCGGTCGCCCGCGAGCTCGGCATCGAGCACGTGCTTTGCACGCGACTCGAGGAACGTGACGGCCTGCTGACGGGCAAGTCGAGCGGGCCCGTGCTGTGGGGACGCGCCAAGGCCGAGGCGGTGCGCGAGTTCGCGCGCCAGCAGCACGTGGACCTGCGCCGCAGCTATTTCTACGCCGACGGCGACGAGGAGCTCGCGTTGATGCGCGAGGTGGGCCATCCATGCCCCACCAACCCGCGACCTCGGCTCGCCGCGGAGGCCGCGCGCGCGGGCTGGCCGGTCCAGCGATTCACGAGCCGCGGGACGCCGGGTCCGGACGCTTACCTGCGCAGCGCGCTCGCGACGGCGAGCGCGGTGCCCGTGTTCCTGGGCGCCGCGGCGATGCGTGTGCTCACGGGCGAGAAGCGCGACGCGGCCAACTTCCTCGCCTCGACGCTCACCGAGATCTCGCTCGGGCTCGGCAAGGTGAAGCTCAACGTGACCGGCGAGGAGCACCTGTGGGCCGCACGCCCGGCGGTGTTCATCTGGAACCACCGCAGCCTCATCGACACGCAGATCGTCAGTCGGCTGGTGCAGCGGGATTTCGGCGCGATCGCCGGGAAGGAACGGCAGAAATCGCCGCTGTTCGCGGCCGCGCGCCGCTTCATGCACATCACCTTCGTGGACCGGGACGACAGCCGCGCGGCGGTGGCGGCCCTCGAGCCCGCGACGCGCCTTCTCGGCGAGGGCATGTCGATGCTGGTCGCGCCCGAGAGCACGCGACCGGCGGGCGAGGGGATCGGTGAGTTCAGGAAGGACGCGTTCCGCATGGCGATGGCCGCGAAGGTGCCCGTGGTGCCGATCGTGATCCGCAACGTCGACGACATCGGCTCGCGCAGGCCGGGCGCGATGCGGCCGGGCGTCGTGGACGTGGTCGTGCTTCCGCCGATCCCGGTGGCGGGCTGGACGGCGCGCGATCTCGACCGCCGCATCGCAGGGGTCCGGCAACTGTTCGTGGATACTCTCGAGGACTGGCCGCGGCCGGCGGCCCGGGTCCGCACACGGAGGAAACGCAGATGAAGCACAGGGAAATGCAGTTCCAGGGCCGTCAGGAAGCGACGCTGCACGCGCAGGCCTGGTTGCCCGAGGGCGAGCCGCGCGCCGTGCTGGTGATTTCGCACGGCCTGGCCGAGCACGGCGGACGTTACGCAGCGCTCGCGGAGCGGCTCGTCGCGCACCACTACGCGGTCTACGCGCTCGACCACCGCGGTCACGGCCGCTCGCCCGGCGGCCGGGCCAACATCGAGCGCTTCGCCTACGTCGTCTCGGACCTCGGCACCTTCGTCGGCCGCGCGCAGCGCCAGCACCCGGGGCGACCCGCGTTCGTGATCGGTCACAGCATGGGCGGTGCGATCGCCTTGGGATGCGCATTGCAGTACCCGGACGCGCTCAAGGGCCTGGTGCTGTCGGCGCCGGCGTTATCGCCGGGGGATTCCGTCTCGAGCCTGAAGACGTGGATGGTCCGCCTGCTGTCTGCCGTGGCCCCCGGCGTCGGCGCGCTCACCCTGCCTGCGTCCGCGATCAGCCGTGATCCGGCTGTGGTGCGTGCCTATGAGCAGGATCCACTCGTGTACCGCGGTTCGATCCCCGCTCGAACCCTCGCCGAGCTGCTAGGCGCGATGAGGTGGTTCCCGGAACGCGCCGCCCAGCTGCGCGTTCCGGTGCTCGTGCAGCACGGCACCGCCGACAGCCTGGTTCCCTACGACGCCAATCGTCCCCTCTACGCGGCACTGGGCCAGCCGAAGGCGCGCGCCATCCGCACCTACGACGGGTTGTTCCACGAGATCTACAACGAGCCGGAGCGTGATCGCGTGATCGCGGACCTCGAGGGCTGGCTCGCGACGCAGGGCTGAACCGGGCGCGGGTTCACCGGGGGTCTTGGGTCGCCGACAGCAGGGCCCGCGTCCTGGCCGCGACCTTGCGGGCGCCTTCCTCGAGCAGGTAATCCCGGAACGCGGCCGCGGCGGGCGGCAGCCAGCGGTCGGCGTGGTGCGCCACGTACCAGGTGCGCACGATCGGCGTGCCGTCGACGTCGAGCCGCACCAGCGCACCGGTCTCGAGCTCGAGGAACAGCGTGTGCATCGAGGTCAGGCTGATGCCGAGGCGCGACATCACGGCGTGCTTGGCCATCTCGTTGCCGGTCACGGTGATGCGTTCACGCGGCACGATGCGGTGCATGCCGAGGAACGCGTCGAGCATCGCGCGGGTGCCCGAGCCCGGCTCGCGCTGGACCACGCTCTCGTGGCGCAGCTCGATGGCGGCCACGCCCCGCGCGGCGGCGAGCGTGTGGCCGGGCCAGGCGATGATGACGTGCGGGTTGTCCGCGAACGGCTCGAGCGCGAGCGGCGCCCCGCTCGCGCCGGCGGCGTCGGCGGCCGGCACCGCGCCACGACCCATGAGCGCGAGGTCCACGTCGCCGTCGAGCACGCGACGCGCGAGCTCCTCACGGGGCAGCACGACCATCTGCACGGCGATGCCCGGCGAGCGCTGCCGGAACTCGGCGAGCAGGGGCGGCAGGATGTGCGTGCCGGTGCCGAGGATGCCGAGGTGCAGCGTGCCGTCGTCGCGTTTCTTGAGCGCGTCGAGGTCCTTGTAGAGCAGGCCCAGCCGGACCTGCACATCGCCTGCGGCATCGGCGACCCGCTCGCCGACCACCGTGAGGCGCAGTTTGCGGCCAATCCGATCGAAGACCGGGGCGCCCAGGGTCTTCTCGAGCTGCTGAACCTGCTGGGTAACCGCGGGACCGGTCATGTGCAGCGCCGCGGCGGCCCGCGCCATGGAGCCGAGGTCGGCGATGGTGCGGACGATTTGCAGCTGCCGCAGGCTGAGGTGGCGCATTGGCATAAGCAGCCCTTAAGGATCTAGCAACAAATACTAAGGTTTCTTTATCAAGCCTCCGGCCTAGAGTCCAGTCATCGCCCATCGCGGCAGGAGGCGGACCCCCATGACCCAGACCCCAGCATCGGCCGGCGGCGCCGGCCAGAGAACCACCGGCAACACCGCGGCCCGCTACAAGGCCGGCGTCCTCAAGTACAAGGAAATGGGCTATTGGGTGCCCGACTACGAGCCCAAGCCCACCGACGTGATCGCGTGCTTCCGCATCACGCCGCAGGACGGTGTGGACCCGGACGAGGCGGCCGCGGCGGTCGCCGGCGAGTCGTCCACCGCAACCTGGACCGTCGTCTGGACGGACCGCCTGACCGCGGCCGAGCACTACCGGGCCAAGGCCTACCAGGTGGATCCGGTGCCCGGGTCGCCCGGCCAGTACTTCGCCTACATCGCCTACGACCTCGACTTGTTCGAGGAAGGATCGATCGCGAACCTCACGGCGTCGATCATCGGCAACGTGTTCGGCTTCAAGCCGCTGAAGGCGCTGCGCCTCGAGGACATGCGCTTCCCGGTCGCCTACGTGAAGACCTTCAAGGGACCGCCGACCGGCATCATCGTCGAGCGCGAGCGCCTCGATAAGTACGGCCGCCCGCTGCTCGGCGCGACCATCAAGCCCAAGCTCGGACTGTCGGGCAAGAACTACGGCCGCGTCGTCTACGAGGGCCTCGCGGGCGGCCTCGACTTCACCAAGGACGACGAGAACATCAACTCGCAGCCCTTTATGCACTGGCGCGACCGCTTCGGCTTCTGCATGGAAGCCGTGCAGCGCGCGCAGGCGATGAGCGGCGAGGTCAAAGGCCACTACCTCAACATCACCGCCGGCACGATGGAGGAGATGTACCGTCGCGCCGAGTTCGCCAAGCAGCTCGGCTCCTGCATCGTGATGATCGACCTCGTGATCGGATGGACGGCGATCCAGTCGATCTCGGAGTGGGCGCGCCAGAACGACATGGTGCTGCACTTGCATCGCGCCGGCCACGGCACCTACACGCGGCAGAAGACCCACGGCATCTCCTTCCGCGTGATCTCCAAGTGGCTGCGCCTCGCGGGCGTGGACCACGCGCACGCCGGCACGGCCGTCGGCAAGCTCGAGGGCGACCCGCTGACCGTACAGGGCTTCTACAACGTGCTGCGCGACGCCGTGACCGCCAAGGACCTGTCGCGCGGCCTGTTCTTCGACCAGGACTGGGCGGGTCTGCGCAAGGTGATGCCGGTCGCTTCGGGCGGGATCCACGCCGGCCAGATGCACCAGCTGCTGGATCTCTTCGGCGACGACGTGGTGCTGCAGTTCGGCGGCGGCACCATCGGCCACCCGATGGGCATCCAGGCCGGAGCGCAGGCCAATCGCGTCGCGCTCGAGTGCATGGTGCTGGCGCGCAACGAGGGCCGCGATATCGCCAACGAGGGTCCGCAGATCCTCGCCGATGCCGCGAAGACCTGCCGGCCGCTCGAAGCCGCGCTCACGACCTGGAAGGACGTCACCTTCAACTACGCCTCGACGGACACGTCGGACTTCGTCCCGACCCCGAGCGTCGCCTGAGGAGCCCCGACATGCGCATCACACAAGGCACTTTCTCGTTCCTGCCCGACCTCACCGACGAGCAGATCGCCAAGCAGGTGGAATACGCCCTGCAGCAGGGCTGGGCGGTCTCGCTGGAGTTCACCGACGACCCGCATCCCCGCAACGTCTACTGGGAGATGTGGGGCCTGCCGATGTTCGATCTCAAGGACCCGGCGGGCGTGATCGGCGAGTTGCGCGAGTGCCGCAAGGCGCACGCGGACTGCTACGTCAAGCTCAATGCGTTCGACTCGACGCTCGGCTTCGAGACGATGCGCATGTCGTTCATCGTGCACCGGCCGGCCGAGGAGGCCCACTACAAGTTGCGTCGCGAGGAGAGCGAGAGCCGGCTCGTGCGCTACACGCTCGAGCGCGCCTGAGGCGGCCGAGACACGCGGAGGGCTGCGGGCATGGGCGATTCGATCGACTTGAGGGCGTTGCTCGCCGAGTCCGGCGTCGGCGAGGTGCTCGACGAGCTCGATCGCGAGCTCGTCGGCCTCGCGCCGGTGAAGATGCGCCTGCGGGAGATCGCCTCGCTGCTGGTGGTGGACAAGGCGCGGGCGGCGCTCGGCGTCGAGGGCGCGAAGCCCTCGCTGCACATGTGCTTCACCGGCAACCCGGGCACCGGCAAGACCACGGTCGCGAGCCGCATGGCGACGATCCTTCATCGCCTCGGCCACGTG
>Ga0209391_10001096_pt1 | contig 13870 bp, 11 predicted proteins | sample PPLLak3March2015_FD_187246 | JGI IMG/M metagenome (GOLD analysis project Ga0209391, IMG submission 187246) | Freshwater sediment microbial communities from Prairie Pothole Lake near Jamestown, North Dakota, USA - PPLs Lake P7 Core (1) Depth... | ecosystem: Environmental > Aquatic > Freshwater >... | reverse complement strand
GAGACCGAGTTCGGAGGCGCGCGTGGCGCGCAGCAGCTGCTCGCGCCGGGGCGCGACGCGCGGGATCAGCAACGCCGGGCGGTCGAACGAGAGGATCTCGCAGAACGTGTTGTAGCCGCCCATCGCCACGATGCCGGCGGCGTTGGCCATCATCAGCTCGAGGTGGCTGTCGAACGTCAGCACGCGCACGCGACCAAGCGCGTCGGCGCGGTTGTGGAACTCGCGCTGCCGCGCGGCGGTCATGAACGGGCCGAGCACGAGCACGACCGGATGGGGAATCGCCGGGTCGTGTTCGTAGGCCGAGAGCACCCAGTCGATCACCGACATGCCGTCGCCGCCGCCACCCACGGTGACGAGCAGGTACGGCTCCTCGCCGAACGGCCGCTCCGGCGCGCGGTCGACGCGGGGCAGCGTGCGGCGGATGTAGCCGGTGTAGGTCATCTTGCGCAGCACCGACGGCGGACAGTCGAGCCCGAAGAGCGGGTCGGCGATCGCCTCGAGGCCGTAGACCCAGATCTCGTCGTAGATATTCTCGAGCGCAGGCATCACCTGCTTGTGCTCCCACTCGCGCGAGAGCAGCGTGGGCTCGTCCATGATGTCGCGCAGGCCCAGCACCAGCCGCGAGCCCATCTGCTTCAGCATCGCCAGCGTGGGCACGACCTCGGACTTGAGGCCGAGCGGCTCCTTGTCGACGAGGAACAGGTTCGGCCGGAACGCCTCGGCGGTGTGGCGGATGATCGCTGCGCGCATCGCCATCGTCTGGTCGAGGTCGATGTGCAGGCCCAGCGACTTGTACTCGCCGTTGTGCAGCTTGATGACGCCGGGGATGCGCACGAAATCCACGCGCGCGCGGAAGTCGAAGCTGCCGATGATCGGCGAGCCCGACAGGATCAGGACCGACAGGCCCTTGAAGCGCTCGACGAGCGAGTGCGCGATCTCGCGGCAGCGGCGCAGGTGGCCGAGCCCGAACGTGTCGTGGCTGTAGATCAGAACCCGTGCACCTTCGAGACGATCCGGCATGACGCCTCCCGCTCCTTCGCGACAGGGCGCCGGGACCCGGCTCGCCGTACGAGCCGCTGGGCGCGGCACCTTCCGGTACGCGTGACCGGTGCGCCCGCGCTGCTGCCTGGGCGCGCTCCCGTACTACAGTGCCGATGGTCGGCCGCCGCCGACGGCCCCACCCTGCTTCCTGCCGCGGGAGCGGGCAGTGTAGCCGAAGAGCGCAACGGGTCGGCTCGCCTTTCCATCCGCGCGCTCCGGATGGCGGGCATTCCCGCCACACCAGGGCCGGAGCCATACCCGGGCGGGGATCCAACCTCCGCAGTAAGCGCTTACAGCCGCGCTATTCGAACTTCCGCCGGTCGTCGATGACCTTGCCATCGTTGGGCAGGTCGGCCGGGGCCACCAGCGCGATCGCACCGCGCAGCTTGGTGACGTCGCGGATCGTGGCGACCACCGCGTCCAGCGGCACGCTCGCTTCGTCGCGCGGCGCGACCTGCAGCGTCATGCGATCGTTGCCGTCCGGGTTCTCGATCACCAACCGCGCACGGGCGATCTGGGGATGGCGGGCGAGGATCGCCGCGACCTGGCCCGGATGCACGAACATGCCTTTGACCTTCGTGGTCTGGTCGGCGCGGCCCATCCAGCCGCGGATGCGCAGGTTCGTGCGCCCGCAGGGGGAGACCCCGGGCAGGACCGCCGACAGGTCGCCGGTGCCGAAGCGAATGAGCGGGTACTCGGCGTTGGCCAGCTGCGTCACGACCACCTCGCCGACCTCGCCCGCCGGGACCGGATCGCCGGTGCCCGGGCGCACGATCTCGACCAGCACGCCCTCGTCGACCACCAGTCCTTCGCGCGCCCGGGTTTCGTACGCGATGCAGCCCAGGTCGGCGGTTGCATAGGCCTGGTAGCCGTCGATGCCGCGCGCCTTCAGTGCCTCGCGATGCGGGGCGAGGAACGCCTCGCCCGAGACCAGCGCCTTGGTGAGCGAAGCGAGCTTCACGCCCAGCTCGTCGGCCTTCTCGAGCAGGATGCGCAGGAACGACGGCGTGCCGACGTAGCCGCTCGGCTGCAGGTCCGCCATCGCCTGTACCTGCTGCTCGCTCTGCCCGGTGCCGCCGGGGAACACCGTGCAGCCGAGCGCGTGCGCGCCGGACTCCAGCATGAAGCCGGCCGGCGTCATGTGGTAGCTGAACGTGTTGTGCACGAGGTCCCCGCGGCGGAAGCCGGCGGCATACAGCGCTCGCGCGAGCCGCCACCAGTCGGCGCCGCGGCCGTCGGGCTCGTAGATCGGGCCGGGCGACGCGTAGACGTGCGCGAGCGCCCCCCACGACGCCGCCGCGAAGCCGCCGAACGGGCGCGCGTCCTTCTGCAGCTGCGCGAGGTCGGACTTGCGCGTGACGGGCAATCGCGCGAGCGCCTCGCGCGAGGTCACCGCCGCGGCGTCGACGCCGTCGAGCAGCCGGACGAACGCCGGCGCGCGCGCCTGCGCGTGCGCGACCAGCCCCGGCAGCACTGCGAGCAGCGCGCGCTCGCGCAGCTCCGGATCGCGCGTCTCCAGCGCGTCGAAATGCGCCGACGCCATCACGCCAGCCAGCGCTTGCGCCGCCGGTAGTGCTTGGCGTCGCGGAAGCTCTTGCGGCCCGCCGTCGACAGGCCTAGGTAGAACTCCTTGACGTCCTCGTTGCTGGCGAGCTCCTGCGCCGCGCCGTCCATCACCACGCGCCCGTTCTCCAGGATGTAGCCATAGTTCGCGTAGCGCAACGCGATCATCGTGTTCTGCTCGGCGAGCAGGAACGAGACCCTCTCCTTCGAGTTCAGGTCCTGCACGATGCCGAAGATCTCCTCGACGATCTGCGGGGCGAGGCCCATCGACGGCTCGTCGAGCAGGATCATCGTCGGCTTCGCCATCAGCGCGCGTCCCAGCGCGGTCATCTGCTGCTCGCCGCCGGAGGTGTAGCCAGATTGGCTCGCGCGCCGCTGCTTGAGGCGCGGGAAGTAGTGGTAGACGCGCTCGAGGTCGGCCTTGAGGTCGGCGCGCGAGACCTTGCGCGTGAACGCGCCGGTCAGCAGGTTCTCCTCGACGGTGAGGTGCTGGAAGCAGTGCCGGCCTTCCATCACCTGGCACACGCCCATGCGCACCAGCTCGTTGGTGGTGAGCTTGTCGACGCGCTTGCCCTTGAACTCGATCGTGCCCTTGGTGACGTCGCCGCGCTCGGCGGCGAGCAGGTTCGAGATCGCCTTCAACGTGGTCGACTTGCCGGCGCCGTTCGCGCCGAGCAGCGCGACGATGCCGCCCTCGTGGACCTCGAGCGACACGCCCTTCAGCACGAGGATCACGTGGTCGTAGATGACCTCGATGTTGTTGACCGACAGATACGGCGCGGGCGCGGCGGCGGGAGCGGTGGTCGGATCTGTGGCCTGCATTCCGGTTCTTCCTCCCCCTCTGCCCCGGCGGCGCCGGGGAAGAGGGTTGGGGTGAGGGAGGCGCCCTCACCCCAACCCTCTCCCGCGAGCGGGAGAGGGAGGGTCGTTGAGTCGCTCCCCTCGCCCGCCGTCAGGCGGGAGAGGGGCCGGGGGTGAGGGTTGATCTCTCCCCTCGCCCGCCGTCAGGCGGGAGAGGGGCCGGGGGTGAGGGGACTAGCTCTCCTTGCTGCAGTCGCGCGGGGTGATCCCCTTTTCCTTGGCGTAGGCCGCGGCGGACTGCTCGATCATCGGCCGCACCAGCTCCCTGTCGGGCTGGATCCAGTCGGTGATCACCTTCCACTGCTTGCCGTCCCACTGCTGGAACTTGACCGCGCCGCCGCCTTCGTGGTCGAGGCAGGTGACCTTGAGCGGCTGCATGAAGCCGGTCGCCCCGAGCGCCTTGAGCCGCGCCTCGTCGATGTTGAGGTTCTCGATGCCCCAGCGGACCTGCTCGGGCGTCAGCGACTTCTTGCCGTACTTCTCCTGCGCCTTGCGGATCGCCTCGACGGTGATGATGCCGTGCACGACGCCGCGGTTGTAGTAGATCGAGCCGATGCGCGCTTTGTCCTCCATCTCGCCCTTGCCCTTGTCGTAGACGTGCTTCTTGATCTCGCCCACCACCGGGTAGTTGTCGCCCGCGATGTTGAAGCCGGCGGCGATGAAGCCCTTGGCCGCTTCGCCCGCGGGAATGGTGTCCTCCTCCGCACCCGACCACCACACGCCGATGATCCTATCGCGCGGGAAGCCCGCCCGCGCGGCCGCCTTGAGCGCCGTCGGGTTCATCACGCCCCAGCCGCGCAGGATCACCCAGTCGGGCTTGATCTGGCGCACCTGCAGCCACTGCGCGCCCTGCTCGTTGCCCGGATGCGGCACCGGGATGTGGGTGACGGCGAACCCGTACTTCTTCGCCTGCGCGTCGAGCACGGGAATCGTCTCCTTGCCGTAGGCAGAGTCGTGATAGATGTTCACGATCTTCTTGCCCTTGAGCTTGTCCATCCCCCCTTCCTTCATGCCGATGAACTTGATCTTCGCCGTGTTCTGCGACCAGTAGTTCGTAACCAGCGGGAAGATGTAGGGAAACACGCGCCCGTCGGAGGCGTCGGTGCGGCCGTAGCCGATCGAGATCACCGGAATCTTGTCGGTGGTGGCCTTGTCGATCACCGAGTAGGTGATGCCGGTCGACAGCATGTGGAACACCGAGGCCCCGGTCGGCCCCTTGTTCTTGAGTCGCTCGTAGCACTCGACGCCACGGGCGTTGTTGTACTCGGTCTCGCACTTCTCGTAGGTGAGCTTGACGCCGTTGATGCCGCCGTCGCGCGCGTTGATCATGTTGACGTAGTCGATGAACCCGCCGTAGATGCCCGAGCCGCCGGCCGCGTACGGCCCGACCCAGTAACCCGCCATCGGGATGAACTGCTCCTGCGCATGGACCGCGCCGGCCAGACCGAGCATCGCGACGCCCACCAGCGCCGATTTCACTGCTTTCATGTTGCCCTCCTTTTCGTAGGACTCCGACCCCCGATGGGGACGTGCGATCGACAGCATTCGATGCCCCGGCCTCCGTGTCAACAACCATCGCCCGGGGCGATGCTGCATTGCGTCAATGCGGGAACGGCCACAGCCGCAGCTTCTCCTTCGCTATCTGCCACAACCGGGCGAGTCCGTGCGGCTCGACGATCAGGAACAGGATGATCAGCGCGCCGAAGATCATCAACTCCAGGTTCGACATGATTCCCGGCGGCAACGTGACGCCGAGCGCGTGCTCGATCGGCGTGGCGACGCTGTTGAGGAAGATCGGGAACAGCACGATGAACGCCGCCCCGAGAAACGAGCCGAGGATGCTTCCCACGCCGCCCAGGATGATCATGAACAGGATGCGGAACGACAGGTCCAGGTTGAAGCCCTCGGGCTCGACCGTCCCCAGGTAGCAGAACGCATAGAGCGCGCCGGCGATGCCGCAGTAGAAGGAGCTGACCGCGAACGCGGTGAGCTTGGTGCGCAGCATCGGGAAGCCGATCACCTCGGCGGCGACGTCCATGTCGCGCACCGCCATCCACGACCTCCCGACGCTGCTGCGCACCATGTTCTTCGCCGCCAGCGCCATCAGTGCGACGATCGACAGCGTCAGCAGGTACTTGGACAGCGGCGTGACGAACGGGTAGCCGAGGATCTCGATCTTCTGCGCGTTGATCACGCCCGACGTCGAGTAGTTGGAGAACCAGCCGAACTTCGTAAGCGCCCAGACGATGAAGAACTGGGCGGCGAGCGTCGCCACGGCGAGGTAGAAGCCCTTGATGCGCAGGCTGGGCAGCCCGAACAGGATGCCCACCATCGCGGCACAGGCGCCCGCGAGGACGAACGCAACGAGCACCGGCATGCCTGGCACGCGCAGCAGGAAGTTGTACGCGGCGAATGCGCCCACGGCCATGAACGCCGCCGTGCCGAGCGAGAGCTGCCCCGCATAGCCGGTCAAGAGGTTGAGCCCGATGGCGGCGAGCGAGAAGATGAGGAATGGCACCAGGATCGCCGACAGCCAGTACTGATCGGCGATCAGCGGCACGACGACGAACGCGAAGATCAGGACGGCGCCGACCGCAATGCGGTCCTGGCGGATCGGGAAGATCTGCTGGTCCGCCGCGTAGGTGGACTTGAACTGGCCGGCTTCCCTGTAGAGCATGGCGTCCCGCTACACCCGGTCGATGTGCTTCTCGCCGAACAACCCCTCCGGACGCACCAGCAGGAACAGCAGCGCCAATACGTAGGGGAACCAGCCCTCGATGCCGCCGCCGACGAAGGGCCCGAGGTAGACCTCGGCGAGCTTCTCCGAGGCGCCGATGATGAGCCCGCCGAGGATCGCGCCGGGGATCGACTCGAAGCCGCCGAGGATCAGCACCGGCAGCGCCTTCAGCGCGACGAACGTCAACGCGAACTGCACGCCGTTGCGCGCACCCCAGAGCATCCCGGCGACGAGCGCGACAAACCCGGCGACGGCCCAGACGATGCCCCAGATCTGGTGCAGCGGGATGCCTACGGCCAGCGCCGCCTGGTGGTCGTCCGCGACCGCGCGCAGCGCGCGGCCGATCCGCGTGCGGCTGAAGAAAAGCGCCAGCGAGGTGACGAGCACGGCCGCGATGCCGGCGGAGGCGAGGTCGAAGCGCGACACGTTGATCCCCGTCGCGTTCGCGATCGCCTCGATCGGCTCGTCCTGGATGCCGATGTCCAGCCCGCGCACGTTGGCGCCGCCCAGCAGCTGCGCGAGCCCCTCGATGAAGAACGTGAGTCCGATCGTCGCCATGAACAGCGTGATCTGCGGCTGGTTGACGAGCGGTCGCAGCACGAACTTCTCGGTCGCGAGCCCGAGCAGGATCATCACCCCGAGCGCGAGCACGAACGCGAGCCAGAAGTTGATGCCGTAGTCCTGCTGCAGCCCGACAAAGGTGAGCGCCGCGAAGAACACCATCGCGCCCTGCGCGAAGTTGAACACGCCGGACGCCTTGTAGATCAGCACGAAGCCCAGCGCCACCAGCGAGTACATCACGCCGGAGAGGAGGCCGCCGATCAGGACTTCGAAGAAGAAGGTCATATCGCTGCGCCGTTCAATGCGCCACGCCCAGATACGCGTCGATGACGGCTTGGTTCGCCCTCACCTCGTCGGGCGTGCCGTCGCCGATCTTGCGCCCGTAGTCCAGCACCACCACGCGGTCGGAGATGTCCATCACCACGCCCATGTCGTGCTCGATCAGCACGATCGTCGTGCCGTACTGCTCGTTGACGTCGAGGACGAACCGGCACATGTCCTGCTTCTCCTCGACGTTCATGCCCGCCATCGGCTCGTCCAGGAGCAGCAGGTCGGGCTCGGCGGCGAGCGCGCGCGCGAGCTCGACGCGCTTCTGCAGGCCGTAGGGCAGCCGCCCGACCGGGGTCTTGCGGATGTGCTGGATCTGCAGAAAGTCGATGATCTCCTCGACCTTCGCGCGGTGCTCGAGCTCCTCTCGGCCCGCTCGCCCCAGGCGGATCGCCTGCTCCAGGATCGTCGCCCTCATTCGCAGGTTGCGCCCGGTCATGATGTTGTCCAGCACGCTCATGCCCTTGAACAGCGCGATGTTCTGGAACGTGCGCGCGATACCCTGGCGCGCCGCCTCGTGCGGCACCATCTGCTGCCGCTTCTCGCCGCGGAACGTGATCGTGCCCTGCTGCGGGTGGTACACGCCGTTGATGACGTTGAGCATCGAGCTCTTGCCGGCGCCGTTCGGACCGATGATCGCGCGGATCTCGTGCTCGAGGACGTCGAAGCTCACGTCGGAGAGCGCCTTCACGCCGCCGAAGGCGAGCGAGATGCCCTCCAGCCGCAGGATCACCTCGCCCACGCCCCGCTGCGCCTGCATGGCTACGCCGCCTTCCGGGCCGCGTCCGGGCCGAACGTGCGCGCGTCGATGATGGCAAGGTCGGCTGCCACCGTGCCGCTGCGCCCGTCCTCGAACTTGACCTGCGTGACGATGTGCTGGACCGACTTGCCACCGTACAGCGCGTCGATCAGCACCGCGTACTTCTCCGCGACGAAGCCGCGGCGCACCTTGCGCGTGCGCGTCAGCTCGTCGTCGTCGGGGTCGAGCTCCTTGTGCAGGACCAGGAAGCGGTGCACCTGCGAGTCGTGGAGCGCGGGGTCCGCCCCCAGCTCGGCGTTGACCTTCTCGACGCACTCGCGGATCAGCGCCCTGACCTCGGGCTTGCCGGCGAGGTCGGCGTAGCCGGAGTAGGCCAGCCCGCGGCGCTCGGCCCAGTTGCCCACCGAGCCGATGTCGATGTTGATGAACGCGCACACCATATCGCGGCCGTGCCCGAAGGCCACCGCCTCCTTGACGTGCGGGAAGAACTTGAGCTTGTTCTCGAGGTAATTGGGGGCGAACATCGCGCCGCCGGCGAGCGCCCCCACGTCCTTCGCGCGGTCGATGATCTTGAGGTGACCGTCGGCGTCGAAGTAGCCGGCGTCGCCGGTGTGGAAGTAGCCTTCGGCATCGATCGCCTCGGCGGTGGCGTCGGGCCGCTTGTAGTATTCCTTGAGCAGCATCGCCCCGCGCACCAGCACCTCGCCGTTGTCGCCGATCTTCACCTCGACGCCCGGCGCCGGCAGGCCGACCGTGTCGAGCTTCACGCCGCCGTCGGGCTGCAGGCAGCAGTACGCGCAGGTTTCGGTCGATCCGTACAGCTGCTTCAGGTTGACGCCGATCGAGCGGTAGAAGCGGAACAGGTCCGGTCCGATGGCAGCCCCGGCCGTGTACGCCACGCGGATGCGGCTCATGCCGAGCACGTTGCGCAGCGGCCCGTAGACCAGCAGGTTGCCGATCGCGTAGAGCGCCCGGTCACCCGCCGCGATCGGCTTGCCGTCGAGCTTCTCCGCCCCGCAGCGGCGCGCGACAGCCATGAAGGTGCGGAAGATCCAGCGCTTGAGCCGGCTCGCGTCCTCCATGCGGATCATCACCTGGGTCAGCAGGTTCTCGAAGATCCGCGGCGGCGCGAAATAGTAGGTCGGGCCGATCTCGCGCAGGTCGATCATCACCGTGTCGCCGGACTCCGGGCAGTTGATGGTGAAGCCGGCGTAGACCCACTGCGCGAGCGAGAACAGGTGGTCACCGACCCACGCCATCGGCAGGTACGACAGCACGCTGTCGCCGGGGACCAGCTGGTCGAACTCGGCGCCGCCGCGGGCCGCGGCGACGAACGCGCCGTGCGTCTGGCGCACGCCCTTCGGCTTGCCCGTCGTGCCCGAGGTGTAGAGCATCACCGAGACGTCGTCGGTGCGGCCCTTCGCGACCTCGGCCTCGAAGAAGCCGGGATGGGCGCGGTCGTACTCGCGGCCGAGCGCCTGCAGGCGCTCGAAGCTCATCACGCCTTCGTAGTTGCGCAGGCCGCGCGGGTCGTCGAAGAACACGCGCTCGAGCGTTGCCACCTGCGACCGCGCCTCCTCGACCTTGTCGACCTGCTCCTGGTCCTCGACGATCGCGAACGCGATCTCGGCGTCGTTCAGCACGTAGACGAACTCGGCCGCCGCCGCGTCCTGGTACATCGGCACGGGAATGCCGCCGAGGCACTGCGCGGCGAGCATCGACCAGTACAGCCGCGGGCGGTTGTCGCCGATGATCGCGAGGTGCATGCCGCGGCGGTAGCCCTGCGAGGCAAGCCCGCAAGCGAGCGCGCGCACTTCGTCGGCGACCTGGCGCCAAGTCCAGGTCTGCCAGATGCCGAGGTCCTTCTCCCGCGTCGCGGGATGATCGGGCCGCACCCGCGCATGCTCGAGCATGAGCCGCGGGAACGTGTCGAGCGCTCCAGCCATCTCCTCCTCCGTGACGCCGCCCCGCGCGCCTCGTTCAGGGCGCTTCGAAAGCCGTGCGTTCCGCCTGCCGGGTTCCTGGCCAACCCTCACGGTCGGCGCGGCACCTATGGTATCAACGCCCGCGGGTCCGAGGGCGAATGCCGTCGAACGGGCCGGTATGCGTAGAATCCCCTGGGCAATGTAGTGGCTCCCCATTCCGCCGGTTGTCATTGCGCCGACACTTCCCGCCCGATGCCTACCCTAGCCGAGTTCGTCGCCGCCGCTCACTGGGCGCCCGGGCTGGAGCCGAGCCTGCGCCAGCGGGCGATCGTCGAAACCGTGGTCCGTCCCGCCCCCGCCGGGAGCCTCGTCTGCCGCAAGGGCGAGGCAGTCGAGCACTGGATCGGCGTCATCGAAGGACTGGTCAAGATGGCGAACGTCTCCGTCGACGGCAAGCCGACGAGCTTCACCGGCATCCCGGCCGGCGGCTGGTTCGGCGAGGGCTCGTTGCTCAAGGACGAGCCGCGCCGCTACGACATCGTTGCGCTGCGCGATTCCACGATAGCGTACATGCCGCGCGCGACGTTCATGGCGCTTCTCGACGGCTCGGTCGCGTTCAACCGCTTCCTGCTGATCCAGTTGAACGAGCGCCTCGGGCAGTTCATCGCCATGGTCGAGCACGACCGGCTGCTCGGCCCCGACGCCCGCCTCGCCCGCGGGCTGGCGGCGCTGTTCAACCCGCACCTGTACCCGGGTGTCGGCCCGACTCTGCCGATTTCGCAGGAGGAACTCGGCCAACTCGTCGGGCTGTCCCGGCAGCGGGTCAACCAGGCGCTCCAGCGCCTCGAGCAGGCGGGCCTGGTGCGCATCGAGTACGGCGCCGTCACAGTGCTTGACCTCGAGGGGCTGCGCAGCTTCGAGAACTGACAACAATTGACAACGCTGACAACGCTGACAACGCTGACAACGAGGAAACCATGATGGCCAAGCTCTCTCCGCTCGCCGAGCGGCTCGCTGCCGCGCGCAGTATTCCTCCGCCCGGAGCCCTCGACCCGGCGCTCGTGCCACCCGACCACGCTGCCGCGATGGCCGTGCAGGCCGAAGTCACCGGGGCGCTCGGCGAGTCCGTCGGCGGCTGGAAGGTCGGCATCGGCGGCGACGGCATCCCGTTCGCCGCGCCGCTGTACTCGAGCGCTCTCATCGCCTCCCCGGCCCGCGTGCCGTTGGGGGACTACGTGCTGATCGAAATGGAGATCGCCTTCCGCCTGCAGCGCGACCTGCCGCCCGGCGATTACGCGCGCGACGCGATCCTCGCCGCCTGCGACCAGGTCATCGCCGGCATCGAGGTGCTGCGCGGGCGCTTCGGCGAGCCGCCTGCCGCGCCGTTCCTCGCCTTCCTCGCCGACAACGGCGCGAACCTCGCCTACGTCACCGGCAGCGCGACGGGCGCGTTACGGACGCTGGACCTGACCGCGCTGCCTTGCCGTCTGACCATCGGCAGCGAGTTGGTGCACGAGAAGATCGGTGGCCACCCGCAGGGCGATCCGATCGAGCCGATCCGCCGCTATCTCGCGCAATCGAACGACCGGCTCGGCGGATTGCGCGCCGGCCACGTCGTCACGACGGGAAGCCTCAACAAGCCGGTGCGCGTGGCGGCGCCGGCGCGCGTGGAGGTCGACATCGCGGGGATCGGTCGCGCGACGCTGGAGTTGTCGCGCTAGCGGCGTTTCTCCAGGACGCTGACTCGGCCCCGCAGGAGTTGCCCACACCTATGTCGTCGTTCCCGCGAAAGCGGGAACCCAGTGTCTTTCTGCTGCCGACGGGCGCGAGCCCGAAAGCCGCTGGATTACCGCTTGGGCGGGGATGACGAGGACAAGTTCACTCTAGCGCTGGTTCTGCAGACGATAGACCGCGAGTTCCGGCGCGCCAGCCGCTGCCGCGAACGCGCCGGCCGCGGCGAATGTCCGGCAATCCACGGTGAACGGCCGCTCGTCGCCCCAGCCTTCGATGAGCACGATCCACCGCGGCACCAGATTGCGCTCGCCGCCGCGCGCACGCCGCTCCGCGGTCTCGATCCCGCTCGCCGCCTCGTCGGCGACGAGGAGATGCGCGCCGGCGATGCCTGCGGCGGACGCGAGGTCGCGCAGCGCCGCAGTCATGGCCGCGCGGTGCGCGACCGCAGCCGACGCGTCGACGTCGTAGCGCAGCGTCGCGCACAGCCCGCCCGCGCCCTCGCCGAACGTCGCCGCCACCTCGCACAGCGAGCGCGCCACGCCGCGGAAGTGCCTGACCGTCGCCGTCGTCCACGCCGTGGGCGCGTTCAGCCGCGCGAGGTAGTCCGCGCCGGTGAGCACCGCCGTCGAGGCGGTCTCGTAGAGGTTGAAGAACTCGGGCGTGCCGTCGACGGCAACGAAGCGGCGACCGCGGAGGAACCCGGGAATGGCCACACGCTCGGGCATGTGCTCGCGCCCGTGCCACGCGTAGAACTCGTCGCGACCCTCCGGCGCGATGTCGTGCCAGATCGCCACAGCCCCTCTTCCTGCCAATGCCATCGACCCCTCCCATGCGTTGCGATTGACTTTACCCGGGCATGAACGAAAATGGAACGCCGTTTCACTTTTGACCGTACCTTCCCCGCGCGATGCTCGGCATCCTGTTCCGCGACGCGAGCATTCTCGACGGCACCGGCGCCAGGCCGTTCCGCGGCGACGTGCGGGTCGACGGCGCGCGCATCGCCGCGGTCGGGCCGCGGCTTGATGCCTCCCCGGGCGACACGGTTGTCGCCTGCGCCGGCGCGACGCTGATGCCCGGCCTGATCGAGCCGCACGCGCATCTCTCGTTCCTCGACCAGCGGCATCCCGGCCACTTCTCGACGATACCGGTCGAAGAGCACCTGCTAGCCACGCTCAAGCACGCGAAGCTCTACCTCGACTCCGGCTTCACCTCGTGCTTCTCGGCTGCGGCGACGAAGCCGCGGCTGGACATCGTCGTGCGCGATGCGATAGCCCGTGGCGACCATCCGGGACCGCGACTGCTTGCGGCCAGCGTACAGCTGACGGTGACCGGCGGCGTGGGCGACCTGAGGCAACTGCACCTCGACCCCGGCGAGGCGATGTACACGCTGCCCTGCGACGGACCGGTGGAGTTCCGCCGCGCCGCCCGCGAGGCGTGCCGCGAAGGCGTCGACGTGCTGAAGATCGTGCCCTCGGGCGACACCTCGACGCCCGCGATCCCTTCGCCGACGACGTTGATGACCGACGACGAGGTTGCCGCCGTCTGCGAGGTGGCGCGCGAACGCGGCAAGCGCGTGGCCGCGCACGCTCGCAGCGCGGCGTCGGTGAAGATGTGCGTGCGCCACGGTGTGGACGTGGTGTACCACGCGACCTGCGCCGACGACGAAGCCCTCGACATGCTCGAAGCGGCAAAGGAGCGCGTGTTCGTCGCGCCGGCGCTATCGGTCACGTGGACGCGCCTGCACGAGTCGGGCCGCTTCGGACTGCCCTCCTCGCCCGAGCTCACGGCGCGCATCGAGCGCGACCTCGCGATGACCTGCGAGCGGATGATCGAGCTCAAGCGCCGCGGCGTGCGCGTGCTGCCGGGCGGCGACTACGGCTTCGCGTGGAACCCGCACGGCAACAACGCGCGCGACCTCGCGTTCTTCGTCGACCTCCTCGGCTTCACGCCGATGGAGGCGATCGTCGCTGCGACGAAGTTCGGCGGAGAACTGATGGGGCAGCCCGGTGAGCTCGGCGTCGTGCGCGAAGGGGCGCTCGCCGACCTGCTGCTCGTCGATGGCGATCCGCTCGCCGACATCACGATCCTGCAGGACCGCACGCGCCTTCGCGCCATCATGAAGGACGGCGCGTTTCACAAGGCGCCGGCGCCAGGAAGCTGACGCGATGGACTACGGCATCCGCGGCCGCAAGGCCATCGTCTGCGCTTCGTCGCAGGGACTCGGCAAGGCGTGCGCACGCGCGCTGGCGCTCGAAGGCGTCAACCTCGTGCTCAACGCGCGCGGGAGCGAGGCGCTCGAGGCCACGGCCGAGGAGATCCGCCGCGAAAGCGGCGTGCACGTGAGCGCGGTCGTCGCGGACA
>Ga0209391_10001094_pt1 | contig 13891 bp, 19 predicted proteins | sample PPLLak3March2015_FD_187246 | JGI IMG/M metagenome (GOLD analysis project Ga0209391, IMG submission 187246) | Freshwater sediment microbial communities from Prairie Pothole Lake near Jamestown, North Dakota, USA - PPLs Lake P7 Core (1) Depth... | ecosystem: Environmental > Aquatic > Freshwater >... | reverse complement strand
GCCTGCATCATCAGCAGCGCCCCGATCAGCAGCAGGCTGGTCACGATCATCAGCGTGCCGATCAGGCTGACAACGTTGCCGGTGATGGCAGAAAAGAAATGCTTGATCATCGTTGAACCCCGGAACGCAGTAGATTTTCTATGCCGTGCGTCGGCTGACCGCGTGCCCGCGGCCCGCCGCACTGCGGATCGCCAGAATAGCGCCGTAGCGACTACACCACCACCGGAACGAAGACGGCCGGCCGGCGGATGCTCCCGCCGACCGGCCGTGATTCACGAACGCACCGCCATCAGAACAGGTGCAGTGCACCGCTGGCGATCGCCCGGAAGATCAGCACCGCCATCCAGATGCCGGCCGCCACGGCTGCGAAGCCGAACACGTGCGCGACCTGGATCTGAGCCTTGGACGGCGGCGGCACGAAGTATTGCTCGAGCGTGCCGTTGTCCACCAGGCGCTGGTACTCCACCGGCCGCTCGTGCTTGAAGCGCTCCAGCGTCTGGCTGCCGGTGAAGATCACCGGATCCATCGGGAAGCTCTCCGGCCGCAGGTGCGTGTGGAAGAAGTGGAACAGGAAGATGAAGCCCGTCGCCAGCAGGGCCTCGTCACTGTGGATGATGTAGGCGGCATTCAGCGCCCAGCCCGGCAGGAACTGGGTGAAAAAGCCCGGGAACCACAGGATCAACCCCGAGACGCCGATCATCGCCACGCCCCAGAACACCGCGAGGTAGTCGAACTTCTCCCAGTACGCCCAGCGGTCGAGCGCCGGACGCGGGCCGAGATACAGGAAGTACTTCAAGTTCGCGATCAGGTCCTGCAGGTCCTTCAGGTTCGGCGTCATCGAACGCCAGCCCCAGAAATAGCCCTTCTCCTTCCGGATCGCGACATCACGGAACAGCATCGTCAGGTGCACCGCGAAGTAACCGAAGGTGACGACGGCCGCGAAGCGATGCAGGAAGCCGGCGATCTCGGCGCCGCCGAGTGCCGCCATCAGGCCGGGCGCCCAGGGGGCAGCTGCGAACTTGAGCGGCAGCCCGGTCACCGCGAGCAGCAGGAAGCTCAGGATGATCGACACGTGCAGCCACATCTGCGTGGTCGTAAAGCGGCGCACGTACGGGCCGGGGCCGAAATGCTGGACCTTGAACTCGCCGCGCAGGCGGCCGACCAGCGTACGCTGCAGCCACAGCAGTGCGTGCAGCCCGAAGAACCCGAACACGCCGAGCAGCAGCAAGGTCATGAACAGGTAGATGTAGTGCACCCACGCGTTCTGATCCTTGTCCATCGGGTCACTGTGCGAGATGAACGTCAGGAACGAGGCGTTGACATCACCCGCGTGGCAGCCGCTCGCGCCGCAGGTGGCGGCGAGGTTGTCCGGATGCGTGCTCGAGCGCGGGTCGCTCGCCGGCAGGTTGTGGTGCGGCGTGTGGCAGTCCGAGCACATGGCCGCCGAGCCGTGACCCACGGCCGACGCCTTGCCGTGGAAGCTGTCGTGGAACGACTTGTACAGGTCGGCGTGGCAGTCGCCGCAATCGCTCGGGACGTGGAGGCGCATCGCCGCGCTTTCGGTGGACTCGATCGCGTGCGCTTGGTGGCAGGTGCTGCAGACCGGGCCGTCCTTTCCTTCGCGCCACAGCGCCCCGTGCGCGCTCTCGTCCCATTCCTTGAGGATGCCCTGGTGGCAGTCCCCGCACATCTCCGGGCTCCTGGCGTGCGAGGAGCGCGCTTTCGGATCGGTGTGGCGCAGGATGTCGTGCGTGCCGTGGCAGTCGGCGCAGGACGGCGCCGCCTCGATCAGGCCCGACACGAACAGCGACTTGGCGTGCACGCTGGAGAGGTACCCCTCCATCATGTCTTCGTGACAGACACCGCAGTTGCGCACCTGGTTGAGCGGCGACATCGGCGCGTTCGGATCGTTGCTGCGCACGGTCGTGTGGATGTTGCCGTGGCAGCCCTGGCAGGCCTTCGGCTCGCCGCCCTTGACCTTGGCGTGCACGCTGCCCTGGAAGGGCGTGATCTCGTCCTCGTGGCAGTCCATGCAGACGTCGAACGAGACCGGTCCGAGCGCGTTGCGCGGATGCTTGACGGTGCCCGCGGCAACGTGGCACTCGACGCAGTCGACCCGCTTGTGCGCGCCAGCCTTGAACGCGTCCTCGTGCACGGCCATCGACTCGCCCGCGTCGTTCGTCAGTTCGGCGTCGTCGTGGCAGTTGAGGCACTTCGAGTTGGGGATCTTAGGGACCTCCGCCGCCGGCGCCGCGTCCTGAGACGCAGCGGGTGCCGCGTCCTGCGCCGCGGCCGGCACCGGGTCGGCGAGCGTCAACAGAAAGGCGGAGAGACTGAGAATGGGGACGATGAATCGCAGATCGCGGACCCGGTACATGCGTGAGCTCCCTTATTCGGACGGCGCGCCGCGGGACGGATCCCAAGCCGCGAGCCGCGTGCCGCGATTGCGGTACGCGGGCGAATTTGACCCCAAGAGCCGGGGGTCGGGCTGCACGTGTTTACCGAAACTTGTGACGGCGGCCCGCAGCGCGAAGCCGCAACTGGGCGATGTTCAGTCCGTGTCCAGTCTCTTCGGGGGCACGGGTGCCGGCTGCGCGGCGCTGCAATCGCTGCAGCCGCCCAGACGTCGCCGTGCGTTGCGTTCGATCGCGCCGGCTGCCCGAACGAGCCACGCGGGCCGGCCGGTGCGCCGCGCGTCGGCTGCCAGGCGCTGAGCCAGCCGAAGGCGCAGCGCCGCGGGCATCAGCGCCCAAGCCACATAGACGACGGCCGTCAGCACGATCAGCCCGGCGATGATCGCTTGCCCCACGTCCATCCCTCTACGTCAACAGGGCACTCGCCACGCGAAAGGTGACGAATGCGGCTAGGTAAGCCAGTGCGAACAGGTAGCCCGCCATGATCACCGGATAGCGCCACGAGTTGGTCTCGCGCTTCACGACCACCAGCGTCGACAGGCACTGCGGTGCAAACACGTACCAAGCGAGCAGCGACAGTGCCGTAGCGAGGCTCCAGGACTGCGCGATCATCGGCACGAGCGTCGCCGCCACCTCGTCGCCGGTGGCCGACAGCGAATACACAGTGCCGAGTGCGCCAACCGCGACCTCGCGCGCCGCGAGACCCGGGACGAGGGCGAGGGAGATCTGCCAGTTGAATCCGAGCGGCGCGAACACGTGCTCCAGCGTGCGCCCGATCATGCCCGCGAAACTGTGCTGGATCGCCGGCCCCGTGGCGCCCTCCGGCGGCGCCGGGTAGCTCGACAGGAACCACAGCACGATCATGAGCGCGAGGATGATCGTGCCGACCCGCTGCAGGAAGATCTTGAGACGCTCCCAGAGCCCGAGCATCAGGTTTCTCAGGTTCGGCCACTTGTACTCGGGCAGTTCGAGCAGCAGCGGATGATAGGTCGCCCGCAGCGCCGTGCGCTTCAAGGCGTAGGCGACGAGCATCGCCGCGACGATGCCGGCTACGTACAGCGTGAACAGCACCAGCCCCTGCAGGTTGAACGCGCCCACCGGCCGGTTCGGGATGAACGCGGCGATGATCAGCGCGTAGACGGGGAGGCGCGCCGAGCAGGTCATGAGCGGTGCGACCATGATGGTCGCCAGCCGGTCCCGTACGTTCGGGATAGTGCGCGTCGCCATGATTCCGGGCACGGCGCAGGCGAAGCTCGACAGCAGCGGTATGAATGCGCGGCCTGAGAGTCCGACGCTGCCCATCATCCGGTCGAGCAGGTACGCCGCGCGAGGCAGGTAGCCGCTGTCCTCGAGTAGGAGGATGAAGAAGAACAGGATCATGATCTGTGGCAGGAAGACGAGCACGCTGCCCGCGCCCGCGATCACGCCGTCCACCAGCAGGCTGTTGAGCGCGCCCGGCGGAATCGACGCCTGCAATGCGGCACCGAGCCAGGTCACACCGGCATCCACCAGCGCCATCGGGACCGCGGCCCAGCTGAATACCGCCTGGAAGACGAAGAACAGCAGCGCCGCCAGGATCGCCGGGCCGGCGACGGGGTGCAGGACGAGTGCATCCAGGCGCTGCAGCGCGCGCCGGCGCGCCGGCTCCGTGTACCCGGCCGCGTGCAGGATGCGCCTCACCTCGCGTTGCGTCCGCTGGATCTGCTCGAACGTCGGATCGAGCCACTCGGCGGCCGGGCGTGCAGCCGGCGGCGGCAGCGCTTCGAGCCGCTCGAGCAATGCCCGCTCGCCGCCGTCGCGGATCGCTACGGTCTCGACCACGGGCACGCCCAGTTCCTGCTCCAGACGCTGCAGGTCGAGACGGACGCCGCGATCGCGCGCGAGGTCGCTCATATTGAGGGCGACGAGCAGCGGCGTGCCGAGATCGCGAAGTTCCAGCACCAGCCGCAGGTTGAGCCGCAGGTTCGTGGCGTCCACCACGCAAACTACCCGCTCGGGAGGCGCCTCACCCGCGAGCCGGCCGAGCAGGCAGTCTCGGGTGATGGCCTCGTCGAGCGTGGTGGGCGTGAGGCTGTAGGCGCCCGGCAGGTCGAGGAGGCGATAGCGCTGCCCACTCGACGGGCCCACGAACGAGCCCTCCTTGCGCTCCACCGTGACGCCGGCGTAGTTCGCGACCTTCTGGCGGCTCCCGGTCAGCCGGTTGAAGAGGGCAGTCTTGCCGCAGTTGGGCACGCCCACCAGGGCGAGGCGCATCGGCTCGAGCGCGACGGACGCGGCGGACATACAGGTGTCAGCAGCCCTCGACGGCGACCAGCACCGCGCCGGCCTCGCGGCGTCGCAGGGCGAACAGCGTGTTGCCGAGGCGAACAGCCATCGGGTCGCCGCCGGGCCAGATCTCCGCCACCACTTCCAGCGCCTCGCCCGGGATGAAACCAAGTTCGAGCAGGCGGCGGCTCACGGTGGACTGGGCCTCGTCGCCGAGGGTCTGCGGGTCATCTCGCACGTGTGCGACGGTGCCGCGGGCGCCTTTGCGCAGCGACGAAAGTGAAACGGGAGGCATGGGGATGCGGAACGGCACGATGGGGTAACGGTCGACAGTGTCTTCAGAATGAGAATCGTCCGCAACGAGGGAAAACCGCAGGCATCTGCCATCCATCCGATCGGGCTGTCTATGAAATGCATAGTTATAAACTGTACAAAAACGATTGTCGGTCGCTATACTTCCCGCATCCCCGGGGTCCACGGGCCCTTTTTGAAACCGGCGCCTTGCAGTGGCGAACAGAGGTGAGCGCGATGACGGATTCAGTTCTCGCTCGGGTGGCGGGCGGTGATCAGAAGGCAGTGCGCGAGTGCATCGACGAGTTCGGCGGCCTGGTATGGGCGATTGCCCGACGGATGACGCGGTCGCGGGCGGATGCGGAGGACGCGGTTCAGGAGATCTTCATCGACGTCTGGAAGTGCGCCGGGCGCTTCGACGCGACGCAGGGCTCGGAGAAGGTGTTCATCACCACGATTGCGAGGCGGCGCCTCATCGACCGCATGCGACGCGGCCGAATGAATCACCTGATGGATTCCGAGGAGTGCCTGGACGATCTGCGGTGGGCGGAGCCCGGCAACGGTGGCGAGATCCGCGTCGAGGCAGAGCGGGCCGCGGCCGTGGTGGCGAGGCTCAGGCCGGAGCAGCGCAAGGTGCTCCGGATGGGGTTGCTCGAGGGACTGACGCACTCTGAAATCGCGACGGCCACCGGCATGCCGCTCGGTACCGTGAAGACCCAGATGCGGCGCGGACTCATTCAGGTGCGTCAGTGGATGAAGATCGACCGTCCGGCGAAGATGGGGGAAGCGACGCCCTGAGCGGGCACGAGGCGAACGCCCGATCAGGGGACGTTCGCCAGTCCGAGCCGTTGCCAAGCACAGTGCGGCAGCGGCTGAACCGATGCGCGGACCAGTGGCTGAGTGAACGTGAGTCGGCGCAACTGGCGGACGCTAAGGCGGCCACGGTCGGTTCCGGCGAGATCGTTCCCGGTGCGTCCCGCGCAGTGCTGCCCTGGATTCTCGCCGTCGCGTGCTTCCTGCTCGCCGTCGGCGGCTGGTGGCCTCGACTGTTGGACCACGACACGGGGTCTGCTACCTCCAGTCCCGTCGGCCAGTGGCACGCAAAACTCGCCCGTGATCGGATGCTCGCTTCCCCGCATCGCGTGGGTCACTGGCCCTGGTCCGGCGGTGCGGAGGGCAGCGCCGGAGACATCGTCTGGGACAATGCCCGGCAGCGGGGCTTCCTTCGCCTGCAGCACTTCGTGGCGAACGACCCGACGAGCGCCCGCTACCAGCTTTGGATTTTCGACGCTGCGCGCGACGACCGCTACCCGGTCGATGGCGGGGTATTCGACGTGCCGCCAGGGCGCGAAGAGGTCGTGATCCCGGTACGGGCGTCACTACCTGTGTTGCGGCCCGTCGCGTTCGCGGTGACGGTCGAGGGGGCTCGCGGAGCGGTGGTGTCGGAGCGCGAGAAGGTGGTCGCGTTCGCGCGTGCCGGCGGTTGAAGCAGTCGGCGCGATCGTTCGCCGACAGCCCTACAATCGCCGTATGTCCACGCTCAATTCGCCCGCAGGCGGTTCGACCGGTCGGCCGGCCCGTGCCCAGTGCGCCGATACGGTGCTGATGGTCCGGCCGGCCGCGTTCGGCTGGAATCCACAGACCGCCGTGAGCAACCTCTTCCAGGGGCCGCCGCCGGCGTGTGATCTGCAGTCGCGGGCGCTGGCCGAGTTCGACCGGCTGGCCGATGCGCTCGCCCAGGCCGGCGTCGAAGTGCACGTGCTTCCCGACCGCGCCGATCCGCCCCGTCCCGACGCACTGTTCCCCAACAACTGGGTCAGCTTCCACGCCGACGGTACGGCCGTGCTCTATCCAATGCTCGCGCCGAACCGCCGCCTCGAGCGGCGTCCGGAGTTGCTGGCCGAGCTCGCGAACCGGGGCGGATTCCGCGTCGAGCGGCTGGTCGACCTCACTCACCACGAGCTCCACGGTCGCTTCCTCGAGGCGACTGGCAGCGTGGTGTTCGACCACCTGTCCCTTGCGGCCTATGCTTGCCTCTCGCCGCGCACCGACGGCGACGTGCTGCGGGAACTGTGCGTGGAGATCGGTTACGAGCCCGTGGTCTTCAACGCGACGGGCCCGGCCGGCGCACCCGTCTACCACACGAATGTGATGCTCGCGATCGGCCGCAAGTTCGCGGTGATCTGCGCTGACGCCATCCCGGCCCGGCAGCGCGACCCTCTGCTCGAGCGGCTCGGCGCCGGCGGTCGCCAGGTCGAGTCGATCGACGCGACGCAGATGGCGCAGTTCGCCGGCAACATGCTGGAGCTGCGCACGCGCGCCGGCGGCGCGGTGCTGGCGGTGTCCCGGCGCGGCCTCGAGAGCCTCGCGCCGGCCGCACGCGAGCGCCTGGCGGCGTGCGTGGACCGGGTGGTCGCGGTGCCGGTGCCCACGATCGAGGACGCGGGCGGCGGCTCGGTACGCTGCATGCTGGCCGAGGTCTTCCTGCCGCGGGCGGCGGGCCCCGTCGCGTCGGGCGCGCTCTAGGTTTCGGTCGCGTCGAGGTCGTCGAGGAACTCGACGGCGCGGCGCAGGTGCGGGATCACGATCGTGCCGCCCACGACGAGGCCGATGCTCATGGCCTCGACGAGTTCCTTGCGGCTCGAGCCCGCGGCCCGCGCCTCGACGAGGTGGTACTTGACGCAGTCGTCGCAGCGCAGCACCAGGGACGCAACCAGCCCAAGCAGTTCCTTGGTCTGCTTCGGCAGCGACCCGTCCTCGCCGTATGCGAGGGAGTCCACCGAATAGACGCGTTTGATGACGCGGTTGTCCTCGGCGAGGACGCGCTCGTTCATGCGGGCGCGGTAGGCCGCGAAATCCTGCTCGAGTTTGCCCATGAACCCTCTCCTGCGGTCTGCCACTGTCGCGCCAGTGTACGCGCGGGTGCGCGCCGAACCGCCACTGCTAGAATCGCTCGCGGAGAAACCGCGTGCTCGAACTTGGCATCAAGACTCTGCTTGCCTACCTGCTCGGCTCCGTGCTGGGCAGCCTCGTAATGGGCCGCCTGCGCGGCGTGGACATCCGCGAGCAGGGCAGCGGCAACGCGGGCGGCACGAACGCCCTGCGCACGCAGGGCTGGAAATTCGCGCTCGGCGTGATCGTGATCGATGTCGGCAAGGCCCTGCTCGCAGCGGGCGTGCTGCCGGGTCTCCACCTGCCCGGCATCGGCATCGACCCCGCGGTGAGCCGTGACTGGCTCGCCGTGTCCTGCGCGACCGCGGTCGTGTTCGGCCACGTCTATCCAGTGTGGTACGAGTTCCGCGGCGGCAAGGGCGCGGCGACACTGATCGGGGCCGTGGCGGTGCTGGCGCCGTGGGCGCTGCTGCCGTTGGCGCTGGCTTGGCTCGCTTGCGTGATGCTGACCGGCTTCGTGGGCCTCGGGACGATGCTCGGTACCGCGACGCTGCCCGTGTACTTCGCGCTCTCGCAGCCACGGTCCGAGGCGCTGGTCGCCTTCGGCATCGCGATGGCGGCCTTCGTCGTCTACACGCATCGCGCGAACCTCGCGCGCATGCGCGCGGGCAACGAGAATCGCGCGCGCCGGCTCTGGCTCCTGCGTCCGCGATGACCGCCCGAGCCGAGGCGCTGCTCGCGTTGCTCGCGGACGGGTCGCTGCACTCCGGCGCCGACCTCGCCCGGGCGATCGGCCTGAGCCGTGCGGCAGTCTGGAAACTGGTGGGCGAATTGCGCAGCCGCGGCATTGCCGTCGAGAGCCTTCCGCGCCGCGGATACCGGCTGCCTGCCCCCGTCGAACTGCTGGACGCGCGGCGCATCATCGGCGCCGCCACCGCCCAGCGCCAGTCGCTACCCGCCGACGTCGAGGTCCTGTTCGAGATCGATTCGACCAACACCTATCTCTATGCCGCCGCACCGCCGTCGCCCGGGAGTGCGTGCGTCGTGTTCGCGGAGATCCAACACGCCGGGCGCGGCCGGCGCGGCCGGTCCTGGCTGGCGCCCTTCGGGTCGGGACTCACCTTCTCGGTGGCCTGGACGTTCGCCGAGACGCCGTCCGGCCTGCCGGCGCTCGGACTCGCGCTGGGCGTCGCAGTCGCCGAGACGCTGCGGCGCCTCGGCCTGGACGAGGTGCGGCTCAAGTGGCCCAACGATCTCCTTTGGCGCGGGCGCAAGCTCGGCGGGCTGTTGCTGCAGCTGCGTACCGAGTCGGGCGGGCCCGCCAGCGTCGTGGCGGGTCTGGGCCTCAATCTGGTCTTGCCGGCCGAGTCCCGCGAGCGACTCAATGGCGAGGGCGGCCTGGCGGTCGCGGATCTCGACGAGGCCATGGCCGGGACGGCACCTGGGCGCAACGAGCTCGCGGCGGCCCTGGCCGCGGCACTGCTCGCGGGACTCGAAGAGTTCGCCGGACATGGCTTCGCGGCGTTCGCGCCGCGCTGGACCGCGCTCGATGCGCTGGCTGGCGCGCGCGTGCGCGTCGCGCAGGGTGCGGAGGGCGTCGAGGGAGAAGCGTGCGGCACGGACGCGGACGGCGCGCTGCTCGTCGTGGTGAACGGCCGCATAAAGCGCTTCCTTTCGGGCGACGTGAGCCTGCGCCCGGTGACCGCATGACGCTATTGGTCGACATCGGCAACTCGCGCGTGAAGTGGGCGCGCCTCGGGGCCGACGGGCCCGGCGAGCAGTCCGCCTCGGAGTATGCGGGCTGGTCGGCGGCGGACTGGGGGGCGGCGTTGTTCGCGGGCGCACCGGTGGAGCGTGTGTTCGTGGCGAGCGTGGCCCGTGAATCGGCCGGTGCGGCGCTCGACGCGGCGGCGCGTCTGGCAACCGGCCATCCCGCGCGCTTCGTCGCGACGACGCGGGCGACGGGCGGCGTGCTGAACGGCTACTCCGACCCGGGGCTGCTCGGCGTGGATCGCTGGCTCGCCGTCGTCGGCGCCTACTCGCGGGTCGGCAGCGCCTGCGTGGTCGCCGACATTGGCACGGCGGCCACCGTCGACGTGGTGGCGTCCGATGGCCGGCACCAGGGCGGCTATATCGTGCCTGGACCGCGGCTGATGGTCGCCTCGCTCCTGCGCTCGACCCGCGAACTCGCGCCCCGCCACGCCTCGAGCGGCGCCTCGGGTACGGACTCGGGCTTCGCGGACAACACCCGCGACGCGATCGAGCGCGGCTGCCGCCTCGCGCTCGCGGCCTTGATCGATCGGAGCGTTGCGGATGCTGGGGGCCACTCCAGCGAGCGGCCCCGCCTTTTGCTGACGGGCGGGGCAGCACCCGAGGTGTTGCCCCACTTGCGCAGTATCGGCGAGCACCTGCCCGACCTCGTGCTACGCGGCCTCGCGGTGGTGGCGCGCCTCCCCGGCTGAACCTCCGTGGCCAATGTGCACTCAAAGGAGGTGACGGCGCTCGTGTATGATCGGCAGCGATCAATAACCGGGTGCCAGCGGCCGGGCCGCGGGCAGACGTACCATCGCAGGAGAGAATTTATGAAATTCAACAAGTTGCTGACTGTTTCGATTGCCGCCGTCGGTCTCGCCGGATATGGTGGAGCCGCGCTGGCCGACGCCGCAGCCGGCAAGGCGACGTTCGAGAAGGTGTGCGCCGAGTGCCACGAGACGGCCGACTTCGAAGGCGAGACCGTTGCGGATCTGACCGCGACGATCAAGAAGATCTCAGCCGGCCAGATGAAGCACAAAGAGCCGATCAAGCTGACCGATCAGCAGGCGGCGGACGTGGCGGCATTCATGGCGAGCGGCGGCAAGTAAGTCGCGCTCGCGCTCAGATCGAGGGTTCTTTGTTTGCTCGGCGGTTGCCGGGCTTGGCACTAAGGACGAGGAGATGGCGATGAAGATGAACCGGATGCTGATCGTTGCGGTGACCAGCCTGGGCGCTGCCGGCTGGGGCATGGCGGCCCATGCGGACGCCAAGGCCAAGTTCGCGGCGGACTGCGCCGAATGCCACGAGGCCGGCGATTTCGAGGGCGAGGACGCCGCGGCGCTCGCTGCTACGATGAAGAAGATGGCTGCCGGCCAGATGAAGCACAAGACGGCGATCAAGCTGTCTGAGGCGGAGCTCACCGAGATCGCCGCTTACATGGCGAAGGGCGGCAAGTAGCTTCCGTCCAGGTCGCAAGGCCTGAGCCGAGGCCCGTTCCCCGGAAGGGGGGCGGGCCTTTCTTTTTCCGCTAACATCCGCGCTTCGATGGGCCTCGTCCGGAGAACCCGAGCGGTGCGTACGCTGTTCCTGCTGCTGCTGCTGGCCAACCTGCTGTTCGCGGCATGGGCACGCTGGGTCGCGCCGGCGCCGGCGCCGGCGGCGGTCGGCTACGCCACCCCGAGCGCGGTCGGATCGGCTGGAATTCAGTTGCTGCGGGAAGTGCCTGCGGCCGCAGCGTCGCAGCGGGCGGACGCGGGCCTGCTCGAGCTGGACGATGGCAGCCTGACCTGCGTCAGCGCCGGTCCCTTCCTGGCGCGGCCCGACGCCGAGCGGACCGCCGAGCGGCTCGGACGCCTCGGTTTCACGGTCCGACTGCGTGAGGCGCGTGAGGATGTTCGCGTTGGCCACTGGGTGCGGCTCGAGGGCCTTGCCACGCCGGAAGACGCCGAGAACGCACGTACCGCGCTCCATGCAGCTGGACTCGCAGATGCGTTCGTGGTGAACGAAGAACTCGCCGGGCCCGTCGTATCGCTCGGCGTGCACGCGGATCCGGCCCGGGCCGAGGCGACGGCGGCAGTGGCCCGCGCGGCCGGCTTCGAGCCGCGGACCATCGACCGGTTGCGCACCGAGGACGTGTCCTGGGTGGACGTGGACCGGCAGTCGAACGGCGGGCTGCCGGCGTTCGAGGAACTGCAGGCTGCGCAAGGCGGGCGGCAGCCGGCGCTCGGTCTGCGTCCCTGCCCTGCGGCGGCGCCTGCCGCCGCGACGCGCTGACAGTCGGGCGTCCGCGGTGGTTAGAATCCGGTCGTCCCGCTGGCATAGCTCAGTTGGTAGAGCAGCCGCCTTGTAAGCGGCAGGTCGGGGGTTCGAATCCCTCTGCCAGCACCACGGCCGCCCTTGAGTTCGATCACAGGAGCAACATGCAATGGCACTCTGGAAAGACCCGTCGGTGAAGGATCCTGCTGTGGCCTCCGGCGAGGTGGCCGGCGGCGAAATCTCCGAGAGCGCGCCGCGTGCGACCGAGCGCCCGGCCTCCGTGGCGCTCGCGTCCGTGGCCGCGGAGCCGCTGCGCCGGGCGTCGTCCCAAGGCGCGGCCAAGGAATCGCTGATTGCGGCCGACGTCACCATCGAGGGCAAGATCGAAGGCGCTGGCGACGTGCGAATCGCTGGCCGCTTCAAGGGCGACGTGAACGTGCAGGGCAACGTCACCGTGGAGCAGGGCGCGCACGTGAACGGCCAGGTCAGCGCCGCGACTGTCATCGTCAGCGGCGAGGTCGAGGGCAACATCAACGCCAGCGCCCGCGTCGAACTGCTCGACACCGGCATCATCAACGGCGACGTCAAGGCTGCCGTGCTGACGGTCGCCGCCGGATCGAGGATGCGCGGCCAGGCCGACTTTGGCTGGGGCGATCAGGGGTCGGGCCGAAAGTAGCGTAGGTGCATGTGAGCATGCTGCCCGGGCGATTCGGGGGAGCGGTCGGGCGCACGCGGGTGTGCCCGCACTGCAAGGCGACGATCCTCGAGAGTGCGCCGATCTGTCCGCAGTGCCGCCACCACCTGCGTTTCGTCGGCGCGGCCGCACCGCCCACGCCCGAAGGCTTCTCCGCGCTGCGGGTCGAGGGCACGGTCCAGCACCCGGAGCGCGGCGGCGACTGGGAGTACTCCGTGGTGCTCGCGATCCGCAACGAGCGCGGTCAGGAGATCTCCCGGCAGGTGGTGGGCGTGGGGGCGCTGCGTGCGGCCGAGTCCCGCACCTTCACGTTGTCGGTCGAGGTGCTGACGCCCGGAGGGAAAGCGAAGTGATCGGCGGCCTCGTGACGCGTTTTGCCGCCGGTCTGCGCTTTCCGACGCTGTTCGGCCTCGTGGGGGCGTTGTTCGTCATCGACCTGCTGGTCCCGGACCTGGTTCCGTTCATCGACGAGATCCTGCTCGCGCTCGCGACGTTGCTGCTCGGCTCGCTTCGCAAGCGGCGTCCGGCGGAACTATCCTCGACCGACGCGGGTCCATCCGGCAGCGGGCACTGACCGACCGCCGGGCCCGCGGCATGTACGGAGTTGTGCGGGCGCCGGGGGTCTGCGAGCCTCGCGCGCTCCGCAGTACACGATTCTGCAGGGGGAGATCAACGAGATGTGTCTGGCCGTGCCGATGAGGATCAAGACCGTCGATGGCTTCAACGCCGTCTGCGAGGCCAAGGGCATCGAGCGGGAAATCAGCCTGTTCATGATGCAGGGTGAGGACGTCGTTCCCGGCGACCACGTGCTGGTGCACGTGGGCTACGCCATCCAGAAGGTGAGCGAGGAGGAAGCGCGCTCCACCTGGGAACTGTTCGAGGAGATCCTCGAGCATGCATGAGCTCTCGGTCTGCCAGGCACTGATCGGGCAGGTCGAGAAAGTGGCACGCGAGAACGACGCCCGCCGGGTGGTGGCGATCGTGATCGCAGTGGGACCGCTTTCGGGCGTCGAGGCCGGACTGCTGGAGCATGCCTACCCGATCGCTGCGGCCGGCACGCTGGCCGAGCACGCCACCCTCACCGTCGAGACGGTGCCGGTGCGGGTGCGCTGCCGCGGCTGTGGGGCGGAGACCGGCGCGCAGCCGAACCGCCTCGTGTGCGGCGACTGCGGCGACTGGAAGGTCGACGTCGTCGCCGGCGAGGAGATGCTTCTGAAGCGGGTCGAGATCGAGACCGGACCCGCCGCGATCCAGGCGATCCATTAGCAAGCCAGCGCGCTGGCAACCGGGAGACGAGACATGTGTCGTGACTGCGGATGTTCACTGG
>Ga0209391_10001090_pt1 | contig 13903 bp, 13 predicted proteins | sample PPLLak3March2015_FD_187246 | JGI IMG/M metagenome (GOLD analysis project Ga0209391, IMG submission 187246) | Freshwater sediment microbial communities from Prairie Pothole Lake near Jamestown, North Dakota, USA - PPLs Lake P7 Core (1) Depth... | ecosystem: Environmental > Aquatic > Freshwater >... | reverse complement strand
TGACTACGCGCAGAACTCGAACGACAGCTACTGGCTTGCGAACCCCGCGCAGCGTCTCGAGGGTTATTCGCAGATCATCGGCACGGACGAAAACCGTCCGCAGAATTTCCGCACGCGCCTCGGCATCAGGCAGATCCTCGATCGCGCGGCCGGCAGTGACGATGTGCCGGGCACGGGCTTCAACCGCCAGTGGCTGCAGGACGCGCTGTTCGGCAACCGCCACTACAGTGCCGAGATCATGCTCGACGGCGTGCTGCAGCTGTGCCGGACGCAGAACCCGAACGTCACAGTTGCGACCGGGACCTTCAATGTGACCGATGCCTGCAACACCCTGGCGAACTGGGACCGCCGCAACCTCACGACCAGCGTCGGCGCGCACGTCTGGACCGAGTTGTGGCGGCGCGTCACCGCGACGACAACCAGCAACCCGCCCGCGGGCGCCGGCTTGCCCGCGATATCGTCGGCCACGCTCTATGCTGTTCCGTTCAACCCGGCCGACCCGGTCAACACTCCCCGCGGCTTGAACATTGGCAACGCCGACGTCGTGAAGCGTGTCATGGGTGAACTTGCCTACAGCGTCAAATACCTGTCGGACAACGGGATTCCGCTGAATCGGTCCTTGGGCGAGGTGCAGTTCGACGTGCGCAACGGCCAGGCCATCCCCATCCACGGTGGCTCGGGCGTGTCCGGCGTGTACAACGCGATCAGCACCGCCACGAATCCGGTTGGCAGCGCCGGCTTCACGCCGATCTTCGCCGGCTCGAGCTATATCCAGTCCGTCACCTTCACGCCGAGCGGGCCCGATGCAAGAGCAGTCGTGACCTACTCGCAGTCCACCGACCCGGCGAACCCGCATCATGCGGACATGACCAAGCTGTACTCGAACTACGGTTGGGTCAAGATGCCGTTCGACGAGGGCGAGATCCGGCGCGATCCCAACCTCAGGGTGTTGCACCTCACCGAACGGCGCTGAACGAGAAGCGTTCTTTGAACGGGCCCTCTCGCCGGAAGGCGGGAGGGCCCTCGGCTCAAACCGCAGCTTCCCCCGATGCGAACCACCATGGACAGGTGATGAAATGGCAGCTGTCAAACAACCGTCGATTCCAAGGAGATCCGCATGAGCTTTTTCGGCAAGATCCTCGAGAAGCTCGGCTTCAAGGCCGCCAAGGCAGAACCCGCACCGGCGCCGAAGGCTCCAGCGCCGAGCATCGCTCCGAAGCCAGCGGCTCCGACGCCTCCGCCACCTCCTCCCCCGCCTAGGCCCATCGAGGTTGTCGACGTCGTCGCCCAGCTCGAGAAGCTGGCGGCGGCCAATCCCCAGAAGCTGAACTGGAAGGTCTCGATCGTCGACCTGCTCAAGCTGCTCGACATCGACAGCAGCTTCGCAGCACGCAAGGAACTTGCCGTCGAGCTCGGCTGCCCGGCCGAGCTGATGGGCGACTCAGCCAAGATGAACATGTGGCTGCACAAGACAGTGCTCAGGAAGATCGCCGACAACGGCGGCAACGTGCCGAAGGAACTGCTCGACTAACGGGCCAGTGCCGTGGCGGCTGCCGGCGTCGCACTGCGCGAGACCGGCAGTCCGCCTGACAACCAGGGAGAGAACCATGGACATCACAGAACTGCTCCGTCAGATGGGTGGCGTGCAATCCGTCGCACGCGACCTCGGCATCGACGAGCCGCAGGCCGCGGCCGGCCTGGAAGCGCTGCTGCCAGCCGTCCTGGGTGGATTCAAGAAACAAGCCCAGGCGCAACCCACCGGCCTCGAGGGCCTCGCCGGCATGCTGGGCGGGCTCGGCGGCGGCGGCCTGCTGGACGAGGTGCTCGCACCGCGAGCGACCGACACGAGCCGCGGCAATGACGTGCTCGGGCAGATCTTCGGCACGCGTGACGTGAGCCGTACCGTGGCCCAGAACGCAGCGACACAGACCGGCCTGGATCCCGCCCTGCTCAAGAAGATGCTGCCGATCGTGGCGATGCTCGTCGCCGGCGTGCTGTCGAGGCAAGGTGGCGCAGCGAGGGCACCTTCAGGTGGCGCCGGCGCCGCGGACATCCTCGGCAGCCTGCTCGGCGCCGGCTCCGGTCAACAGCACGGTGCACCAGGTCTCGGCTCGCTGCTCGATCTCGATCACGACGGCAACCCCCTCGACGACATCTTGGGGCTGGCGGGCAAGCTGCTGCGCTGACACCGCCGGTCCCGGCCAGGCGTCCACGCGTTACTAAGCGCGGCCGGCGTGGTCGGCCGCGTACGTATAGATGACGTCCGTGCTCGAATTCAGCGCGGTCTCGAATGAGTCCTGCACGACGCTGATGATGAAGCCGACCGCGACCACCTGCATCGACACGTCGTAGGAGATTCCGAACAGCGAGCACGCCAGCGGCACCAGCAACAGGCTACCGGACGGCACGCCGCTCGCCCCGGCGGCGCCGAGCGCCGACACCACGCACAGCAGCACGGCATTGGCCGCGGATACCGCGATGCCCAGCGTGTTCGCCGCCGCCAGCGCCAGCACGCTGATCGTGATCGCCGCACCGGCCATGTTGACCGTAGCGCCCACGGGAATCGTGACGGCGTACAGTTCCTCGCTGATGCCGAGCTTCTTCGCAAGCGCCAGATTGACAGGAATATTGGCGGCCGAGCTGCGCGTGAAGAAGGCCGTGATGCCCGATTCCTCGAGGCAGCGCAGGACGATCGGATACGGATTGCGCCGGGTCACCGCGAACACGATCAACGGATTGACGACCAGCGCCATCAGCAGCATCGTGCCCACCAGCAACGCGGCAAGGCTCGCATAGCCCACTAGCGCGTCGAGCCCGACCGTGGCCACGGTGAAGCACACCAGCCCGAAGATCCCGATCGGCGCGAACCGGATCACATAGCGGACGATGTCGCTCACTCCGTCGGCCAGCGTCTGCAGGTTGCGGCGGAAGCCCTCCGGCGCCTTGCGGAACCCCACGCCGAGCAGCACGGCCCAGGTGAGACAGCCAAGGAAATTGCCGGTCAGCAGCGCGTTGATCGGATTGTCGACGAGCTTGAAGAGCACGTCCTTCAGCACCGACGCGACGGCGACGGGCGGTGATCCTTCCGCCGCCTGGCTGAGGACGATGGTCTGCGGAAACGCCTCGCTCATGACGAGCGCCAGCACCGCGGCCGCCGTCGTGCCCAACCCGTACAGGCCCAACGTCAGGACGACCTTGCGACCGTCCACGCCCGACTCGTGCCGGTTGGCGATGGCCGACATGACCAGCACCAGGACGAGCAGCGGCGCAACGGCCTTGAGCATCGCCACGAACAGCTGGCCGAGGATGCCCAGAGTCTCGGCGATGCCCGGCGCCAGCACGCCGGCCACGGCACCCAGCACCACCCCGATCATGATCTGGGGCACCAGGCCCAACTTGCGGTTCGACATGCGACTGGCCGGTATGCCGGATTCGAGCGGCGATGGCGAAGCTTAATCGACCGGCCTGAAACCGTCACACGGGCGCGCGGGAGGCGTAGGATCTGCCAATAAGGGGGCCAGAGAGGCAGCCGACAGGATCGTCGGGGAGAAGGCTGTGACGCCCTATATGGACGTGCTGGGCGCCGAAGAGAGCGCCAGTCTTGCGCGGCGGATCCACCGTGGCGATCGCACTGCAGAAGCGACGCTCGTGCGCCACTACTGCGACTGCGTGTTCGCGATGGCCGTCGCGCGCACCCATGACCGCGATGCCGCGCGCGAACTCATGGACGATGTCCTCATGGCCGTGATCATGGCATTGCGGCAAGGCAGCGTGCGCGACTGCGATCACCTCGGCGGCTTCGTGCACGGCACCGCCGTGAACACCATCAACAGCTACCTGCGCAGGCAGCGTCACCGACTCACAACCGTTGCCCTGGACCCGGGTTTGCCGATCCGGGATTCGCGCGACGACTACGCCTCGCAGGATCGCCAGCGCATGGCGCGGGATGCCATGGCCCTGCTCGACGAGCAGGATCGCAGGATCCTGCTCCTCAGTCTTGCCGAGGGACTCAAGCCCGGCGAGATCGCTGCGCGCCTGAACCTCTCCCCGGCCGTGGTCCGCCAGCGCAAATGCCGCGCCCTGCGCGCGATCGTTACCTACGTGGGCGAAGGCCCCGGGGCCATCCGGGCCCGCCGCATGTTGGGACGGTAACGTCTTTGCCGCCCGACATACGGCACCTGCTCGAGTCCCAGTACCGGGAAGCCTTGGCTCCCGTGACTGCGCGGCTGTTCGAAGCGGCCAGCATTGCCGCGGGTCAGCGCGTGCTCGACGTCGGCACCGGCGGCGGGGACACCGCCTTGCTGGCCGCGGAACGAACCGGCCCGACCGGTTTCGTCCTGGCCACCGATATGTCGGCGGACGCCCTGCTGGGCCTGACGCAGCGACTGAGCGAACTGCCCCGGATCCCGCCGATCACGGTCGCATCCATCGCGGCGGAATCACTGGCACTCGAGCCCGAGTCGTTCGACGTGGCGATCGCGCGCAACAGCGTGATGTATTTCAGCGACCTGGCGCGCGCACTCGGCAACATCCGTGCAGCGCTGCGACCAGGCGGAAGATTCGTCGCATCGGTCTACGGGCCGATGGCGCGGGAGCCGTTTCACTCCATCCCGGTCGCTGCGGTTCGGCGTCGCCGCGAAATTCGCGGGCCATTTCCGGAATACGTGCAGGCCTTCCGCGTGAGTGCCGAGCAGGTCGAACGAGGACTGATCGACGCCGGCTTCCGGTGCGTCGAGCGCGATGTGGTGCCAACGAAGCGCAGCTTTCCATCCATGGCGTCGGCCATCGGGGCTCTGCGCCACTCACGCTCGCTTGCGCAATTATTGTCGTTGCTACCGGAGGAGCTACGCCCGGACGCATGGGTCGACATCGCAGACGGTTTCCGCGAATACGAATCGACATCCGGCCTGTGCTTGCCCGGGGAACAGGTCGTCCTGGCGGGGACAGCCTGACCGCCCGCCCTGTCACAAAAGCCCCCGTCCGGACCACTGACTACACGATAAGGGGAGGATCCATTTTCAGGGGGTTGTCATGAGCAAGTGGTTCGCGGGCCTTCTTTACGCGTTCGCAGCAATCTCGGCACTGGTCTTCTCGTCCCAGGGCCCTGCCCCGCCGGCCGCCGACACCGAGCAGCAGCCGGTATCGCAGCGGTAGCCGCGCGCTGAATCCGTCGGTCGTCATCCGTCAGGCGTGCGCCACGCCTGACGGATCGGCTGCGTTCAGGCACTCTATGGGACGGCCTCGAAGATTCGACGGCGCGGCCCGATGAGCCGCGCGCACGGAGACGCAACATGAATGGCGCACAAGCCTTGTTCAAGGCACTGACCGACGCTGGCCTCGACACCTGCTTCGCCAACCCGGGCACGTCCGAGATGCAGCTCGTCTACGAGATCGGCCTGACGAGCGGCGTCCGCGCCGTGCTCTGCCTGCAGGAGAACACCGTCACCGGCGCGGCGGACGGCTACGCGCGCATGGCTGGCAAGCCCGCGTTCACGATGCTGCACGTGGGCAGCGGCTTTGCGAACAGCATCGCGAACCTGCACAACGCGGGCCGCGCCAATTCGCCGATGGTCAACGTGGTCGGCGCCAATGCAACCTACCACCAGCCGAACTACTGCGAGCACGAGCTGGTCAATGGCAGGATCGCCGACCTGGCCCGGCCCGTCTCGCACTGGACGCAGGAGGCCCGGACGGCCAGCGAACTCGGCGTGCTCGCGGCGCAGGCGGCGCGTCATGCGCGGCTGGGCGCCGGAAAGATCTGCACGCTGATCGCCCCGACCGACTGCCAGTGGGATCCGGCGCCCGCCCCACCCGAGCCGCTGGAGCCGATGCTGACGCCGAAGGTCGCGCGCGAGACGATCGACGCCGTCAAGGCGCTGCTGTCGAGTGGCAAGAAGACGGCACTGCTGCTCGGCAGCCACGCGTTGTACGGTGACGGCCTCGAGCTCGCGGGCTGCATCGCAGCGAAGACCGGCGTCGACCTGCTGGGTGAGATGTGGGTGGCCCGCCTGGAGCGCGGCGAGGGCCGCGTCCCGGTGCCGCTCGTGCCCTACCTGCGCGAGCACGCAGCATTCTTCCTGCAGGCGTACGAGCAGCTCATCCTGGTGGGCGCCCGGCTGCCGATGTCCACGTTCGCCTACCAGGGCTCGGCGCTCACCAAGGTGTCGCCGACCTGCCAGGTGACGACGCTCGCCACGGTCGAACACGACCTGCTGGCTGCGCTGCGTGATCTCGCGACGGCTGTAGAGGCGCCACCCCAGCCAGCGGCGCGCCGGCCGCGAGCGGCGGCGGCTGCGCCTGTCGGAACGCTGACCGCCACCGCCATCGGCCAGAGCCTCTGCGTGCTGTTGCCGGAGCACGCCATCCTGGTGAACGACGGGGCCACCTGCGGCCTGGCCATCTTCAATGGCACCGTCGGTGCACGGGCGCACGATTACCTCGATGGGTCGTGCGGTGGCGCGCTCGGCGGCGGGCTGCCGCTCGCGCTCGGCGCGGCGATCGCCTGTCCGGACCGCAAGACGGTCCTGCTGCAGGGCGACGGGTCGGGCATGTACGCCACGCAGGCACTCTGGTCGATGGCCCGCGAGGAGACCGACGTCGTCGTGATCGTGCTGCGCAACGACAACTACGCCATCCTCGAAGTCGAGCTGGCACGCGTTCGCGAGCAGGATGCCAACGACAAGATGCTGTCGATGATGCACCTCGACAATCCGGCGCTCGACTGGGTGAAGCTCGCAGAAGGCCACGGCGTGCCTGCCACCCGGGCCACGACCGCGGAAGAGTTTCACGCCCAATTCGAAGCGGCGCTGCGCAGCAAGGGCCCTTGCCTGATCGAGGCCAAGGTCGCGGACAGCATCCAGCCGTTCGTCGAGATGATCCGCAAAGCGCGCTGACCATTGGCCGGGCTCGCGGCACGAGACGGCGGCCCCTCGGCTGGGGCGGGACTGCGCCGCAACCTGCGGCGGGTCGACGTCCTCGCGCTCACGATCAATGTGATCGTTGGCGCCGGCGTCTTTGCAATGCCGTCCGCCGTAGCCGCGGCGGCCGGCCGGTACAGCCTGCTCGTACTGCTCGCTGCATTCGTCATCGTCGCGCTGCTGGCGCTGTGCCTGGTCGAGGTGGCGAGCCGCTACGACATCACGGGCGGGCCACCGGTGTATGCCGCGGATGCGTTTGGTCCACTGGCCGGATTCGTCGTGGGCTGGCTGCTGGCGCTGTCGCGGATGGCTGCGTTCGCTGCGATCGCCACGATCATGCTCGACTACGCGGCGGCGCTGCTCCCGGCGCTGGAGACCCGCTGGATTCGCACTGCGGCACTCACGTTGTTCGTCGTGATCCTGGCGGCAGTGAACCTGCGCGGCGTGTCGCAGGGCGCCCGTTTCGGCAACGTGCTGACGCTGGCCAAGCTGCTGCCGCTCGTGCCGGTCGCGGCGGCTGGCTTGTGGCTGGCCGGGTGGGAATCACTGCCGGAAGCCGTGCCGGCGGGCACGACTGCGCTCGGACAGGCGCTGCTGCTGGCCCTGTTTGCCTGCTTCGGATTCGAGCAGGCTGCCGTCGTCGCGGGCGAAATGCGCGATCCGCGCCGTGACCTGCCTGTCAGCATCCTGGGCGGCGTCGCGATCGCCGGCACGCTCTACGCCCTGCTGCTGCTGGCCTGTTTCGCCACGGTACCCGACCTCGCGAATTCGACACGGCCGATTGCCGACGCCGCCGAAGCTCTGTCCGGTTCGCTGGGTGGGACGATCATCGTGGCGGCGGCTGTGTTCTCGTGTGCAGGCGGCCTGGCCGGCGCGATGCTGGTCGCGCCCCGCATCCTCTACGCGCTCGGCCGGAGCGGCGACCTGCCGAGAGTCCTGGCTGCCGTGCACCCCACGCACGGGACACCACAGGCGGCGATCATCGTCATGGCATTCGGTTCATGGCTGCTCGCCGTAACGGGAACGTTCGTCTACATCACGACAGTGTTCGTGATCGCGCGCATCCTGACTTACGGCTCGACCTGCGCCGCCCTGCTCGTGCTGCGGAAGCGCGACGGCACTGCGCCCGTGCCGATTCCGGGCGGTCCTGTCATCGCCGTGCTGGCGCTGGCATGCTGTGTGGGCGTGATTGCAAGCACGTCGCTGGTCGCCGTGCGCGACGTGGCGATTGCGGTGGCAGCGGGACTACTGCTGCGCGCACTCGTGCATCGCCAAGCGTCGACCGTCGGCGCCTAGGACCTTCCGCAGAATCTTCGCATCGTCTTCCGGGGATATCCGATCGTGCAGACACTCCAAGCCAGGTTGAGCCGGGTTCCAGAGGGCACCGCGGCCCTGTTCTTCATCCAGGTGTTCGCCACGCTGGGATTCGCGGTGCTCTACTCGACGCTCGTGCTCTACACGACGCGACACCTGCAGTTCTCCGTCAAGGAAGCCACCGCGATCATGGGCGTGTTCGGCGCCTTCAATTACGGCCTGCACCTGTTCGGCGGCTATCTCGGTGGGCGCTTCCTGAGCAACCGCAACCTGTTCGTCGGCGGCATGGTCCTGCAGGTGCTCGGCTGCGCGACGATCGCCGTCGGTACGGCCAGCGCGATGTACTGGGGGCTCGCGCTGTTCCTCACCGGCAGTGGACTAAACGTCACCTGCATCAACATGATGCTGACCCAGCGCTTCGCGCCCGAGGACGATCGGCGCGAGGCCGCATTCCTGTGGAACTACGCGGGAATGAACGTGGGATTCTTCGTCGGCTTCGCGGTCGCCGGGCATTACCAGCTCACCGAGAACTACACGAGCCTGTTCCTGTTCGCGACGGTCGGCAATTTCCTGTCGATCGTGCTGGCTGCCGTAAACTGGAAGGCGCTGCGGGACCTGAGCACGCCGCTGCTCGAGGCGAGCCGGCCGCAGTTTCGCGCGCGATTCGCGCTCGGCATCGTCGTCCTGGTGTTCGTGCCGCCGGTCGTCTGGTTCGCATTGCAGCGGACCGGGTCCACCGAGTCGTTGATGAAAGCCTTCTGCGCCGTCATCGCCGCGTGGCTGATCTACCTGACCATCAGGCACCCGGACACGCGCGAGAAGAACAACATGTGGGCGTACCTGATCCTGATGCTCGGGTCGCTCGTGTTCTGGTCGCTCTACCAGATGGCACCCAGTGGCCTGCAGCTGTTCGCCATCAACAACGTCGACCTGCATGTCTGGGACATTCAGGTCGCGCCCCAGTGGATCCAGAACATCAACACCGTGACGATCGTGATCGGCGGGCCGTTGCTCGCTGCGCTGTTCGTCAACCTGCGCGCCAAGGGCTGGAACATCGACCTGCCGAAGCAGTTCGCGGTGTCACTGATCCTGATGGGCGTGGGATTCCTGGCGCTGCCGGTCGGCATTGCCTTCGCCGACGACACCGGCAAGTCGGCTTTCGTCTGGCTCTTCCTGAGCTACCTGCTGCAGAGCGCCGGCGAGCTGCTGATCTCGCCGATCGGCTACGCGATGATCGGCAAGCTGGCACCGCGCCAGTACCAGGGCATCATGATGGGCAGCTTCATGCTCGTGACCGGCCTTGCCTCGCTGTTCGCGGGCGACTTCTCAGGGATGATTCCTGAACCGGCGGGCACCACCGCGGTCGCGACGAACCCCGAGTACTCGGCACTGTTCGCACGCCTCGGTTGGGGCAGCACGGTGGTCGGCATCGTGCTCGTCCTGCTGATCCCGTTCCTGCGCAGGCTGATTACTGACCGGGCGCCGGGCGCATCCCCCGGCAAGGCTGCTGTCTAGCCCGCCGTGGACGGGGCGCTCGACTCCATCCACGTACGGATGCGGTTGGCGTCGCCGATCCGCGTGAGCCTGCCCCAGGAATTGAGCAGCACGATGACGACGTCGCGGCCGTCGATAACGGCCTCCATCACGAGGCAGCGGCCGGCCTCCGCGATGTAGCCGGTCTTCTGCACGGTGACCTGCCAGTTGGACTTGTCCACCAGCAGGTTGGTGTTGCGGAACTCGAGGCTCTGCTTGTTCACGCGCACCGTGTGCTGGGGGTCGGTCGAATACGCACGGATCGTGGAATTCGCGCCGGCGGCCCGCACGAGTTTCACAAGATCCTCGGGGCTCGCCACGTTGGCGGCCGAGAGACCAGTCGGCTCGACGAAGCGCGCCGACTTCATGCCGAGGGCCTTCGCCTTGGCGTTCATGGCCTTGACGCACGCCTGCAAGCCGCCGTCGTACTGCCGGCAGAGCGCGTGCGCCGCGCGGTTCTCGGACGACATCAGCGCGAGGTGCATCAGATCGGCCCGGGTCAGCCGGGCCCCCGCGGCGAGCCGCGAACTGCTGCCCGGCGTGCCGCGGACGTCGTCTTTGGTGATGGTGATCGTCTCGTCCATCGGCTGCCGGGCGTCGAGCACGACTAGGGCGGTCATCAGCTTCGTGATGGAGGCGATCGGCACGGCGACCCGCTCGTTGCGGGCGGCCAGCACCTTGGAATCCGTCTGGTCGACGATGTAGAACGCGTTCGACTTGAGGTCAGGCACCGCGCGAGGTCTGGAGCCCTCGCTCGCGGCGGCAGCGAAAGCCGGTGAAATAGCTGCCAGCAGGCACAGCGCCACGCCCGCCAACCCCAATGCCCGCCAAGCTTTCAACATCTGCTGCGTCTGCTCCTGGCGACCCACCCGCCGGACCACACCGGCGCGAAGAGTACCTGCAAGCGCTCGCCACGTCACGTGCGGCGGTCGCAGAACGGGAATGTCGTTGGGCTGGCGGCACCGCGTCCAGCCGGGTCAATGAAACGGCCCCACGCCGAACACCATGCTGACGATGGCAAACAGACCGATCGCGAGCAGCAGGAGCGCGACGACGAGCGTCAACGACAGCGGGAACGTCGTCTCGCCGTGAATCAGCCCGTCGCGCCTCAGCTCGGCGCGCAGGCGCCGCAGTTCCAGCATGAAACTCACGTGGTACCCGATGCCTACGCCGAGCATCACGATGCCGAGCAGCACCAGCGCCTTGCCGAAACTCCTGGCCGCGGCGGCGCTCTTGACCACCTCCATCTCGTGCAGCTTCTGGAACACCTGGAAGATCGTGAACCCGAAACCGATCAGCGACAGCGACGTGCGCATGACCGACATCAGCGTCCGATCGGCCGACATGCGCGTGCGCTGGAACGACATGCCAGTACGGCGCGCCGAGAGCTCGGTCGAGACATCCAGGCCGAGTTTGTTCGCGTCTGCCATCGCAGTCGTCCTGCTTCGACTCATTTACCGGCGCCGGATCCTTCTTTCAGGCGCTCCAGCACCTGTTCGATGTTGAAGCTGGCCGACTCCTGCCGCTGCGGAAAGTCCTTGAACGTCTGCAGGAAGTGCCCTACGACGGCCTGCATCGGCACGAAGGCCCAGAACTTGTCCGCCATCCACCGCATGGCCATGGGGGACTCCGCGAAGTCCACGTGGGCCTCGAGGGCGTCCATGCGGAGGTTCACGATCCTCGGGAAGGTCAGCGGCAGCGGTGGACCGCCGTACAGCCAGTCGCCCGGCAACGCGAAGTGCGCCTTCCAGTCCCGGACGCGCACCGCGTTCAGGTTGCCGTTGTCGTCGAAGTAGAAGATCTCCTGCCGCTGGCTCGGTCCCGTCCCTGCGAGCAACTCGCGCTGGTCGTAACCGTCGAGATGAACCTTGAACGCCTTGCCGTTGGCCGCGTGCCCTTTCTTGAGTTTTTCCTTCACGTCGGGCTCGCCCGCCGCCGCGAGCAGCGTCACAGCCCAGTCTTCGTGCGACATGATGCCGTTGATCACGGTGCCGGGCTTGACCACGCCGGGCCAGCGCACGACGCAAGGCACGCGCATGCCGCCCTCCCAGGTGCTGCCCTTCTCGCCCTTGAACGGCGTGTCGCCGCCGTCTGGCCAGGTGAACTTCTCGGCGCCGTTATCGGAGGAGAACACCACGATCGTATCGTCGGCGATGCCCAGCTCGTCGAGCTTCTTGAGCAACGCGCCCACGTGGTCATCCAACTCCGTCATGCCGTCGGCATAGAGGCCATAGCCGGTCTTGTCCTGGTACTTGGGCTGGAGTCGCGTCCAGCAGTGCATGCGCGTCGAGTTGTGCCAGATGAAGAACGGCTTGCCGGCCTTGACCGCGCGCTCCATGAAGTCGAGCGATCCGGCCACGAACTCCTCGTCCACCGTTTCCATGCGCTTGCGCGTCACCGGGCCGGTGTCCTCGATGGTCTGCTTGCCGATGCGTCCGAAGCGCGGGTCGACCGTCGCGTCGTCCACGTCCGTGGCCTTGCACCGCAACGCGCCCCGCGGGCCAAAGCGCTGCTTGAATTTCGGGTCCTTGGGGTACTGCGGGTCCTCCGGCTCCTCCTCGGCGTTCAGGTGGTAGAGGTTGCCGAAAAACTCATCGAAGCCGTGCACGGTTGGCAGGTACTCGTTGCGGTCGCCGAGGTGGTTCTTGCCGAACTGTCCGGTGGCGTAGCCGTGATTCTTGAGGAGGTCCGCAATCGTCGGATCCTCGGGTCGCAACCCCAGCTCGGCGCCCGGGAGGCCGACCTTCAGCAGCCCGGTCCGGAAGGGATGCTGCCCCGTGATGAAGGCCGCGCGGCCGGCCGTGCAGCTCTGCTGCCCGTAGCAGTCCGTGAAGAGCGCCCCTTCGGCGGCGATCCGGTCGATGTTCGGCGTCCGGCCGCCCATCGTCCCGCGGTGATAGCTGGACAGGTTCCAGATACCGATGTCGTCACCCCAGATGACGAGGATGTTGGGTTTGGTCGATTTGGCCATGAGCGTCTCCTTGTCGCCGTCGCAGGATGCGAGCGGCCAGGCCCCGAACCGACTGAAGAGTCTGGGCCAGCGTTCCTTCGCACACTCTGAGCCGATCCACGGGAGGCGCAATGCGGGGTTGGTGAGGGGCAAGCCGTGGGATATCGCTAGCGGAACCCGATCAGTAGTACCACTTGAGGGCGACGCCGAGCGCGTTGAGGTCCTTCTCTTCCGGGATCCGATCGGCCTGTCGTGCCACGTAGACCTCGTACCGGAAGTGGTCGGACATCGTGACTTCGGCGCCGACCGTCAAGAGCGTCCTGGCCCAGTCGTCATAGCGCGTGTCGTAGAACCACTCGAAGTTGCAGTAAGGAACCACGGCGTGGTCGCGGACGGCGAACTCACGGCTCAGGTCGAGCCGGAATCGGTAGCGATTCGAGTATTCGCCGCCGATCCAGCGGAAGTCGGCCCGGGTGCGGGTCTCCAGCCAGGTCGCCGCGGGCAGCGGTATCCTGCCGAAGAACGCGACCACACCGCGATTCTCGGCAACCTCCGTTCCCGTCGAATCGGTCGCCTCGAAGATGCGGTCGTAGCCGACCCTGGCCCACAGGTACTTGTTTCGTTGCCAGTCGCCTGTGAGCAGTTCCTTGCGAGCGATCGGCTTGAGGGAAACGTCCAGGCAGGCCGCGACATCCACGGACTTGACGTCGGATTCCTTGCCAAGGGCGTAGGCCGCGTCGAGACACACTCGCGACCGCTCGTTCAGTTGCTTGAACGCACCGAGCTCCGGCCAGAATTCCGACGCGGCTTCGGCCCGAGCCTCGACTGCAAGGGAGAGGCTCGCACAAGCGAGGGCAAGCATGCACTTGAGCTGGCGGCCCGCCCCGTGCCTGCCTGCCGGCACGAACCGGCTACTCGCTCTGCAGCCGCTTCGAGCCTTCGATGATCGGGTGCCACCCGTACACCAGCGAGATCATGAACACGTCCATCTGCAGGTCGTCCGGCGCGCTGTCGTTGGCCGTCGACTTGTAGCCGAACGTGAGACCGAGGTTGTCATTGATGTGGTAGCCGAGCGTGAGACCGAAGCCGTAGTGGTCCAGCTTCTCACCCTCGACGCCGTCAACGGTCGCCTTGCCGCCGTTGTACAGGGTCGCATCGAGCGATCCCCACAGGTGCTCGGTGAAGTCGC
>Ga0209391_10001089_pt1 | contig 13904 bp, 12 predicted proteins | sample PPLLak3March2015_FD_187246 | JGI IMG/M metagenome (GOLD analysis project Ga0209391, IMG submission 187246) | Freshwater sediment microbial communities from Prairie Pothole Lake near Jamestown, North Dakota, USA - PPLs Lake P7 Core (1) Depth... | ecosystem: Environmental > Aquatic > Freshwater >... | reverse complement strand
TAGAGCTCACGCAGCAGCCGGCGCCACTCGGCGTACTGCTCCTCGGCCGAGCCCTTGAGCTGCAGCGTGCGGCCCTCGACGTCCACGACCATCGGCTGCACTTCGGACTGGAATGAGTCGCCGAGCTGCTTGAGCGACTCCGTGTGGATCTTGATCTCGGCGCGCTTGTCGAGCCCGCTCTTGAACGCATACATGCCGCCGATCACTGCAGCGGTCGCCGCCGCCGAGCCGGCACTGCTCGAGGTCTCGGCGCCAGCCATGATGCCGCCGACCACGGCCACGGCGCCGAGCACCTGCCGCGTGAGCGCCTCGCGTTTCGCCTGTGCCTCGGCCTCGAGTTCCTCGTGGGTGTACTTGCGCCATTCCGTGTAGGGCACGGCCATGCTGCCGCCGAAATTCGCGTAGTACTCGTTCAGCGTGTCCACCAGCGCATAGTCGCGTTCGCGCACGCGCTGCATGCGCTGCACCACCGGGTCGTCGTCGGCCGGCAGGCGCGTGACGCTGTAGAGGCCCTTGCGATCCTGCGCGAGGTAGCTGCCGAACGCGTACGGCGCGAGGTCCGACGCAAAGCGCAGGTCGGCCACGCGGCGCAGTGCAACGCGTTGCTCGCGGGTGAGCGCGCGCCGCGCCGCGAGCAGGTCGTTGGCGAGCGTGTTGTAGACGTTCTCGAACGGGTCGCGCGGCTTGGCGACCACGTCCTTGTACGCGCGCGTGTCCGCCTGGCCCTCGTACCTCTTGCGGAACCAGGTGCGACCCGCGGCGTCGGTCACGACCACGTCGAGCTGCAGTTCGCGGCCGTCCGACTGCACGATGCGGCCGTCGATGAACACTTCCATGCCGGTACCGTCGCGCGGCAGCACGCGCACCTGGCCCCACTGGCCGGTGTCCTCGAGCGTGTCACGGATCAGCACGGGGATGTAACGCGACTCGGCCTTGCGTACCTCCGGGAAGACGCGCTGCTTCTCGCGTTCCTGTTCGTCCTCGGGCACGTTGGGGTCGAACAGGCGGACACCGACGTCGAGCAGTTCGTCCGCAGCGACTTCCGTCGTGGCGCGCTCGGCCGCAATGCGTTGCATCGGCCGCTGGTCGTTCACGACGCAGCCGGCGAGCAGCGTGCCCGCCAGCAACGCAGCGAGAAGCGGCGCGAAGCCGCGGAGGGTGCTCATGCTTGCGCTCACTGCGTGCTCTTCTTGTACTGCCGGTACTCTTCCCAGAGGCGCTCGCGCAGCTCGGGATCCGTTTCCTTCATCGCGGCCTCGCGCAACTGGCGCGCCACGATGTCGTCGTCGCGGCCGTCCGGAATGTCGGCGGGCGCCGTGCTGGGACCGGAGCCGCCCAACGGCCCGCCACCGCCCACGCCACCGCCGCCACCCTGTTCGCCGGACTGTTCGCCTGCTGACTCACCACGGCCACCGGCCTCGCCGCCTTGTCCTCCGCCAGGCCCCTTGCCGCTGGCCGCCTCGCCGGAACCCTGCTCGTCGCCCTCGCCCGCCGCGCCAGCCTCGCCTTCAGCCGTGGCGTTGCCACTGGCAGATCCGCTGCCGCGCGCCGCGCGTTCCTGGGAGACGGCCTCCTGCTCCTTGCGCATACGGTCGTCGAACACCGCGAAGGTCTCGTCGAAGCGGCGGTCGATCTGCGCGCGACGATCCTCTGCGGTGATCGGCCCGGAACCGGCACCACCGCCGGCACTGCCAGACGGAGCGGACGCACCGCTGGAACCGCCGGTCTTGCCCTGAGCGCCACCCGCGGGGCCACCGGACGGCGTGTTCGAGCCCTTACCAGTGCTGCCAGGCGATCCCGACGTACCAGAGGGCTGACCCGAGGATTGACCCGAGGATTGGCCCGACGGCGAACTCGCTCCGGCGCTCGGCGCCTGTCCGCCCTGGCCAGCAGAATCGGAAGTGGGTGTCGGCCATCGCTGGGGCGCGGGCTCGCCGGCCTGTCCAGGCGTGGAGCCAGACGCGCTCGGGGACGAAGCGCCCGGCGATCCGCCCGTGGCTGACGGTTGTCCGCCGGAAGCGGACGGGCTGCCGGCGGCTGGCTGGCCGCCGGACGGTGCCTGCTGGCCGCCCGAAGTCGACGGGCTGCCCGTCGAAGGTTGGCCGCCGGACGGCGACGATGTGCTGGGCGGTTGCGACGACGGCGGCTGCGGCATCGAGGTCGAATCGCTGGTGGTCATGCAGCCAGCAGCGGCCAGCGTGGCTGTCACCACGAACCCCGTCCGGACAAATTTCTGCAGCCTGATCAACGACTTCTCCACTCACAGCACGCCCCGGGCCAGCGGCCCGGGGCGCTTTGCACACTACCTTCGATCCGCCCTGCCGGGCGGTAGTTCAACGGGAACCGCCACCCGCGGACGCCGCTGCGGCCGACCCGCCGACGGCGAGATCCGCCCCGACCAGGAAAGAACGCAGCTGGTCGGTCAGGCGATTACACGCCGTGCGCTGCACCGGGGTGATGATCGGGATCGGTGCGACCGCGCCGATCAGCACGGACGTGCCTGTGACGTCGGTGCTCACCGAGCCGAGTTCGGTGCCCGTCTGCATGTCCCAGACCGACGCCACGTAATCCGACTGCTTCTCCCACCAGCCGACACCGAAGCATCCGGCGCCACCGGGGCCAGCCGCGCAGGCGACGCTGCCGCCGCTGTCCGTCTTGCGGGTGCTGCCGTCCAGCCAAACCACGTAGCGCACGCCGATCTGGCTGAGCCGTTCGGCGACACCGGGCCGCTCGAGCAGCGCGCGCATGCCCACGGCGTTCGCCGGCGCAGTGCTGGGCTCGAACCACGGGAACAGCGCGTCGCTGAACTGCTGCTCGCCGAAGATCTTGAACGGCACGGCCGACTTGTCGCCCTTGGCCTTTTGCCCGTCTTCGGGGTGCACCAGCACACCGCCGAGGTTCTCCTGCACGCAGTCGAGGAATTTCTCCTCGGTGCCGAGGCCCTCGAGCTGCGGCTTCTTGAGCACCACGATCGATTCATTGGCCTGGATCGCGGCGGCCACTTGGCGCGTCTCGTCCACCTTGGCGGTCATACAGCCGGCCGCGAGCAACGCCAGTGCGCCGATACCGCACGCAGACCGCCGTGCGGCCGTCGGCCGTTCGTTGTCCCTGCGTTGGATAGTCATGGCGGGCACCCTCGAGGACGGCCCGAGTATACGCCAAGGGTCCCGGCCCCAAGCCCGGCCGGAACTGTGACGCTCAGCCGAACAATTCGCCCTGCCGCGGCGCGGCGGGATCGCGGATGAACCGGCTGCAGTCGAGCTCCGGCCCGCGCGCCGGGTTCAACCCGAGACGGCGGCAGGCAGCCTTGAACCGCGCCGCAAGCAGCACGGCATACGGCCCCTCGCCGCGCATCCGGTGACCGAAGCGGGGATCGTTGAGCCGGCCGCCCCGCGCGGCGCGGAGCAGGTTGAGCACGCGGTCGGCGCGCTGGGGGTAGTGCTCGTGCAGCCACTGCTCGAACAGCGCTCCAAGCTCGTGCGGCAGGCGCAGCAACATGAACCCGGCGTTCTGCGCGCCGGCCTCGGCCGCCGCCTGCAGCAATGCCTCCATCTCGTGGTCGTTCAGTGCCGGAATCATCGGCGCCAGCAGCACGGTGACCGGCACACCAGCGGAGACGAGCTCGGTGATGACGCGTAGCCGCGCGCGCGGGGCGGCCGCCCGCGGCTCGAGCGTGCGCTTCAGTCCGTCGTCGAGCGTGGTGAGGCTCACCGCGACGGAACACAGCCGCTGCCCGGCAAGGGCCGCGAGCAGGTCGAGGTCGCGCAGGATCAACGCGCCCTTGGTGACGACCGTCACCGGATGACGATGTGCGAGCAGCACCTCGAGCAGCGCCCGCGTGGTGCGATGTTCGCGCTCGGCCGGCTGGTACGGATCGGTGTTGGCGCCGAGGTTGATCGGCTTGCACGCGTAGCCGGGCGCCGCGAGTTCCCGGTCGAGCAGCTGCGCGAGCCCGGGTTTGTGGAAGATGCGCGTCTCGAAGTCGAGCCCGGCGCCCAGGTTCCAGTACGAGTGCGAGGGACGGGCGAAACAGTAGATACAGCCGTGCTCGCAACCCTGGTAAGGGTTGACGGACTGGTCGAACGGCACGTCGGGTGAAGCATTGCGCGTGATGGCGCGGCGCGGCCGATCGGCGAGCAGCTGCGTTTCCGGGCGGCGCGGCACTTCATCGAGGCTGCCCCAGCCGTCGTCCGCGGCCTCGAGGCGCGTAGCCTCGAACCGGCCCGCGGGGTTCGAGACTGCCCCGCGGCCCTTCTCCACCTGGTGCCGATCCTCCCTCCGCATGGCCAGAGGATACTGTTTATTTATACAGTCGTCACGACTCGGCGCCGGGGAACCGGTCCATGCGCGATAACTCGGGGAACAGCCGCGCCCAGAGGCCCGCCACCACCAGCGTGGCGCAGCCGCCGACGATCACCGCCCGTACGGCGCCCCACCACGCCGCGGTGACGCCCGATTCGAACTCGCCCAGCTCGTTCGATGCGCCGATGAACACCGCGTTCACCGCGCTGACCCGGCCCCGGATTTCGTCCGGCGTCTCCAGCTGCACCAGCAGGTGGCGCACATACACGCTGACCATGTCGCCGGTACCCATCACCAGCAGCGCGACCAGCGCCACCCAGAAACTGGTCGAGGCGCCGAACACGATGGTCGCGAGGCCGTAGACGATCACGCCACCGAACATCCAGCGGCCCACGTGCCGCGTGATTGGCAGCAGTCCCAGGGCGATGCCGCAGAGCGCGCGTCCGATGCCCGGTGCCGTTCGCAACCAGCCCAGGCCGGCCGGCCCAACGTGCAGCACGTCGGCGGCGTAGACCGGCAGCAGCGCGGTCGCTCCACCGAACAGCACGGCGAACAGGTCAAGCGAGATGGCCCCGAGCACCAGACGTCGCGAGCGCACGAAGCGCAGCCCCGAGAGCAGCGCCTCCCAACCGGGCGGCTCGGTGGAACGCTCCTCGTCACGTCCGCCCGCGCGCAGCGTGAGCACCATGGCCACCGCCGCGCCGAGCAGCACCGCGACGCTCGCATACACGACCGGCGCGCCGAGCAGGTACACGATGCCGCCGAGCGCAGGACCGGCGATCGTCGCCACCTGCCACGTCGACGAGTTGATCGCGACCGCAGTGCCGAAATGCGCGCGCGGCACGAGGTTCGGCAGCAGCGCCTGGCCGGTCGGCATGGCGAACGCGCGCGCGATGCCGAACAGCACCATGACCGCGAACACCGGGCGCGCCGACTCGAGGCCGTGCAGCGCGAACGCGAGCAGCAGCACCGCACACACGAGCTCGAGCGCGAAGCACGCGGCGAGGATGCGGCGGCGATCGCGACTGTCGGCGAGGTGGCCGGCCGGCAGGATCAGCAGCACGAACGGCAGGAACTGCGACAGGCCGACGAGCCCGAGATCGAACGGATCGCGCGTCACCGCGTACACCTGCCAGCCGACGGCCACAGTCTGCATCTGCACCGCGAGGGTGGCGAGGAAGCGCGCCGTGATGAAACGCGTGAACTCGCGGTTGCGCCACAGGGCGCGCCGCGGGTCGGTCGTAGGGGTCATGCGGTCGCGCCGCGCGTGATTGCCGTCATCGGTCGTGGCAGCATACCGCGCCTCACCTCCGGACCGGAGAGCGCCATGCGTCACACCCTCGCCCGACTCGCGTCACTGCCCGCCGCCCTGCTCGCGCTGGCGCTCGTCGCGCCGCCCGCGTTCGCCGCGTCCGGTAACGCCGACACGCTTTTCCAGGCGCTTAGCCATCGGTTCGTGAGCGAGTTCGGGCGGTACTCGCCGGTGTACGCCACCGCGCTCGGCGACCACCGCTTCGACGGCGACCTCGACGACCTGAGCGCCACCGGCCGCGCGCAGAGCACGGCCTGGGCGCGCCGCCTGCTGGAGGACCTGCAGGTCATCGACCACGGCGCGCTCTCGCGCGCCAACCAGGTGGACGCGGCGATGCTCGAGAACCAGTTGCGCTACGCGATCTGGGCCGAGCAGACGTACCGCGACTGGTCCTGGGACCCGCTCGTTTACACGCAGCTCACGGGCCAGGCGCTCTACGGCCTGCTCGCGCGCGATTTCGCGCCGCTGCCTGAGCGACTGCGCTCGCTCACCGCGCGCCTCGAAAAGCTGCCACGCCTGCTCGGCGAAGCGCGCACCAACCTCGTGCCCGCGCGGGTGCCATCCATCCACGCCGAGACCGCCGTGAAGCAGAACCCGGGCGTGATGACGCTGGTGGACAGCCTCGTGGTGCCGCAGCTGGGCGCGCTGCCGGCGGCCGACCGCGAGCGGCTCGAGCGGGCCATCGCGGAGGCGCGCGCGGCGGTGCAGGAGCACCAGCGCTGGCTCGAAGGCACGCTGGTCCCGGCCGCCAAGGGCGAGTTCCGCATCGGCCGCGAGCTCTACGAGCAGAAGCTCGCCTTCGCGCTGATGTCGCCGCTGTCACGCCAGGACATCCGTGCCCGCGCCGAGGCCGAGGTGCTGCGCGTGCGCGGCGAAATGTACGCGGTGGCGCGCACGGTGCTGGCGGGTCGCCCCGGTGCACCGCCGCTGCCCGAGTCACCGACCGCCGACGAGCAGCAGGCTGCCATCGCGGCGGCGCTCGAACTCGCCTATGCCGAGCGTCCGGCGCGCGGCAGCGTCGTCGATCTCGCCAGGGCGACGCTCGCGGAAGCGACCGAGTTCGTCCGCAAGCGCGACTTCGTGACCGTGCCCGACGAGCCGCTCGAGATCATCCTCATGCCGGAGTTCCAGCGCGGCGTCGCGGTCGCCTACTGCGACTCGCCCGGGCCGCTCGACAAGGGCCAACGCACGTTCTACGCGGTGTCGCCGATCCCGGACGACTGGACGGACGCGCAGGTTGACTCGTTCCTGCGCGAGTACAACAGCCGCTCGATCGCCAACCTCACCATGCACGAGGCGATGCCCGGCCACTACCTGCAGATCGCGCACTCGAACCGCTACCCGTCGGTGCTGCGCGCGATGCTGTTCTCGGGCCCGTTCGTCGAGGGCTGGGCCGTCTACACCGAGCGCGTGATGCAGGAGCAGGGCTTCCGCGGCGGCGACCCGCTGATGCGCCTCGTGCAGCTCAAGTGGTACCTGCGCGCGGTGACGAACGCGATCATCGACTCGGCCATCCACGTGGACGGCATGTCACGCGACGAGGCGATGCGCCTGATGACGGTGACCGGCTTCCAGGAAGAACGCGAGGCCGCGGGCAAGTGGGTGCGCGCGCAGCTCACCTCGGCGCAGCTCTCGACGTATTTCGTCGGTTACCTCGAGCACGCCGACCTGCGCGCCGAGGCGGAGCGCCGCTGGGGCGAGCGCTTCGTGCTCAAGGAGTTCCACGACCGGGTGCTGTCGTTCGGCTCGCCACCGGTGCGCTTCGTGCGCGCGCTGATGTTCGACGAGCCGATCCGCTGAGCGGCGCTCAAATCGGGTCGACGCTGAGGAGCGCGTGCAACAGGTTGTCCTGGAAGCTCGGGTTGCCGGTGAGCTGCTGGTGGCGTTCGCACAGGAACACGCTGTGCGCGACGCCTAGGGACTCGACCTCGGCGCGCGGCGCCGCGACGTTCAGCGTCCGCCGCCCGAGCAGCGACGTGCGCGTGACGACCGTGTCGCCCGGCTCGAACATGAGGGCTTCGTAGTCCACTCCCGGCACGGGCGCCGCGATGTCGGCGACGGTCTCGCGGCCGACCATGCGTCCGCCGACGTCCTCGACGACGAGGCGCGCGAGGGTCAGTTCGCAGTCGCCGCCGAACACGTGCAACGGCGGTTCAGCTCCGGCCGCCGGCACGGCCAGCGACTCCATGAAGCGGCTTCCGCGCCGCAGGTGCCTGGCCATGTACTCGCGCAGCATCGCGACGTGGCGCTTGCCGGCGGCACCGCCACCGTGGCGGCTCGAGGCACGTTCGACGACACGCGGATCGAACAGCGACCAGCCGAGCTGGCGCCACGTGTCGAGTTCATACAACCCGTAGTCGAGCACTCGTCCGCGCACGTCGATGAGCCAGGGGAGTGCCGGATGCGGCATCATCTGGGGCGCGCCGGCGCAGGTGGCCACGACCTCCTGCGGCATCCGGCGCAGCCCGACCTCCTCACCCTTCACGTAGGAGAGGACCGGCTGCATGGTGCCGAGATTCGGCGTGCCCACCAGCAGGAGGCGACGAATGGCCGCCCGGCCGGCACCCGTCGGCACGAAAGGCCCGCTGTCCGGCAGATCGGCCGTGCCATACCGCGCGTAGTAACGTGCCAGCAGTCCGCCATTCGAGTGCGCCAGCACGTCCACGGCGAGCTGCGGATCCCCGTAGTCGGCACGGATGCGCTCGATCAGTTCGTGCAGGCCACGCGCCGCGTGGATGTTGTCGAGACGGAAGTCGTACGGATAGACGTAGTAATTGCGCCGTTCGGGGCGTGGCGCGCCGCAAGCCCCGCAGCGTCCGTAGCCACCGGCCCGCTCCAGCGTGCGCAGCACTTCACCGTAGAAATCGCGGCCCAACCCCTCCAGGAACAGGTCGTAGGCCTCGACGTCGTGGGCACGGGGCTCCAGGGCGACCGGGTCGATGTCGAGTTCGAGGCCGCGAAAGTCGCTCGCCAGCAGCGCGGTCGTGGAGCGGGGCCAGATCTCCCGGCCGGTACGGCGGTCACGCAGCCGCGAGCCGAACGCGCCGGGGATCAGCACCAGCGGCGGCTGATCCACCGTCTGCTGCGTCGGGCGATACAGCGCGCCGAGCGGCGGCCGCTCGAGGCGCGCACAGGCTCCCAGGCAGAGCCCGGCAGCGAGAAACGAACGGCGTGTCCAGCGCTCCATGCACGGCACCTGCGACTAGTATCCCGCCGCGGGCGCCGCCCGGCATTGCGCAAAGCGCTAGCCGACCGAGAGCAGCCCCAGCGTCAGCAGCGCGCACACCGCAAGGCTCAGGCTGCGACGCAGGCGCAGGTAGTCGGCCGGCAGCAGCCGGCTGCCGACTGCACGGTGCTCGTACAGCCAGAACCCGCCGAAGGCGACGACCAGCAGGGCCAGCGCCTCGCGCCCCGGCAGCAGCAGCGCGACCCAGCCAGCCAGCGCCGGCACCACGCCGACCGCGAGCTGGGACTGGACGTGCGGCTCGCCAGCGCGCAGCAGCAGGCCCCAGTGCACCGCCCCGAGGAACGACAGGATCACCGCGCCGTACGCGACGAGCGCCTGCACCGCGAACGCGCGTGCCGCGCCGTCCAGCAGCGCAATGCCGAGCACGCACGCCACGAACGGCAGCAGGCCCGCATAGCCCAGGGCCGTGAAACCTGCGGGCATCGGTCGGTCGGCATGACTCACGATGGATCACCCCTGAACATGTTGAGGACGTCGGCCGAGCGCTGTTTCACCTTGCGCAGCCAGCGGCGAGCCCAGGCGAACTCCGCGCCGAGGATCGCGAGTCCGAGCGGAATCACCACGAAGGCCGGCCCCGGCAGCACGATCAGCGCCACGCCGATCGCAAGCACCGTGCCGCCGACCAGCGCAACGGCGACGCGCCGTGCCCAGTGATAGGTGACCGGCCCGCGCCGCCGCAACTTCATGCGCGGGGCCTTACCTTCGCCGCGACGGACGGATCCACGAGGGCGAGTTGCCGGTCGTGCATGCGCTCGAACAGGAACTGTGCGGCGATGGCGCCGCAGCCGGCCAGGAACATGTCCCACTGGGTGTCCCACGGATCGCCCTGCGTGCCGAGGAACGCCTCAGCCGCCTCCTCGCTCGCGAGCGCCGTCCACCATTCGATGAACTCGTAGGTGGCACTGATGCCGAGGATCGTGAACAGCACGATGGTGAACAGCCACTTGCCCGGCGTGAGCGGCGAAGTGCGGAGGAGCAATTCGCGCGTGATGATCGCCGGGCCAAAACCCTGCATCAGGTGACCGATCCGGTCGTAGTGGTTGCGCGCGAAGTCGAACCAGTCCTGGATCCAGAAGCCGAGCGGCACGCGCGCGTACGTGTAGTGGCCGCCGAGGATCAGGATCAGGCTGTGGATCGCGATGAGCCAGTAAGCGAGCGGTGTGAGCGGGAAGCTGCGGCTGGTGGCGATCAGCAGCGGCGCCGCGATCAGCACGGGCAACACCTCGAGGAGCCACGTCAGGCGATCGTACGGACGCAACCCCGAGGCCACCAGCGCCACTGCGACGATGGCGAGCAGCACGGCCGGCAGTGTACGCGACTCGGCGGGGCTCACTGCTGCGTTCCGCCAGCGGCCGCCCGCAACCGCCCGACGATGGATTCGAAACGCGGATCGCCGCGCAGCGATGCGAAGTCAGTGTCGCGTTCGATCCACCCGAGGTTGCCGCGCCCGTGCCGGACCGCCCGGTCGAGCAACTCGAGGGCTCGATCGTGCTCGCCGAGGATCGCGTGCGCGCACGCCACGTTGTAGGCGGTCGAGAAATCGTCAGGACGGGCCGCCAGTGCGCGGTCGCCGAGCGCACGGGCGCGTTCGGTGTTCCCCTCGTGCGCGGCCTGCACCGACCCGAGCAGCAACGCGCGGACGTCGTCCGGCCTGCGCTGCAGCCGGCGTTCGATCGCGATCCCCGCCAGGCGGTTCGCCTCCCGCGCCTCCTCGGTGCGGCCAAGGCTGTGCAGCGGTCCCTCGAGCATCGCCTGGCTCTGGTAGTCGTCCGGCTCGAGCCGGATCGCGGTGCGGTACAGCTCGACGGCTTTCTCCATCTCGCCCGCGCCGAAGGCGTGCCGGCCGTACAGGTAGTAGGTCACGTGCGCCGAGGGGTTCAGTCGGATCGCCTCCTCGAAGCCTTGCGACGCTTCCGCGTTGCGGCCCTGCATGGACAGGACGCAGGCGCGCGCGACGTGCGCCTCGGGAATGTAGGGCTCGAGCTGCAGGGCGCGGGCGCTGGCGCCGAGTGCCTCGGCCGTTTCGGCCTCGGTCATGTCGATGCGCCACAGCCCCTTGATCGCGAGCGCGCTCGCCAGGCCCGCATGCGCCTGCGCGAACTGGGGATCGCGTTCGATGGCGCCACGGAACAAGGGGATCGCCGCAGCCGCGGCACCGTCGCTGTACTCACGCAGCAACTGCTGGCCGCGCAGGTAGAGATCGTAGGCCTCCGCGTTGCGCGTGCCACCGCGTTCGAGCAGCGCGTTCTCGTGCGGCGTCAGCGCGCCGCGCAACGCGCGCACCAGGCGTTGCGCGATGTCCGACTGGATCGCGAAGACGTCCTCGAGCTGGCGGTCGTAACTCTCGGACCAGAGGTGGTAGCCGTCCGTCGCGCTCACCAGCTGCGCGGTGACCCGCACCCGGTCGCCCGCCTTGCGCACGCTGCCCTCGAGCACCGCGCCGACGCCGAGCGCCTTGCCGATCTCGCGGACGTCCGCCGAACGGCCCTTGAACTGGAAGGACGACGTGCGCGACGCCACGCGCAGCTCGCGCACGCAGCACAGCGCGTTGATGATCTCCTCCGCAATGCCGTCGCAGAAGTACTCGTGGTCGCGCGCGGGACTCATGTCGGCAAACGGCAGGATTGCGACGGACGCGGCCGGCGGCGCCGCGACGGCAGGCAGCGCCGACGGTTCTGCTGCGTCGGGTGCCGACGACGACGCGTCGGCCGCAACGGGCAAGGCCGGCGTGCGCTCGATGCCACGCGGCGTGACGTCGAAGGCCCAGGCGAGCGCGCAGGCCAGCGGCAAGCCGAGGGCCGCCAGCACGATCACCAGCTTGAGCGACCAGGCGGGCAGCCCCAGCGGCTCGAACACCGCGTCCGCCACCTGGATCGCGAGCCACGCCGCGACGAGGTAGACGCCGGCGACGCGGAACACCCTGCGGCGTCGCAATTCGCCGAACCAGCGCTGCAGCCTCGAGCCGGTCTCCGCCATGGCGTCCCCTGCGATCCCGGCCGGGATTATAGGTCCCGCCGGCCTGCGCTGCCGGCCCGTTCAGCTGCGCGCGAGAAAGGCCTCGATTTCCTGCGCGAGCAGTTCCGGGCGCTCGTGGTGCACCATGTGGCTCGCCTCCGGGATCACGCAGGGTTCGAGGCGGCGGATCAGCCGCGCCATGTGCCCGGGTTTGCCGTCGTCGCCGAGGCGCGCCAGGAAGTCGGACTGCTCCGCGATCACGTACAGCACCGGCGCCACGACCTCGCGCCAGCAAGCCTCGGCCTCCTCGCGCCGATAGAGCACGGGATTGACGCGCTTGTGCGCCGGATCGGAGCGCACCTGCACGCTGCCGTCGGGCAACTGCTCGGTCCATACGGTGGCGATGAACGCCGCGCGCTCCGGCGTGAGGCGCGGGTTGCGCCGCGCGAGCAGGTGCGCGAACGCTGCCACCGACGGGAAGCGCGCAAACTTCGGCGGCTCGCGCACCTGGTCCAGCCACTCGCGATAACGGCCCGGCGCCTGCCCGGACTGCGTGCGCGCCAGGCCGAAGCCCTCGATGCACACCACGCGGCTCACGCGCTCGGGCCGGATGCCGGCGTACAGCGTGGCGATGTTGCCGCCCATGCTGTGACCGATCAACGTCACCGGCTGGCCCGGCGCGAAGTGATCGAGCAGCGCCTCGAGATCGGCGTAGTAGTCTGGAAACCAGTAGCCTTCGGCCGGCCACTCGCTGCGGCCGAAGCCGCGCCAGTCCGGCGCGATGAACGAGTACCGGCCGGGCAACGCGTCCACCAGGAACTGGAACGTGTCGCCGGTATCCATCCAGCCATGCAGCAGGAAAACGGGCTCGGGATCGCTGCCGGCCCAGCGCGTGACGTGGTGGCGCAGGCCGCGCACCTGCAGCTCGAGCGCTTCGGGCGTGCGGCGTGGAATGTAGGGCTGGAGCATGGTGCGTGCGGAGGCCTGCTGGTCGTGCGCGGCGAATATTGCGCGGCGACCCGGACACGAGGCAATCTCCGCGGCCGTCTACCATCCGGCCTTCAGTCAGCAGGATCCCGGGGCGCATGCGCAAACTGCTCGTCTTCCAGCACGTCGCCAGCGAACCGCTCGGCCACCTCGACCCGTTGCTGCGGGCGTCGGGGGTGCGCATCCGCTACGTGAACTTCGGGCGGGAGCCGCACGCGCAGCCGGACGTGCGCCGCTATGACGGCCTCGTGGTGCTCGGGGGCCCGATGAACGTGGACCAGGCCGGGCACCTGCCCCACCTGCGCTTCGAGATGACGGCGATCCGCGAGGCGATGGCCACCGAGCGCCCGGTGCTCGGCATCTGCCTCGGCGCGCAACTGCTCGCCGCCGCGATGGGTGGCGTGGTGCACCCCAACGAAGTGCCTGAGATCGGCTGGTATCGCCTGCACACGCGCCCCGCCGCGCACCATGACCGGCTGTTCCGGCACTTCGAGCGGCAGCCGCGGTACGTCTTCCAGTGGCACGCCTACACGTTCGCGCCTCCGCCGGGAGCCGAGCCGCTCGCCTGGACCCGCAACTGCCGCAACCAGGCCTACCGGCTCGGCGACAGCGCCTGGGGCCTGCAGTTCCATCTCGAGGCGGACGCCGCGCTGATCGAGCGCTGGCTGGCGATGCCGAGCGGACGCAGTGAAATCGAGCAGCACTGGGACGCGCGCCGCATCGCACGCATTCGCGCGGCGACCCGGGAGCGCCTGCCGGCCGCGACCGTGCTCGGCAATCGCGTGTTCGGGGAGTTCATCCAGCTGTTCGCGATGCGCCGCTACGCGACGCTGCCGTCACGCTGAGCCGGCGCCCGCTCAACCGCCCAGGAACATCCGGTACGCCGGGTTCGCGGTCTCCTCGGTGTAGGCGTACTGCAGGTCGCGCAGGTGCTGCTCGAACTCGGCCGCGTCCTGCGGCGGCACCTGCACGCCCGCCAGCACGCGCCCGTAATCCGAGCCGTGGTTGCGGTAGTGGAACAGGCTGATGTTCCAGCGCGAGCCGATCGCCTGCAGGAACTTGAGCAGCGCCCCCGGGCGCTCCGGGAACTCGAAGCGGAAC
>Ga0209391_10001088_pt1 | contig 13920 bp, 14 predicted proteins | sample PPLLak3March2015_FD_187246 | JGI IMG/M metagenome (GOLD analysis project Ga0209391, IMG submission 187246) | Freshwater sediment microbial communities from Prairie Pothole Lake near Jamestown, North Dakota, USA - PPLs Lake P7 Core (1) Depth... | ecosystem: Environmental > Aquatic > Freshwater >... | reverse complement strand
AGGTTTTGTCAGGCTGGCTGTAACGCTGCCGACGCCCTGGCCCAGCTGGTCGGCCTGGGCCTTGAGCTGCTCGCCGGTCCGGCGCAGGTCCTGCATCACGGCATCGTTGTGCAGCTCCTGCTGCACTTCGCGCTTGATGTCGTTAAAGCCGCGCCTGAGGCGGTTGAGCCAACCGTGGGCGGTGCGGATAGTTTCTGGCAGGCGCTCCGGCCCTATGACCAGCAGCGCCACTATGCCTACCAGTACCAGCTCGCTGAAACCGATATCAAACATTCAGGCCTTACTTGTCCTTGTTCGCGGGCGCCGCGGTGTCATCGGACGGCTCCGCGTCGGCCGGCTTGTCGCCCGCGGTATCGTCCTGCATGCTCTTGCGAAAGCCTTTCACCGCGCTGCCCAGGTCGCTGCCCAGGGTGCGCAGCCGCTTGGTACCGAACAGCATGATGACGATCGCGAGGATGATCAGCAGCTGCCATACACTTATCCCACCGATTCCCATTTCGTTCTCCCGTGTGTAATGTCCGGGGCGCTATTTTGCGCGCCCGGCTTTTTCCTCGAGCCCCGACCTACCCAAGCGTGCGCGCAGGCAGTCGGTGACTTCATTGATGTCCACGTCCAGGTGGGACAGCATCACCATGCTGTGAAACCACAGGTCCGCCACCTCGCCGATGAGCTCGGCCCGGCCCTCGTCTCCCCGGGTGTCCTTGGCGGCGATGATCACTTCAGTGGCTTCCTCGCCGACCTTTTCCAGTATCTTGTTCAGCCCCTGGTGATGCAGGCTCGCCACGTAGGACGATGCCGGGTCGGCGCCCTTGCGCTGCGCGATGGTGGCGGCCAGCTGCTCCAGGATATCGCTCATGGTGTTTTCCCGTAGATGTCGCCCGGGGAGCGCACGACCGCATCGGTCACCTGCCAGCCATCCGACTCCCACTTGCGGTAGAAGCAGCTGCGGCGGCCCGTGTGGCAGGCGATCCCCCCCAGCTGTTCCACCTGCAGCAGCACGGTGTCCTCGTCGCAGTCGATGCGCAGGGCTTTCAGTTTCTGCACGTGGCCGGACTCCTCGCCCTTGCGCCACAGGCCCTGGCGCGAGCGCGACCAGTAAACCGCCCTGCCCTCGCTGACCGTGAGCTCCAGGGCCTCGCGGTTCATCCAGGCGAGCATGAGCACCTCACCCGTCTGCCAGTCCTGGGCGATGGCGGGAACGAGGCCCTGGTCGTTCCACTGTATATCCTGGGCAAGTGCGGTCATGCGGGTACTCTCCGAGGTCGCCCATTATGGCACAGGGCCGGTTGTGCGCGCATGGATTCAACTGTCCCGGGGCCACAGCAGGGCCAGCGCGGTTGCCGCCAGCAGCCAGCTGACCGGCGGCGCCGCCGCCAGCTGCTCCCAGCCCCCGGGCAGCACGCCGATGGCCGCCCCGAGGCAGGCCACTGCCGCCAGCAGCTGGCGGCGCTGGCGGCGGGTTCGCTCGCCACTGCGCTGGTGCTGTTGTTCCAGCTGCTGCTGCGGTCGGGTCGGGCGCGGGTCGCCCTCGCGTGATTGCTGCAGGCTGTCCAGCACCACATCCGGCAGCTGGGGTAATTGTTCCAGCCAGGAGGGCGCCTGTCGCTGCAGGCGGCGCAGGAAGGACTGGGGCGAGTAGCGCTCCTGCACCCAGTCTTCGAGGAAGGGCTTGGCGGTGTCCCACAGGTTGAGTCCGGGATACAGCTGCCGCCCCAGGCCCTCGATGTTCAGCAGGGTTTTCTGCAACAGCACCAGCGAGGGCTGTATGTGCATATCGAAGCGCCCGGCGGTGCGGAACAGGTAAATCAGCAGCTGGCCGAAGGAGATCTCGCCGATCGGCCGTTCAAATACCGGCTCGCACACAGCCCGCATCGCGGCCTCGAAATCCTGCACCCGCGTCTGCGGCGGGACCCAGCCGCACTCCACGTGGAGCTGGGCCACTTCACGGTAATTGCGCTGGAAGATACTGAGCAGGTTGCGGGCCAGGTAGTATTGGTCCGAGTCGCTGAGACTGCCGATAATGGCGCAGTCGACGGCGATGTAAGTGGGATCCGCCGGGTCGGTGGTGTCGATGAAGATGTTGCCCGGGTGCATGTCGGCGTGGAAAAAGCTGTCGCGAAATACCTGGGTGAAAAAGATCTCCACGCCGCGTTCGGCCAGCAGTTTCAGGTCGGTACCCCGGGCCTGCAGGGTGGCCATATCGGTGACCGCGACACCCGAGATGCGCTCCATGACGAACACGTTGCGGCAGGTGTAGTCCCAGTAGACCTGCGGTACGTACAGCAGCTTGCTGTTCTCAAAATTGCGGCGCAACTGACAGGCGTTGGCTGCCTCCCTGCCCAGGTCCAGTTCATCGAGGATGATCAGCTCGTAGTCGCTGATGACTTCCACCGGGCGCAGGCGCCGGCCTTCGGGAACATACCGGGCCACGAGCCTGGCGAGGGTGAACATCAGGGCGAGATCCTGGCGGATGACAGGCTCGATGTCCGGGCGAATCACCTTGACCACCACGTCCTCGCCGCTGTGGAGAGTGGCCGCGTGGACCTGGGCCACCGACGCCGACGCCATGGGCCTGGCCTCGAAGCTGGCAAACAGCTCTGTCACCGGCTTGCCGAGGCCCTTTTCGATAATGGCTATGGCCTGTTGTTCGGGGAAGGGGGGTACATTGTCCTGGAGCTTGGCCAGCTCATCGGCAATATCACTGGGCAGCAGGTCGCGCCGGGTGGACAGCATCTGCCCCAGCTTGATGAAAACCGGACCCAGCTCCTCCAGGGTCCGGCGCAGGCGCACGCCCCGGGGCAGGTCCGGCGCCGGGTGCAGGCGCCAGGGCAGCAACCGCAGAACCATACGGGGCAGGGGCCCCAGTCGCCCGCCATCGATAAACTCGTCCAGCCGGTAGCGACCGACCGTGCGATAAATGGTGACGAGGCGGGCTATGCGTGACATCAGCGCTCGCGCAGTTGCTGCAGGCGTTTGCGCAGGCGCTGGGTGCGCGACTGCAGGCGCTCCACCTGCAGGCCCAGCTGTTGCACATCGCGATAGAAATCCTCGAGCTCAAGCCGGGGAGGGCTCAGGCGCGCCTCCTCGTGGATGAACTCCTCCAGTTGCCGCTCCAGGCCGGTGGACGCCTGCCGGCCCCAGCCGTAGGCGCCGCGCAGCAGCTGTGCCAACTGGTGGCCGGCCACGTCTCCCAGGGCATCCACCAGCGGTGCCTCCCAGTCGATTTCCAGCGCGGTGATGATTCGCTGCAGCTCGATCAGCGGCGCGCTGTCCCCCTCCAGTTCGATGCGCCCGTTGATCAGCGCCGCAGTCGGGTCCTTTGCGGTGGCAAGCTCGGCGAAATCAGAGGCGACCCCGCGCATGCTGGTGGTTACGGGACCATCGTAAACACCCATTAGACGCACCTTGCCGGCGCCCGGCTGCAAGTAAGCGTTCACGCTGGGGGCGGTGCAATGCAGTGCGAACACACTGCCCGCCAGCTTGTCCAGCTCGGCCCTGCCGCCGGGCGCCAGCTCGAGTGCCCGGTTGATCACCTGCTCGGCGGCCCCCAGCACGGCGGTCATCACGGTGGGATCGAGCGCGGGGTTCATCTCAGGCCTTGACGCCCTTGTGGAGTGCGACGACTCCTCCGGTCATGTTGTGGTATTCGCAACGGGTGAAGCCCGCGTCCTCCATCATGTCCTTGAGGGTTTCCTGGTCGGGATGCATGCGAATGGACTCCGCCAGGTACTGGTAACTGTCGGCGTCATTAGCTACCAGCCGGCCCATCAGTGGCAGTACCCGGAAGGAATACGCGTCGTAGGCCCTGCTCAGCAGGGGGTTGGCCGGTTTGGAGAACTCCAGCACCAGCAGGCGCCCGCCGGGCTTAAGTACGCGCAGCATCGAGCGCAGTGCCGCATCCTTGTCGGTCACATTGCGCAGGCCGAAGGCGATGGTCACGCAGTCGAAACTGGCATCGGGAAAGGGCAGGCACTGGGCGTCGGCCTGGACAAACTCCAGGTTGTCGATACGGCCGTGGTCCAGCAACTTGTCCCGGCCCACCTTGAGCATGGAGTCGTTGATATCGGCCAGCACCACCCGGCCCGCCGGACCGACGATGTCGGCGAAGCGGGCGGCCAGGTCGCCGGTACCGCCGGCGATGTCCAGCACCGAATGGCCTGTGCGCACCCCGCTGAGCTCAATGGTGAAGCGTTTCCAGACACGGTGAATGCCCGCGGACATCAGGTCGTTCATCAGGTCGTAGCGCGCGGCTACCGAATGGAATACGTCGGCCACTATGTTTGTTTTGGCATCGGTTTCCACTTCCTTGAAGCCGAAGTGAGTCCTGTCTTTGTCGCCCATGGGTAGTGCACCCCCTCCTCATCGAGCGGCGTATTGTAGCGCGATGCGGCCCCGCGGTCAGGCCGGATTGGTGGCGAGTGGTTTGGTGGTCAGGGCTGGAACTGGATGACCTGGACGTCCGGATCCCTGCCGGCCCCGGCCCGATCGAGCCGGTCGAGGTAGTCCTGCCAGCGTTCGGTCTGCCGGGTACAGAGCTCGTACAGGTAATCCCAGGAGTACAGGCCGGTGTCATGGCCGTCGTCGAACACCAGCTGCAGCGCATAGCGACCCACCGGCTTGATGGCCTTGATGCCGACATTCAGCTTGCCGGTCTGCAGGGTTTCCTGGCCGGAGCCGTGGCCGCGCACCTCCGCCGAGGGGGAATACACGCGCAGGTACTCGCAGCTCAGGCGGTAGCGCTCTCCCCCGCCATATTCCAGCTCCAGTTCACGCGAGCGCTGGTGCAGCCTGATGTTGCGGGGCCTGATATCGGAGGCGTCGCCGGGCATGGGCTAGAGGATGAAGCGGGACAGATCCTCGTCCGCGCTCAGGGCCTTGAGTTGGCTATCGACATAGGCGGCGTCCACTCGCAGCGGCTCGCGGCTCAGGCCGGCATCCGCCGCGGTGAACGAACTTTCTTCCAGCAGCCTCTCCATCACGGTGTGCAGCCGGCGCGCGCCAATATTTTCGGTTTTTTCGTTCACCTGCCAGGCGGTCTCGGCGATGCGGCGCAAGCCATCCGCGGTGAATTCGACCTGCAGCCCCTCGGTCGCCAGCAGGGCCTGGTACTGCTCGGTGAGGGAGGCGTTGGGCTCGGTGAGGATGCGCTCGAAATCATCCGCGCTCAGGGCGGACAGTTCCACCCGTATCGGCAGCCGGCCCTGCAGTTCCGGAATCAGGTCCGAGGGCCGCGCCAGGTGAAAGGCGCCGGAGGCGATGAAGAGGATGTGATCTGTCTTGATCATGCCGTGCTTGGTACTCACCGTGGAGCCCTCGATCAGCGGCAACAGGTCGCGTTGCACACCCTCGCGGGATACGTCGGCGCCGGCGCCCTCGCTGCGCTTGGCCACCTTGTCGATTTCGTCTATGAAGACGATGCCATTCTGTTCCGCCGCGGTGACTGCCTGCTGCTTGAGCTCGTCCTCATTGACCAGCTTGGCCGCCTCCTCCTCGCAGAGTGCCGCGAAGGCCGCCTTGATGGGCATTTTCCGGGTTTTCTGCTGCTGCCGGGACAGGTTGGAAAACATGCTCTGCAGCTGGTTGGTCATCTCCTCCATGCCCGGAGGCGCCATGATTTCCACTGCCGAGGCGCGCGAGCTGATGTTGACCTCAATCTCTTTCTGGTCGAGGTCACCCTCTCGCAGTTTCTTGCGCAGCAGCTGGCGGGTGCCGGATCCTGAATCCGGCTCGGCGTTGCGGGCGGGTGGCAGCAGGATATCGAGAATCCTCTCCTCCGCCATCTCCTCGGCGCGAAAGCGCACCCGGTGCATCTCCTGTTCCCGCAACATTTTCACCGACACATCCACCAGGTCGCGCACGATGGAGTCGACGTCGCGCCCCACGTAACCGACCTCGGTGAACTTGGTGGCTTCCACCTTGACGAAGGGGGCGTTGGCCAGCTTCGCCAGGCGGCGGGCGATTTCGGTCTTGCCCACGCCGGTCGGCCCGATCATGAGGATATTCTTGGGGGTGATTTCCGCCCGCAACTCCTCGGGCAGTTGCATGCGGCGCCAGCGGTTGCGCAGGGCAATCGCCACGGCCCGCTTGGCATCCTGCTGGCCGATGATGTGCTTGTCGAGTTCGTGCACGATCTCGCGGGGTGTCATATCGGACATGCCTAGAAATCCAGTTGTTCGATGGTGCGGTTGTGGTTGGTGTAGATGCAGATATCGCCGGCGATGCCCAGGCCCTTCTCGACGATGCTGCGGGCGTCAAGCTCGGTGTTATCCAGCAGCGCCCTGGCCGCGGCCTGGGCAAAGGGGCCGCCGGAACCGATGGCAATCAGGTTGTCCTCGGGCTCGATCACATCGCCGTTACCGGTGATGATGAGGGATGTGTTGCGGTCGGCCACCGCCAGCAGTGCCTCGAGCCGGCGCAGGGAGCGCTCGGTACGCCAGGCCTTGGCCAGCTCCACCGCCGCCCGCAACAGGTTGCCCTGGTGGCGGTCGAGCTGCGCCTCGAACAACTCGAACAGGGTGAAGGCGTCGGCGGTGCCCCCGGCAAAACCGGCCAGCACCTGGTTCTTGTGCAGCCGTCGCACCTTGCGCGCATTGCCCTTCATGACAGTATTGCCCATCGACACCTGGCCGTCGCCGCCGATCACGACGCTATTGCCGCGGCGCACCGAGAGAATGGTCGTACCCCTGAACTGTTCCACGCTGGTTCTCCTGCTGGCGTTGATCGGATATGGGGAGCCGGTTGCGGAAAATCAAGTTCCGCCGGCGCTACTCAGGGCGCCGTGTGCTTGAGCAACAGCGAGTCGATGTCCTGTGCCGCCATCAGGCTCTTGGCCCGGGTCATATCGCTGTGGGAGTTGTAGGGGCCGAGGTAGACCCGGAACCACTGGCCGGTGTCGCTGCTGCTCTCCTCGACCCTGGGTTGCAGCCCCAGCAGCAGGAGCTCGGCACGGCGTCGTTCGGCGTCTTCCTTTTGGCGGAACGAGCCCGCCTGCAGCAGGTAGGATTCCGCGATCGCGCCTGCGGGTGGGCTCGCCACACCTGCCGGCTCTACCGGGTCCTCCAGGGTCTGTTGCGGCAGCATGGTGTAGAAATCGAAGCGCGGCTTGGGCGGCTCGGCGGGTACGCTCGCCGCGGGCGCGGTCTCCGGCCCGGGAGCGGGCGCATCGGCCGCGGGCAGCGTGTACAGGTACGCCAGGAAGCAGAGAAAGACTCCGCTCAGCAGGCCGGCGAAATAACTGCGCACCCCGCTGCCGGGGCGCGAATCCGCAGCGACCCGCACCGATTCTCCCCGGCGCGGCTGCATTTTTTTCCTGGCCGCTGGCGCCTTTGCGCCCGCTGGCCTGCCCTTGGCGAAGTCTCGTGCCATGGTTTACATCGTCTCCGGGGCGGTCACGCCCAGCAGGCCCAGGCCATTGGCGATGACCTGGCGCACGGCCTGGCACAGTGCCACCCGGGCGTGGCGCAGGCCCGGCTCATCGACCAGTACCTTGTGGGCGTTGTAGCAGGTGTGGAAATCGCCGGCCAGTTCCCGCAGGTAGGTCGCCACGCCATGGGGTTCACTGGCGGCGGCGGCATTGGCCACAATCTCGGGGTAGCGGTCCAGCTGGCGCATGAGCGCTTTTTCATGCTCCTGCGACAATTCGCCCAGGTGATCCAGGGCCGCTTGCAGGCTCCAGTCCCAGCCCTGCTCGGAGAGCTTGCGCATCACGCTGCAGGCCCTGGCATGGGCGTACTGGATGTAATAGACCGGGTTGTCGTTGCTCTGGGACAGGGCGAGGTTGATATCGAAGGTCAATTGGGAGCTCGCCGAGCGCGCCGCCAGGAAGAAACGGGTCGCATCCCGTCCCACCCAGTCGATCAGGTCCCGCAGGGTAACGTAGCTGCCCGCCCGCTTGGACAGTTTGACCTCTTCCCCGTCCCGCATCACCGTCACCATCTGGTGCAGGACGTAATCGGGCCAGGCGGCGGGAATGCCGCACTCCAGTGCCTGCAATCCGGCCCGCACCCGGGTGACCGTGCTGTGGTGGTCGGCGCCCTGCTCGTTGATGACTCGCGCAAAGCCCCGGTTCCACTTGTTCAGGTGGTAGGCCACGTCCGGCACGAAATAGGTATAGCCGCCGTCGCTCTTGCGCATGACCCGGTCCTTGTCATCGCCGAAACGGGTCGTGCGCAGCCACAGCGCGCCGTCCTGCTCGAAGGTGTGCCCGCAGGCGACCAGGCGCTGGACTGCCGCTTCCACTTCGCCGTCTTCATACAGCGATGACTCCAGGAAGTAATTGTCGAAGTAGACCGCGAAGGCCTGCAGGTCCAGATCCTGCTCGCGCCGCAGGTAGGCCACTGCGAAGTCGCGTATGCTCTCCAGGTCATCCGGGTCGGCTGCCCCGCTGACATGTCGGTCGGTGGCATCGATCCGGTCGCCGCGCAGGTAAGCCCTGGCGACATCCTGAATGTAATCCCCGCGGTAGCCGTCCGCAGGCCAGCCGGGATCTTCCGGCCCCAGGCCCCTGCAGCGGGCCTGCACTGACAGGGCGAGGTTGCTGATCTGCTGGCCCGCGTCGTTGTAGTAGAACTCCCGCGTCACATCCCAGCCGGTGGCGACCAGCAGGCGGCAGATGCAATCACCTACAGCCGCCCCGCGGCCGTGCCCGACATGCAGGGGGCCGGTCGGGTTGGCTGACACGAATTCCACCTGCACTTTGCGGCCCGCCCCGGTGCTGGAGGTGCCATAAGTTCCCGCCTGTTCCAGGACCTGCTGGATAACCGCCTGGCTGCTGGCACCGGACAGGAAGAAGTTGATGAAGCCCGGCCCCGCGATCTCCGTGCGCGCGAGAAAGTCCGCTTCCGGCAGGGCCGCGCAGATCTGCGCCGCCAGGTCCCGGGGTTTTTGTCCCGCCGCCCTGGCCAGGCCGAGGGCGACATTGCTGGCCAGGTCGCCGTGTGCGGGGTCGCGAGTGCGGTCGATCTGCACCTGGATGGGAATATCGCCGGGCAATTGACCCTGTGCCACCAGCGCGTCCAGCGCCTGCACGATAAGCCGGGTAAGTTGTTCCTTCATCGCGCGGGGAGATACCTGGGTGACTTTATTGGATGGCCGGGCAGCGACGCCCGGCGGCCGGTCATTATCCTTATAAGTCCGCACCGTGGCTAGAGCGCAACCCCCGCTGCGCCCCGGCGTCAGTAGAGGTCCTGGGGATCGACATCGATGGACCATTTGAGGCCCCGGCGGGCGGGAATTGCCTCCGCCTGCGCGACCAGGAGGTCGGCAGCGAGCTGCGCCGCGCGTCGATCCTCTGCCAGCAGGATCAGCTGGTGGCGGAATTTCCCCGCCCGCCGCTGCATCGGCGAGGGCAGGGGGCCGATCATCCGGGCGCCGGCGGGCAGGCCCGGCTGGACCCGGCTCCGCAGCGCCTGCAGGAACGCCTCACCGCAGGCGGGATCGCCGCAATCGGTGCGCACGATCACCAGCTGCCCCGCGGGCGGCATGCCCGCCGCCTGGCGAGCGGCCAGCATGGTCCTGGCCTGGGCGGCATAGTCCACGCTCAGCATGGCCTGCAGCGCGGGGTGATCCGGGTAGTGGGTTTGCAGCAGCACTTCGCCGGGCAGTTCCGCCCGCCCGGCCCGCCCGGCCACCTGGGTCAACAGTTGGGCCATGCGCTCCTCGCCGCGAAAGTCGGCGCTGAACAGCAGGGCGTCGGCGTCGATGACCGCCACCAGCCCCACCGCGGGGAAATGATGGCCCTTGGTGAGCATCTGGGTTCCCAGCAGGATCCCCGGCTCGCCGCGGTTGATCTCGGTCACCAGGTCGCGCATGGCGTGACGGGCCTGCATGGAATCGCTGTCGACCCGGAACACCGGCCATTGGCCGAAACGCTGGCGCAGGAAGTCTTCGGTCTGCTCGGTGCCGAGCCCGGCGGTCAGCAGGCTGCCGCTATGGCACCGGGGGCACTGCCGCGGCAGCACCTCGACGGCGCCACAGTGGTGGCAGCGCAACCGGCCGGGACGGCGGTGTACCGTGAGCCTGGCGTCGCAGGAGTGGCATTCCGCCACCCAGCCGCAATCGTGGCACTGGAGTGTGGGGGCATAGCCGCGGCGGTTCAGGAACAACAGCACCTGCTGTCGCGCCGCCAGCCGCTGCTCAATGGCGCCGACCAGAGTGCCACTCAGCCCTGCCTGCAGCGCCTGGCGGCGCAGATCGATTGTGCTGAGAGTCGGCAGAACGCTGGCGCCGGCCCGCTGGCGCAGGCGGTGCAGCTGGTAGCGGCCGCTAGTCACGTTATGGATACTCTCCAGGGAGGGCGTGGCACTGCCCAGGACTACCAGGCACCCCTCCAACTGGCCGCGCTTCACCGCCACATCCCGGGCGGAGTAACGAAAGCCGTCCTGCTGCTTGTAGGAGCCATCGTGCTCCTCGTCGACGATAACCAGGCCCGGGGCGTGCAGGGGGGTGAAGATGGCGGATCGGGTGCCGATGACGATATGGGCGCTGCCGTCCCGGGCCGCCTCCCAGGAGCGGTAGCGCTCGGCATCCCCCAGGCCGGAGTGGAGCACTGCGATCTGTGCGTCGAAGCGCCGCTTGAAGCGGTCCAGGGTCTGCGGGGTCAGGCCGATTTCGGGTATCAATACCAGCGCCTGCCTGCCCCTGGCCAGGCAGTCGGCGATCAGCTGCAGGTAGACCTCGGTTTTGCCGGCGCCGGTGACGCCCTCGAGCAGGTGGCAACTGAAGCCCTCCCCGGCGGCCCGCAGGGCGGCCATAGCGGTGGCCTGCTCCGGGTTGAGCGCCAGGCCCGGGCGGCTGGCGGCGGCAGCGGGTGAGAGCGGCAGGATGCATTTTTCCACCAGGCCTTTCGCACCCAGCTCGCGCAATACCGCGGCTGAAATACCTCGCTCGGTGAAGAGCGCGCTGGCCGCAGCGGGGATCGACTGCAGCAGGGCAAGGGCCTCGGCCTGGCGCGGCGACCGCGCCAGCGCACCTGGCGGCAGGCCCGATCCCCGGGCCGTCAGTCGCCAGCCGGGCACCCCGGCCGGCTGGTGTCGCTTTCCCTCGCGCAGGGCAGGCGCAAAGGCCGCGGCGAAAACCTCCCCGGGCGGGTGGTGGTAGTAGCGGGCCGCCCAGTCGCACAGTTGCACCAGGGTCGCAGGAATCAGGGGTTCGGTATCCAGTAACGCCTCCGCGCGTTTGAGTGTTGCAGGGGGCAGCTCGCTGTCCCGGCTGGTCGCGACCAGGTAGGCGGTGACGCGGCGAGGGCCGAAGGGCACCAGCAGGCGCTGGCCCGGCCGCAGTGCGAAGGCCTCGGCATCCCCCATCTCCACGGGAGGCAGGTAGTCGAACAGGCGACGCAACGGCGATGGAATGGCGAGGCGCAGAACGGGCATTTTGCCCCTTATCGGGCTGGCTGGGGGTTGCGGGGCGCCAGTGTACCAAAACAGGCGGGTGAGTAGCGGCCCGGCTCCGCCCCGGTGCGCGGGCACAGGCGCCTATTGCTTCTGTTCCCGTGTCTGGTAAGATGCCCCGCTATTTTTTGGTGCGGTGCCCGGCAAGGACCGGGTGGCGGCGCCGTTGACGAGGAGCTCCATAGTATGAAAGCAGATATCCATCCGAAGTACGCGGCCGTTACCGCAACCTGCAGCTGCGGCAACAAGGTAGAGACCCGTTCGACCCTGTGCGAGGACCTGCACATCGACGTGTGCTCTGAGTGCCACCCGTTTTTCACCGGCAAGCAGAAGGTAATGGACACCGGCGGTCGTGTGGACCGGTTCAACAAGCGGTTCGCCAGCCGCGGCGCCAAGCGCTAGCCGCCAGGGCGCAGGGCCGCCCGCTCAATGGTCGAGCAAAGCCAGGCCCCGGGCCTGGCTTTTTTATGGGCGCTTCACCCGCAGTGGCCGCCGCCTGGGTTCCCGCGATAAAGGTTCCTGCGATAAAGGTCCCTTGTTACCGCCCGCCCTTTTCTATATTCTTTGCAACCTTTTTCCTCAAGTGAAACTAATGCCCAAGGATTTCAAGCAGGCGGCGCTGGATTACCATTCGAACCCGGTTCCGGGCAAGATCAGCGTAGAGCTCAGCAAACCGGCTGAAACCCAGCAGGACCTGGCCCTCGCCTACAGCCCGGGTGTGGCCGAGCCCTGCCGTGAAATCGCCAGCGACCGCGAAAATGCCTACCTTTACACGGGCAAGGGCAACCTGGTTGCAGTCATCAGCAATGGCACCGCCGTGCTCGGTCTTGGCAACCTGGGCGCGCTGGCCAGCAAACCCGTCATGGAAGGCAAGGCGCTGCTGTTCAAGCGTTTTGCCGGCATCAACGCCATTGATATCGAGGTGAATACCGAGGACTCTGCCGAATTCATCAACACGGTGGCACTCATTGCCGATACTTTCGGCGGCATCAACCTCGAGGATATCAAGGCGCCGGAGTGCTTTGAGATAGAGGCGGCGCTGTCGCGACGCTGTGATATACCCATATTCCACGACGACCAGCACGGTACGGCGATTGTCACTGCCGCGGGCCTGTTGAATGCGCTCGACGTGCAGGGCAAGCGGCTGGAGGACGCGGTCATCACCTGCCTGGGGGCGGGAGCGGCCGCCGTGGCCTGCATGCGCCTGCTGGTCAGTCTCGGCGCCAGGCGCAGCAATATTTACATGCTTGACCGGCGCGGCGTGGTTTATGCCGGCCGGGAAGACGTCAACGAGTACAAACTGGAGTTCGCCAACCAGACCAGCAAGCGCAGCCTGGCTGACGCCGTCGACGGTGCGGACGTGTTTATCGGCCTGTCAGGGGCGGATTTGCTGAGTCCGCAGATGCTCCTGTCGATGGCGGCTCGCCCAATTGTCTTTGCCTGCTCGAATCCGGACCCGGAAATCAGGCCCGAGATTGCGCTGGCAACCCGCGATGACGTGATTATCGCCACTGGGCGTTCGGACTATCCCAACCAGGTCAACAATGTGCTGGGATTCCCTTTCATATTCCGGGGCGCGCTGGATGTGCGCGCCTCGTGCATCAACGAAGCGATGAAAATCGCGGCGGTCTATGCCTTGAGCGAGCTGGCGCGAGAAGCAGTTCCCGCCGAGGTTCTGGCAGCCTGCGCCCTGGAGGCGCTGTCCTTCGGGCCCGGCTATATTATTCCCAAGCCAATGGACAACAGGCTGTTGGTTCGCCTGGCATCGGCAGTGGCCCGGGCGGCGGTGGAAAGTGGGGTGGCCCGCCTGCCCTACCCTGACACCTACCCCGCTCTCCCGTCCCCGCCAGCCCGCGCGCACCGCACGGGCGGCTAGAAAATTTCCTTTACCAGCTCCTCGCTGGCGCGGTTGTCCGAGCCGGGGCCGCCATCCCGGCCCCGCCTACCCGGCAGGGTGTCCTTGAGAAAATATTCGAAGCTCCCGTTGTCGATCCTGACGCTGACAATTCCCGGCGGGACGGAGCGCTGTATTTCGGGGGTGTCACGCAGGGCCTCGCGCATAAACCCGATCCATATGGGAAGTGCGGCGGTGCCACCGAACTCCCGCCTACCCAAAGGTGTGTACTTGTCAAAACCGACCCAGGTCGTGGTGACCACCTCCGGGTTGTAGCCCGAAAACCACACATCCATTGGGCCGTTGGTGGTTCCGGTTTTGCCGGCGATATCGCTGCGCTTCAGCTCCAGCGCCCTGCGGCCGGTGCCTTTGGTGATGACATCTTTCAGGATGTTGTCGATGATGAAGTTGACCCCGGCATCCATGATCCGTGGCGCCGGCGGGAGGTCGGCAGCCCCGGCGCTTTCACCTGCCAGTATCTCCTCCATGCTGAGCTCCCGGGCTGACTCAGCCGGCGCCTCTTCGCAGCTGCGGCAGGCCGTCAGTGGCGTGGCCTTGTAGATTTCCTGGCCTTCCATATCGACCACCCTGTCGATCAGGTAGGGTTCGACCCTGAAGCCCCCGTTGGCAATTACC